>Ga0102934_1002100_pt1 | contig 13906 bp, 16 predicted proteins | sample SalPonR2_A_D1_MG_FD_78175 | JGI IMG/M metagenome (GOLD analysis project Ga0102934, IMG submission 78175) | Salt pond soil microbial communities from South San Francisco under conditions of wetland restoration - Salt Pond MetaG R2_A_D1_MG | ecosystem: Environmental > Aquatic > Marine > Intertidal...
TAACGTCCGGAGGATTTTTTCTTTCCAAATTGGGATTTGCGTTAATTGGATATTTGAGTATATTTTCTATTACCTGACGAATAATATTTATTTAAATGAGGGGGGCAATCTGAAATGGAACATTTGACAAAGGAGACCTTTCAGGAAAAGGTATTTAATTTTTCTGAGAACAAAGAGTGGAAGTTTGAAGGGGAACTTCCTTGCGTTATTGATTTTTACGCGGACTGGTGCCAGCCATGCAAGATGGTTACTCCGATATTGGAAGAACTGTCTGAGGAATTTGATGGTAAGATAAATATCTACAAGGTAGACACCCAGGATCAGCAGGAACTGGCGGCAGCGTTTGGAATTCGCAGTATTCCCTCAATATTGTTCTGTCCCAAAGACGGCCAGCCTCAGATGGCAGCAGGAGCATTGCCGAAAGATGCCTTTATAAAGGCATTTAAAGATGTCCTGAATGTAGAGTAGGAAACCCGCGTCCAGGGAAAAAGCACTCTTAATGTAACTTTTCTTTCTCACGCGAAACCAGAGAAGAAAGTGAATTTATACAAGAGTCTTCCCACGGCAGATAACTGAGTTGACACTGTCTCGTGAACTGTTTTATAATCCCCCTATTGATTAATCGAGCTGTTATCATTCTTCTTGAAAAGGTATTTTATCTTGAAAGAGATTGTAAAAAGGATTATGGAAACGGAGCGTGAGCTCAGCGAAGATGTTGAAAATGCCCGTAATCGTTCTCAGCAGATCGTCAGAGAAGCGGAAAAGAAGAGCCGGGAGATAGTAGAAGAAGCCAAACGGGAAGCAGTCGCCAGATCTAAGGAGATCATAGAGGAGATTAAAAGGGAGGCGGAAGAGGAAAGAACGAATCAGGTGGAAAGCGTTAAGAAGAGCAGCTCTGATCTTATTTCAAAAAAATCAAATGAAATAGAAAAAGTGACCGACCGGATAGTAAGAATAGTGACAGGTACAGTAAAATAACGAGCCTGTCTTTGTTTCTCTCTGGTTTGGAGAAATGTTCATATAAGATGGTTTTTAAACCGATTAGCAGATACTCTCTTGTAAATGCCAGGGTAAGAGCCAGGCTCAGCACTCTTCTGCCGGCTGAGGTGGTAAAACGCCTTACTGAAAGTGCCGGTGTTGAAGAATTCTACCGCGGGCTGTCGGGTACGATCTACGAGGATCTTTTTTCCAATCCTGAAATCTCGATCGACCCGAGGATTGCCGAGAAATTATTACTTGAAAAAGAAATAGCATGGAATATAGAACTTATAAGTGATCTGAAAGATGAAGTAAGAGAGCTTGTTTCTCATTTTCTTGAAAAATACGAAATTGAAAATATTAAGAATGTTCTCAGAATCAGGGTCGCGGCAGGGGTGGAAGGTAATTATCAATATATCCCGGATATAAACCTTCCGAATTCAATTCCATACGCAGATTTGATAGAGGCTTCCACTATGGAGGACGCTTTGCTGCTTCTTGAAGGAACTCCCTATATTTCTCCGGCCTTAGAGGCTTTGGGTGATTACAGGGAGAAGAAAACACTTTTTCCCGTGGAGACCGCTCTGGAGATCGATTATTATCGCAGGCTGCGCGATAAGGTTGACAAACTGGACAGGCGGGACAGGAAGATAGCTCGAAGGCTGATAGGAATCGAGATAGATCAAAAGAATATAGACTGGCTGATTCGCCTTAAATTCTACTACGATATTCCTGCCGCCGATCTGCTTGATTATAATATACCGGGAGGGAGTTCACTAGACAGTTCAAAATTAATCAAAGTCTTTAAATCCAATTCTGCCGAGGAGTTACTCTCCGCGGCTCTTGGCCAGTATTTCGGAAAAGCCTCCGGGCTTTTTTCAGGCGAAGCGGAGAAAGGAAAGCTCTATATTCTTGAAATAATCCTCTGGAATTACCTGGTAGGTGAGGCGAAGAAAGCCCTTGGAGGATTTCCCTTTACAGTAGGGACGATTCTGGCTTATTTGATTCTTAAACGAGCTGAAGTGAGAAATCTTATTACTATATTGAACGGCAAGGTGCTCGGGATGAACAGAGATTATATCGAAGAGCATTTAAGGGTTTTATTTTAAGGCAGTTGTATGTTTAAACCAAAAAATATGCATCAGATGAATGTCGTTATCTTTGAGTCGAAACTCGATGAAGTGGCCAGAGCTATAACACGGCTGGGCATTCTTCATCTCGTAAAGCTTGATGAAGAAATGCCGTGGACAAGAAAAATCAAGGATTGTGATGCTGTAGATAAGCGAAGGGAGATAGGAAGACTCAGGGACCGTGTTTCAGTGTTGATGAAAGAGCTTGCCGTTGAAGAGGTTCCCCTTACGCGCGGCGATGAATATATCGAAGAATTTTCTGATAGTAGTCTAGAAGAGATAGCAAGCAGACTTGAAGGGCTTGAATCTGAAACGGAGCAGCTGATAGAAAAGCGTAAAGAGCTTACCGTTCGTCTCAAACAGCTTCAAAGCATTTTCAGCAGGTCCGCTCCGCTTTCCCATCTTGGGATAATGTCGCCTGATGAAAAATACAGATTTTTAACTGTTCGTTACGGAATTATCCGCCATGACAATGCCGGATACGTAAATGAAGAAATATCTTCTCTTGCCGCGGTTGCCATCACTCTTGAAAGAAGAGGAGATGAAGATGTGATTCTTCTTATCGGGTTGAAGAAGGACAGGCTCAAATTGAAACGGATTCTTCGTGAAGCGGCTTTCAGGGAGATCAAGATATCCTCTGATAATGATGTGGCTGCCGGTCCGGATGTTATGGCTGGAGGGATACGGGATAAAATAGAGCAAATCGAAGAGGAAATAAGCAGGATCAGATCAAAGCTGGAAGAGGTTAAAGAGAAAAATGCTTCTTTGATCGCGCAATATTACCAGCTGCTTAATGTGGGAGAACTTTTCATAAAGGTGAAGGGGTATATGAAGAAGACAAAGAAGACATATCTCTTCTCAGGTTGGATTCCCAGTTCAAGAAAGGAGTTCGTAAAAAGCGAAATTCTGAAAGCGGCGGGGGGGCAGGCAATCATTGAGATTATAGCGCCTGAAGAGATAGACGGGGCAGGGGAAGGAAAGGTGAATGTTCCTGTTCTGCTTAAACACCCGAATTTTATGAGGCCGTTTGGGATGCTTGTTTCAAGCTATGGAATACCGGGCTACAGGGTGATAGATCCCACTTTTATAGTTGCCGTAACTTTTCTGCTTATGTTCGGTATGATGTTCGGAGATATCGGGCATGGGGCGGTGCTCTGTGTTATAGGATGGTTGACAGGATTTCGCGGCAGAAAGGGAGATGCAAAGAAAAAACCGTCGATCCTTGTGGGAAAGCTCGCCTTCTATTGCGGGATTTCATCGATAGTCTTCGGAGTTTTATTCGGAAGTGTTTTCGGGCTCGAACAGCTGATTCCCGGGTTATGGCGGAGACCTATGAATAATGTAATCTATTTCTTTAAGGTAGCCATATTCTTCGGAGTTGCCATGATAAGCGGAGGTATTCTGATTAATATCGTGAACGCGATCCGCATGAATGATTTCAAAGCTCTATTCTTCGACCATGCAGGTGTTGTAAGCGCGGCAATGTACTGGTGCGGAATTGCCGTAGTTTCCGCCTTTCTGGCGGGCAGGCCTATCCCCGTCAGGCTTCTCGTGATAGGGATAGGGGGGCCTCTCCTGTTGATCTTCCTTAGAGAGCCTATCTTCGCCGCCCTGGGAAAAAGAAAACCCCGTTTCGAAGAGGGGGTCTTTACATACATGATGGAAACTGTTATTGAGATAATGGAAATTGTTACCGGATATCTCGGCAACACAGTTTCATTTATCCGCGTTGCGGCTTTTTCCCTTGCTCACGCCGGGTTGTTTGTAGCAGTATTCAGTCTTGTGGATATGGTCAAGGGCGGCAGCGGAGGTATTTTTTATTCAGCATTGATACTTATTCTAGGTAATGCTGTAATTATTGCTCTTGAAGGACTCGTGGTTACAATTCAGGCTATTCGTCTGGAATACTACGAATTCTTCAGCAAATTTTTTGTAGCCGGGGGAGTTGAATACAAACCGATAGGTTTCGAAGGAAGTTCCCCGCGGTCGAAGTGAAAGGAGAAATAAGTGATGTCGTTGCAGGTATTGCGCAGAAGAAGAATGAAGAAGTGGATTACTATTTCAGCCGGAGCTGTATTCGGCCTCGTATGCCTGGTTTTTATTCTCACCCTTACGAGTACGGCAGTGCATGTTTACGGACAATCTCAGGAAGATTCTAATGCCGCGGCCAGGGAGGAATTTACCGATAACAGAGCAAAGATAACAATGTGGGGTTTCGTTGCCGCCGCGTTTTCCACGGCAGTAGGGAGTGTCGGAGCCGGTATAGCTGTCGGCTACGTTGGCTCCGCTGCTCTCGGGGCGATTGGAGAAAAGCCGGAATTAGCCGCAAAAGCTTTGATATATGTAGGTCTGGCGGAAGGAATAGCCATTTACGGGCTGATAATCTCTATTATGATTTTAACTAAATTGTAGGTAATACCGCTGAATTATTTTTTAGGATTATAGTTGTCTGATAAAAAGGCTGTGAATATTAAATGCGTTTCTATGTGATTGGTGATGAAAACACGGTTACCGGATTTAAGCTGGTGGGATTGGAGGGTGAGGCAGTCGATACCGCCGGAGGTGCCCGTGAAGCCCTTGAAAAAGCCTTTTCATCGAGTGATATCGGGATAATTATTATCACTGAAAGAATTGCCTCTACTATCAGGGAGGAGATAGAGCAGTACGCGTACGGGCGGGATTTTCCGCTGATAATGGAAATCCCTGACCGCGAAGGACCTCTCGAAGGCAGAGCATCTATAAGAGAGATGGTAAATGCCGCTGTAGGGATAAAGATGTAATTTCGTTGTTTTGAATATAAAAGGGAGAAAAGGCCTTGGTTGATAATCGGTCTGTCGACAGGATATGCAGCCGCATCAGAGAGGATGGGGAAAAAGAGGTAAATTCCATTCTGCAAAAAGCCACCGAGACCGCCTCGGAAATAATAGAGAAGGCGGAGCAGGAAAAGGATAAGGTTACAGGGGAAATTATTGCCGAGGCTGAAAAGAAAGGAGAAGCTGAACGTAGAAGAGAACTCAGCGGAGTTCAGATAGAGATTAAGAGAGCGAAACTTAAAATCCGTGAAGATGTAATAAATAATGTCATGGAGAATGTAAAAGAATCACTCCGGAAGGTCAGAGACAAAAGCGATTATCCGGAAATCCTGAAAGATATGATAGTTGAAGGGATAAAGGCTTTAGATGGAAAATCCTTTCTGGTTATGGTCGACAGGGCGGATTTTAGCATTATGGAAAAAGAAGTTCTGCCGGCTGTCCGCGATGAGCTTAAAGGGGAACTGGAGGATGTACGGATAAGGCAGCTCGAAGAGGATTCTCTCGGTGGAGTTAAGGTCGGTACGCCCGGCGGGAATGTGGTTTATGATAACAGATTCGAGGCAAGAATGTACAGATTGCGTGATGATATCAGAAATATGATATATGAAGATATTTTCCGCTCTGAAGGAGGTGAGGGCTAAGGAAGTGCTTGAGATAATTGGGAATGTGGATAAAGTTATAGGCCCCGTAGTTCAGGCGAGGAATATAAAAAAGGCCAGAATGCTGGACCTTGTGGAGGTAGGCGAAAATCATCTCGTAGGGGAGATCGTAAAACTCAGGGGAGAGAGAGCCTCGATACAGGTGTATGAAGATACAACAGGCCTTGTGCCCGGAGCGGATATCTATAGTTCCGGCGAGCCTCTTTCCGTCGAACTCGGACCGGGTTTGATCGGGACCATTTACGACGGAATTCAGAGGCCTCTTGAAGTAATCCGCGATTCTTCCGGTCAGTTTATTCAGAAAGGTATTCATGTTTCATCCCTGGATCATGAAAAGAAATGGAAGTATGAGCCGGTGGTTGAAACCGGTGATGAAATTACCGTAGGGGAAATAATAGGTAAGATCCAGGAAACCAGACTCATAGAACACAGGGTTCTTGTTCCTCCGGGGATCACAGGAGAGGTTGCCTGGGCCGCCGGACCCGGCGAGTATAATGTTACGGAAACAGTTCTGAAGGTGAAAGAGCCGGGAGGCAGCGTTAAAGAGATTAATCTTAACCATAACTGGCCCGTGAGACAGCCGCGTCCGCATAAGAAAAAACTGGCTATTTCCAGTCCACTTATTACGGGGCAGAGGGTTATTGACACACTTTTTCCTGTTGCCAAGGGCGGAACTGTTGTGATTCCCGGAGGGTTTGGGACGGGTAAGACAATGACCCAGCACGCTCTGGCAAAATGGAGCGACGCTGATATTATTGTGTATATAGGTTGCGGAGAACGGGGAAATGAAATGACAGATGTCCTCCAGGAATTTCCTAAACTGATAGATCCCAGGACTAAACGCCCGATATGGAGAGAACTATACTGATAGCTAATACTTCGAATATGCCTGTAGCCGCGAGGGAGGCATCTATATATACGGGAATTACAATTGCCGAGTACTATAGGGATCAGGGATATCATGTGGCAATTATGGCCGATTCTACTTCCCGCTGGGCAGAGGCGCTGAGAGAACTTTCCGGGCGTATGGAAGAAATGCCGGCTGATGAGGGGTATCCGGCCTATTTACCGACGAGGCTGGCGGAGTTTTATGAAAGGGCCGGGGTTGTTTCGACATATTCCGGTACCGAGGGCTCAATCAGTATTGTCGGATCTGTCTCCCCTCCCGGCGGAGACTTCTCCGAGCCCGTCACGCAGCACACAAAAAGATTTGTCAGATGTTTCTGGGCCCTTGACCGCCAGCTTGCTAACGCGCGTCATTATCCGGCTATATCATGGCTGGACAGCTACAGTGAGTATGTCGATGAGATAAGCGGCTGGTGGCAGGACAAATCGGGCGGCCGTTGGATTGAGCTTCGGCGCGGGATTATGGATCTTCTTCAACAGGAAGGTAAACTGCAGCAGGTTGTAAAATTGGTCGGTCCGGACGTTCTTCCCGATACCAAGAGGATTGTACTTGAAACATGCGTGATGTTTCGAAACGCCTTTTTACAGCAGAACAGCTTTGACAAGATCGATATGTACTGCACACCTGAAAAACAGATCAAAATGCTGCAGATTATTCTTGATTTTTATGAGTTGGGACTGGAGAACATCAAAAGGGGTGCCAATATACATCAGATCAAGAAATTGAAAGTTGTTTCTATGATCAACAGGATCAAGTTTACCGTCTCAAATGATGATATTGATAAAATAGACGAAATAAGAGATGAACTGGCGCGCTCTATGAAAGAGATTGAAGAAATGTTTGAGTAAGAAACGGTGAGTTTATGACTGAAAAGAAAATCGGGAGCGGAAGAGAATATATAGGTATCGAGGAGGTTTCAGGGCCTCTCGTTATGGTAAAGGGGATTCATAACGTTGGGTATAATGAACTCGCGGAGGTGATAGATTCTGACGGGAATGTAAGACTCGGGATGATACTCGAAACCAGTGAAGGCGCCGCTGTCATTCAGGTTTTTGAAGGAACATCAGGGCTTTCCATACCCGGTACCAGAGTGCGTTTCCGCGGCGAGCCTTTAGAGTTCGGAGTAAGCGGGGAGATACTGGGCAGGGTTTTTAACGGTCTCGGTAAGCCCATAGATGACGGCCCGCCGCCCAAAGAGGATATGAGGATGGATGTTAACGGTCTTCCTATTAATCCAACGGCCAGAGAATATCCCCGGGAATTTATTCAAACAGGAATTTCCGCGATAGATGGAATGAACACACTCGTAAGGGGACAGAAGCTGCCGGTTTTTTCAGGTTCCGGACTTCCCCATAACAGGATAGTGGCTCAGATAACCAGGCAGGCGAAGATAATCGGCGAGGAAACCCAGTTTGCCGTAGTATTCGCGGCGATGGGGATAAAACACGATGTGGCCAGTTATTTTATAAAGAACTTCGAGGAATCGGGAGTTCTAGGTAAGGTTGTCCTTTTTCTGAATCTGGCGGATGATCCGTCAGTCGAAAGATTGGTTACCCCCCGGACAGCACTCACGGCGGCGGAATTTCTGGCCTTTCAGATGAATATGCATGTGCTTGTAATACTGACAGACATGACGAATTACTGTGAGTCGCTTAGAGAGATTTCAACTATACGCGAGGAGATACCCAGCAGAAAGGGATATCCGGGATATCTTTACAGTGACCTTTCTATTATTTATGAACGCGCCGGAATGGTAAAGGGTGTCGAGGGCTCAATCACACAGATGCCGATTCTGACGATGCCGAACGATGATATCTCACACCCCGTTCCCGATCTTTCAGGTTATATCACCGAAGGCCAGATAGTTCTCGAGAGGGAGCTGGATCACAGGAATATTTATCCGCCTATAGCCGGGCTGCCTTCACTTTCGCGTCTTATGAAGGACGGGATAGGTGAAGGGATGACAAGGGAGGATCACGCTCACGTCGCGAGCCAGCTGTTCTCCGCGTATTCACACGTGAAGGATGTCAGAGCTCTTGCCGCTGTAATCGGCGATGAGGAGCTTACACCGCTCGACAGAATATATCTCGATTTCGGAGAGAGATTTGAGCGTGAATTTCTATCTCAGGGTGAGTATGAAAACAGGGATATTACTGAAACTCTTGAAATAGGATGGAAAATAATCTCCTCTCTTCCAAAGGAAGAGCTCTACAGAATTTCAGAAGAGGAGATAAATAAGTATTACGGCAAGGAATAACAGGGCCGTTAGCAGTTATTTACAGCGGAGAAGTGATAAAATGGCAAAATATGAGATTGCGCCAACGAAAAGCAATATGATGAAGATTAAGCGTGAACTCGGCTTTGCCCGGGAGGGATGGGAACTCCTCGATCAGAAGAGGCAGATTCTGGTAGTTGAACTTATGGGACTTATCGACCGTGCCGTGGAGGCACAGCGTGAAACGGAAAAGAGGCTGGGAGAGGCGTTCGAAGCCCTTGATCAGTTGACTCTCCGTATGGGAAGAAGGGAAATAACCCTCACGGCCCCCGCCGTGAATATCAAATCTGATATTTCTTTCTCGCAGAGAAGGGTTATGGGGGTTTCTCTCCCGAGAGTAAAAGTGAACTTCAGGGATAATCCTCCTTACTTCGCGGCCCCGGAGAGCAGTATCTGGATAGATGAAACGATAAAGAGGTTTCGTGAGGTGCTTCATCTTCTCGGCGATCTGTCTGAAGCGAGAATTTCACTCATGAGACTTTCGCGTGAAGTGTCAAAGACGATCAGACGCGTGAATGCTCTGGAAAAAATATTTATTCCAGATTATAAAGAGACACTCGGATATATTGAAATGGCTCTGGAAGAATCAGAAAGGGAAGCGTTCTTTGTCCTCAAACTGGTCAAAGACCGTATTTCCCGCAGAAAAGGGGAAGTAAATGGATAGTGCAAATCCCTTAGGTAATATTCTTCTCTACATCGACGGCAGTGAGTCTTCAGTCCTGGCCGCGCGCATGGCTATCACGATGGCCAAGGTGTACGGCAGCAATCTGCGGGTGATTTATGTTGTTAATGAAAACCTCCTGAATGAACTTCTCAAAGCGAAGGTTTTTGTCGAAGTGGAGAAGATGGATTACGAAAGGGATATCGAGGATGACGGGAAAAGATATTTGAACTATGTCAAGAAACTCGCCGAGGGTAAGGGAGTGGATTTGGACACCGTTCTCCGTAAAGGTGTCGTGTATGAAGAAGTTTCGAAAGAAGTCCGGGAATACGAAGCGGATCTTGTTATTCAGGGTGAACTTGGCGAGGTGCAGAGTCTCAAGGATTCATTCTATGAAGAGGGAGAGCGGATATTGCGCAGGGTTTCCTGTCCTGTGATGGTGGTAAGGGGAGAGGATAAGATAGAGGCTATCTTTGGAAACTTATAGTTTATTTGTTAATCCGAGGGGCTGTTCCTTGCTTTCAACACTTGAATTAATTAAGTTTGTCTAAAGCAAACCCGGATTCAGGGAAGATCTTCAAAGGCAGGTTATGAGATGAAATTAACAGATTATATCAAACCGGAGAATATCGAGACCGATCTTATAGCTGAAGATAAGGAAGAAGTTATAGAAGAACTGGTTGAGAAACTTGCCGGGAATACTGACTGCTGTGATATGGACAAGGTTTATCAGGCTGTAATGGATCGAGAAAAAGATGGGAGCACCGGCCTGGAAAAGGGAGTTGCTATTCCTCACGCTAAATGTGATGATATTGACAGATTGAGGATTGTGATAGGTATTTCCGAGAAAGGTATTGATTTTGATTCCCAGGACGGAAAACCTTCACATATTTTCTTCCTTATGATTGCCCCTTCTTCAGAAGCGGGCCCCCACGTTCAGGCTATCGCCAGAATTGTCAAGATGATCGGCATAGAAGGTGTTAGTGAAAAACTTATTAAAGCCGGGAATGCTGAAAAACTACTTGAAGTTATAAGTGACGTTGAAAATGGCGGTTAGCAGGTTTCCTGTTAATATTATTCTATGGAAAATCTTAAGTCGAAGAAGTTGATCGGATATTACGGGTTCCCCAGACCTTCTGTGCTTGGACCGGTAAGAGAACGTTTTGGATATAATCTGGAGCTTGTAGATCTCGACGTCGCCCTTGAAGCTCCCGATTCGAGGATTGTTCAAAACACTACCTGCCGGATTATAGCAAATATCATAGATAACGCGATCGAATATTCGAAGAGACTTGTAGCTGTAGTGGCGGATGTGGGAGAGGGAAAATGTGACAGGGGCAGATATGCCGCCCTTATTCTGAGAGAGATGGGGTTCAATGTTATTGAATCGCGTTTTCCCCCGGAGGAATTCGAAAACAGACCTCTTGTTTATTCAACCGGCAGGGGTTCTCTTGCCGATAGGATAGACTCGATAATGGAGACCGTTATACGGCCATACGATTCAGTCGTTTCTGCGCGCAACTGTAAACCCACACACGGTTTCTGGGGGGTTCCTCCCAGCGATTTCAGGATCCTCGACATTTTCCCTGATACAACTCATATATACGGTTGGACGAGGTGTGTCGAGGCGGGAAGGCCGGGTGATCTGCAGTTGGAATATTTCGTTGATGAAGATGTTCCCACTGTGTTTTTTACTCAGAGTTTCTGCGCTAAGCAGGATATGGCCCACTATCTCGCAGAGAAACATGACGGTCTTTTTGTTGACTGCCATCGCAGGGTAAACGATTCTATACTTTCCAAGGTCGAAGCTTTTATCAAGCTGGCTTAGTTAAAGGTGAAGGAGACACGTTTTTCATTGATACAGACGGAGAAGAAATTGAAACTCGCCGATTGCGGCAGCACATGGACTAAAATACTGGATGTAGAATCGGATTCCCTTGAGATAATAACAACCCGGGAACTGGTTGGAAGAGACCTGCCCCCTTTCGATATCGCAACCGGGCACAGCGCTAAAAAGCGATGCGCGAAGTTCAAGAATGAATTGCTGGCATTGGCTGAAGGCGCCCTCTCTCTCGTTGACGAGGAGGATTTTTCGATTGTTGATGTTGGAGGAAGAGACATCAAGTTCATCCGGTTCAAAGGGAGAAAGGTTAAGAAGATTGACTGGAATCTTGCCTGCGGCGCTACGACCGGAGCTACAATAGAGCTTCTCACGGATTATTACGGCATCGACCCTCATTTGCTCAAGCCGGTCGATACGTGGATAAATGTAACATGCGGTGTTTTCGGAATGGAAAGGGTCTTGGAGTCGGTTTCAAAGGGAGAATCACCCGAAAAGAGTGTCGCTGAATTCATACACGGTCTGGTCCGCAACGTTTTTGATTTCACGCAGAGACCTTCCGAAATATACCTGTCGGGCGGTTTCTGCTGCAACAGGTGTTTTATCGATTCAATGGCCAGGTACAGTAAGGTTATACCCCTGGGAAGAACCGTTCTGATCGAGGGATTAAGAGGTGAAACGGCCCAACTGAAATAGACGGAAGAGGGAAAATATGGAATTTACAGAACGCAGTTATCTTATATCAGAAAGCAGCAGGAGGAATTTGTTTCGGATGAAGAGTCTGATCTTTTCTATTATCATACTGCTGGTTCTCCCATCCTATTCATGCAGGAGGCTGAAGTTTTCTTCCATAGATTTTCAGGAGAGAGAGCAGAAGCCTGGAGCGGGAATAGAGGTGTCAGCACAACTTCTATCCGACCCCGAAGAAATAAACCAGCTTTTTCACACCTTTCTTCCCGATTCAGGTATCATCCCCGTTCAGATAGGTCTGCGTAATAATGATACATTGCCGGCTGTAGTTAATGGATATTCCACAGCCGGATTATGGGAGAAGGTTGGCGGGATATCCCTTGTGTCAAAGGGTGAAGAATTTCTGCCTCTCGGGCCGGTTGAAGTTATGAAAAGAATGATTGGAGACAGGGCCGAAAAATACAGGCCTAAAGGCCCCGGGGCATTCGTAAAGGGTTCTATCTTGCCGCCGCTGGGTATCTATTACGCGTATGACGAGGCAACGACGGGGAGGCTGTTCAGGGGGCTCGCTGACAATTCTCTTTACGGGATGAATAATCTGTTCTTCTTTGAGCCGATCGTTCTCGAGCCCGGTGACCAGAAGACGGGATATCTTTATTTTCCTGTCTCTGCGCTTCTCTCCCCTTATGAAGTTATCACGATCGAGGTAAAGGGGAAAAAGGATGAAATACGTAAAGTGAAAAAATTAAAGGATGATTATTCAAATCCTTTTTCAATAAAGGTAAAAGCCGTGTCAGCTGAGTCTGATGTTGCCTCAGGGGGGGCGGGCCGGAATGAACTTTCTTTTTATGATATCTGCTTTGATTCTGGGGGGTTATCGGATGCGGAGAAACTCGGGGCATTCCTTCTTAATAAGGATAAGGGAGAAAGGGGAAAAAGCAACCTGGTGTTTGTGGAATTTCCGCGGCCCCTTCGAAAACCGCTTCATCCGGAGAATAAAATCAAGTTAGACGATATAAAAACTATGGCTGAAATATCAGATGTTGCATGGAGTAACGAATTTGCCGCCTGCGGAGTGAACTTCACACGCAAGTCCAGAGTTTATTATTACGCTTTTGACGGCGGAGGAGGGCCCCGCCGCTGGAAGATTGACCTCGAAAGCGGTATTCTAAGGCTCGCCTTTGCAGATAACGGCGTTCTTGCCGTTTGTGATAACGGTTATTGTTATTACCTTTCAGGAGAAGACGGAGAAATTGATAAACGATACGTGAAATTCAGTTCTGATCTCGATGATATTTTCTTTTATTCAGACAGGATGTGCGTGTTCGGCAGTAATAAACTGAAAGTATTATCGATAGACAGAAAAGATCTTTTTGAAGAGATAGGAACCTTTGGCCTCGGGGATGCCGACAGAAAAGTGATCGGGGATATAAGTAACAAGGCCGTTCTTATTCACCACTCAAATAATACACCGGGAGACACACTTGTTCTGATAGATCCGGAAGATGGGCTTGAAATAGCAAGAGAATCTATTCCCGGTAAAGTAGCTTCCGCGAGTTGCGGCAGCGTGATAGCAGTTCAGCTTGAGTCCGGAGTCATCTTACAGTACTCGTTTACGCGGGGCAGCCTTCGTCTAAGTGAGAGTTCGCTGCTTCTTCCCCCGGCGGATGAAATAACGGCGGCGGACGGATTGATCCTGGCGGCGCGAGAAGGAGGCAGGATCGATTTATTTGATATTAAGAAGAGGATGTTCTCGCCCCCTTATTTCAGACTTGAAACACCGGTAACTTTCTCTCCGGCCAGGGAAAAGCGAGGAACTGATGACAAGTAGCTGTTTTCTTCCGGATTAAATTGGTTCTTAAAGTTGAAAGGTAACTTGAATGGAGAAAAGCAGAACAGATGTAGAACGGGTTCTGGCAACATTTTCAACACACATGAAGCAGAAACATTCAA
>Ga0102934_1002102_pt1 | contig 13901 bp, 14 predicted proteins | sample SalPonR2_A_D1_MG_FD_78175 | JGI IMG/M metagenome (GOLD analysis project Ga0102934, IMG submission 78175) | Salt pond soil microbial communities from South San Francisco under conditions of wetland restoration - Salt Pond MetaG R2_A_D1_MG | ecosystem: Environmental > Aquatic > Marine > Intertidal...
AATAAATAGCAAAATCATAATCACTAAGAGGTCCCTCATTTTTATTAGCTCTAGAACCAAAGAAATAAGCCAATTTTACTTCAGGATAAACTTTAAATGCTTTTATAATTTTATTTTTTTCTTTTTGAGTCATATTATAGTACATATTACATTCCTACATTATTATATATAACACAATTTTAACATAAAGTAAACCTTTATTTAAAGGGGTTAGTCCCAAAGGGACGGTCCACTCGTCCTATCCTATAATCTTGACATTTTTAAAAATTTATGCTAAATTAAAAATAATTCATGGGTAACCCATGAAAAAAAATATAAAGGAGGTTATCAGAAAATGATAATCTTAATAACAGGAGCATTGATTGGGGGATTTCTAGGTTGGTTTGTTATGAAAAAAGAAAAAGATATAAAACTAACCATCTTCTTTATTATTGTCGGTTTAGTGGCAGGGTCTTTCCTGGCAGGGTTAACTAGCATAGTAATCACTACTCAAGTAGCAGATTCAAGCTATGTAAAAACTAGAGAAATAATAGTTGAAAACATCCACTTAGAAAAAAGACTCAAAGGCACCTTTTTCCTTTTATTTGGAAGCTTAGAGGAAAAACTATACTATGTTTATAAAAAGGAAAATGGAACCTTGCAAAAAATTGCCGCCAACAATGTAATTGCGGTAAAAAAGGGGAAAAAAGAAAAAATAATAGAGGTTTTTAAGGAATATAAAAATATTCCACAAAAATATCCTTTATTTACCTTTAAAAGATATAGATCGGATAATAAAAGATATATAGTAATCACCTCCAAATAATAAAAAATACCCCCACAGTAAAAACTGTGGGGTTTTTTCTTGACAAATCCATTAAAAAGTGCTATTTTAAAATAAATTGATCTTTAAAAAAATAAAATATATAAGGAGGAAAAATGACTACTATAATTATCTTAGCTATTATAGGACTTGTAATAGGAATTAGGCTAGCTGATAAATGGGAAGACGTGGCGGCAATCCCTATTGCAACATTTTTTGGAGCCTTAATGGGATTCTTCATTTCGACATTAATTATGACTTGTGTCTGTAATAAAGATTTTGTTAAAGTAGCTGAATACAAATTAGTTCCTTTTCCTGATGGAGAAATTTCAAAAACCAAGCAAATAAAAGAGGAAACATATTATCGCTTTCGCTATAAAACAGAAAAAGGTATTAACAGTAAAATTATCCCAGGTCATAATGTTTACATTAAAAAGGGTAAGCCAGCCAGGTTAATTGTTTGGCAATATCAGTTTATTCCAAATAACAAAGAAAAGCCTTGGGTAGCTCCTGATTGGATGTTTTTCCGATATGCAGGTGAAACAAATATAATAGTTTATGAATAAAAATACCCCCACAGTAAAAACTGTGGGGTTTTTTAAATTATAAATATTCTAATATTTTTAAAATTCTTGCTTTTCTAAATCTATTACTGTTTTTATTTTTTCATTCTGACGCGTAAATTCAACACTAATTTGATCACCAGGATTTTGTGATTGAAAAATATAAGATAAATTAACACCTGGCTTAACTTTTGTCCCTCCCACTTCTATTATAACATCAGCATTTCTTAAATCTGCTTTTTCACCAGGAGAATTTTCATTAGGATCTCCATAAACTATAGCTCCTTTTTCTAAATCTTTAAATTGGTCACTTAAAAGGCCAGGTGCTTCAGAAATACGTAAATATTCTAGACCAGCATAAGGCCAAGAAAATTCTTTTGTTTGAATAACTTGATTTATCTTAGAGGCTAGGATCCAGGCTGGAACAATACTAGAATCTTTTACTAATCCAACTATATGTTCATTTTTAAAAACTACCCCAGCTGGCGACAGCTCTAAAGACACCCCTTTATTTAACCTGATGCCACTATTAAGTTCATCAGTTGATCGAACTAAATCTTCTGTTTCATAAATATTTCTAGCTTGAGGTTGAGATACTTTAGTGGTCCAAAAATTTTTAAATTTATCTAAAACAATTAAATCATCAGTGGGTTTTAAATTTATATGATTTAAAATATTAGAGGCTTTAATTTCTTGAACGGGTATTTTAATTAAACTAGCTCCTGTTTTAGGGTCATAAATTTTACGTGTAATATTAAAAATATCATTATTAGAATTAATAGCTACATAATCTTTGTCTTCTTGAAATTGAGCAGTTGTTAAAAGCCAACCATTTTTTTTAACTGCTACTGCTAAAGCCTTTGTTTGCCAAGGCGCATAAATTTGTCTTAAAAAATCTTCTGGTTCACCCTTGTCTTCAAAAATAGTCCAAGTCACTTCTTTTAAAAATGAAATATCTTTGGGTTTATAAACTGTATCTTGCATTAAATCATCTGGACTATTTTGAGACAAATTTTGATCTGCTTTTTCTTTATCTAAATTATTTTGATTTTTAATTGTTTGATTATTTTTAAAAGGAAACCATTGAGGTAATTCATTACCTTCTAAAACATAACCACTCCCAAAAACTCCGCCTAAAATTCCAAAAAATATGGCAATGATTAATACCAATAAAAAAGATATCCCTTTAGTTTTTATTGGTTTTTGTAAAACATTTAAATTCTTTTTATTATATAAATCAGATACTTTTTGTTTTATATCTAAACTATTTTTTTCATCATCAGTCCATCTTTTACTTTTACTAATACCAACTGAAGATTCTTTATCAGAATCAGTACTAATATTTATCTTTTTTTGGTTTTTTTTATTTTGTTTTTCTGACATATAAAAAAATATAAAATTATTAATTATTTAAATCTTCTGGTTTAATTTCTTTCCATTCCCCACTACTATCTTTTTTATATAAATTCATACTAGATACAGTTTCTGTATCTGAATAAACTAAATCAACTGTAGTTTTACTGCCAGCTCTTTTAGAACTATTAATTTTTTTATCAATAACCTTAGGTTTGGTAATTTTTTCCATTCTAATTTTCCCAATTGGAGCCTGAAATTCTATAATTTCTTTTTCACCTTTGATTTCTTGTCCTTTATGGGTTTCATCTATTATAATTTCCTTATTATCTTGGCGGTCAATACCAAATTTTTCTTCTGCTAAGTATACTAATTGTCCCCATTTGCTTGAATTCATAAATTAGTTTTTATTGATTTTTTAAATTTATCTACCACCTTTACCTATTATTATATAATTTTTTATAAAAATAACAAATTAATTTAAATATTAAGATCTAAATTACTTATTTTTTCTTTAAAAAAGAGTTCAATCTCTTTTTTACTTACTTGTTTATTTAAAAACTCAATAGATTCTTCTTGTATGTCTTCTAAATAGATTAATTGCTCTAAAAAAAGTTTTTTACTAAATTTATCCTTATATTTTTCCTTACATAAAGACATTATTCTTTTTAAAGACACCTTTTCTATTCTAATAATATAATATAAATCTATATAATCTTTAAGGGTTGCTCTTCGACCTAGAGTGTAAGCCCTCATAAGCGCGTTCTCTAACACTGAAGCAATGGCAATATCATGATAATAATCAAAATCATTTAAAACTGGGAAAGGGTAATGTATAAATGAAAATTTAATTCCATTAATTTTAACTAATAATTCCCCTAATTGATTAATTAAAATATCAATATTATGACCCTTAAACACCCTTTCTATATTATCTAAAAAATTAGAAGGCAATTTTTTGCTCGTAAAAAAATCAAAATCAATAGATTTTCTATGCCCTATTTGTAAAGCTAATCCTGTTCCACCAGCTAAATAAAAATTAGAAAAATTATTACATTTAAGAAGAAGCTTTTTGGCTTTTGATGTAATCACTTCTGGATGCATATTTTAAAGATTTAATATTTAATAATAAAGTTATTAAAGCAAGGGGGGATTTTAAAAACTCTGTTTTAGGGGTATTTTTAATAATTTTTTTAACCTGATCCTTACCATAATAATCTATAATCCATTTCAAATGTTTCCACTCGCCATAATTAATTGAATTAATAATAATTCTTTTTTTATTTTTTTGAGGATCAACTAATGAAAAATCATAAGACCAAAGAATAGATTTAAAAAATTTGGGTAAATTTTTAACTCTTTTTTTTGTCATATTTAATAAAAAACTAACTTTTATACACTTTTATTATACCAAAAATATCAACCTAGGTCAATTAAAATAAATTAAAAACTTACCCAAAAGGTAAGCAAAAACATTTATATTCATCTAAATTTAAACAACTTATTTTAACCCATTGAAAAAACATAAAAATAAATATTTATTTTATTAAAATTCAAAATCCTTTATTTTTACTTCTTTAGTTCTTTGGCTAGGATTAATTCCATTTAAAACTTGGTTTTCAAAAACCGGCTTTTTAGTTTTATAAAAAATACCAAGAGGAATTTTTGAGTTTTTGTTATTATAATCCCACTCATTAATCTTTTTTAAGGCTTTTTCTTTTGATTTTAAATCACCTTTTTTCATTTTATAAACTCTTTTATTGTAATCTTTAGCTGAATTATAAAAGCTAACACAAGGCTGTAAGATTTCAACAAATGAAAAGCCCTTATGTTTAATAGCTTTTTTAATAAGATCTTTTAAATGATCCATTTTAAAAGCATAACCCCTAGCAATAAAGCTAGCATTAGATGAAAGCATTAATTCTAAGGGATCAAAAGGTGCTTCTACACTACCTTTTGGGCTTGACCCCCCTTTAAAACCTTTTGGTGAGGTAGCTGTAAACTGACTCGTAGTCAAAGCAAAGTTTCTATTATCATGAATTAAAACTGTAATATCTGAATTTCTTTTAGCAGCATGAATTAAATGGGCTATACCCTCGTTATAAGTTCCCCCATCGCCAGCAAAAACTATTGGTTTAAGGTCTGGATTAGAAAGCTTTATTCCTGTTGCTGATACTACTGGTCTACCATGCAAACAAGATAAACTATTTAAATCAATATAATCAATTATTTTTGAGCTACACCCTATTCCGCTAATTAATACAAAATTTTGTTTTGGGACTCCATATTTAATTAGTTCTTTAACAGCCATTTTAAAACTATTTAAAATAGCAAAATTACTACAACCAGGACACCAAGTATTTTTAGTTTTTGTGTTTAAATTTAAACTTTTATTAGACATATATTTATAATTAAAAATTAGATAATTTATTTTTTAATTCATCAAAAGCAAAAGGGCGAGCATCATATTTTAATATTTCTTTATTAGGCTCAATAGAATATTGAGCTAAAACCTTACCAAGCTGAGCTAAACCATTAGTTTCTACTAAAGCTATCTTTTTTACTCCTTTTAAGGCTTGTTTAATTTGTTTTTCAGGAAATGGTTGAAGTAATACGGGAAATATTAATTTTAAATTTAGAGCTTTAGCTACATCTAAAGCTGGCCCCTTAGTTGAGCCCCAAGCAATAATTGCTTTTTTAGAATTCTTATTACCATATACTTTTACAGCTTTTAAATTTTGCACTTCTTTTTTCATTGCCTTGAATTTTCTTAGCCTTTTTTCTTGCATTAATTTAACTTGTTTCGGATCTTCAATCGTTAAACCGTACTCATTGTGTTCATAACTATTTGATTTAACAGTTGGTCCTTGACCTGGAAAAGAGATTGGTGATATGCCAGTTTTAGTATTTTTATATCTTAAATAATCATTATTGCCATTCCATAGTTTTGGTTTTTTAGGCTTTATTTTATTTAAAATATTTTTATTAAAACTAAAAGTACTTTCAGAAACCTCTTTGTCAATTAAAAGAATTGAGGGATTTTGATATTTCCAAGAAAGATTTAAAAGTTTTCCAGCCCAATAAAAAGCTTCATTAGCATCACCAGGTGCAACTACAAACTTTTCTATATCTCCGTGACCAACATTTAAAGCAAAGGACAAATCTCCTTGGCCATTATAGGTTGGCACGCCTGAGCCTGGTGACATTCTTTGACTTTCAACTAAAACCAAGGGTGTTTCATTTTGAACAGCTACGCTAAAAGCTTCAGCCATTAAAGCAAATCCTCCCCCTGAAGTCCCAACCATTGTTTTTGAACCTGCAAAACTAGCTCCAATAGCAGCATTTATAACTCCTATTTCATTTTCCATTTGAATTGTTTTCACATTGAACTCTTTTTGATATTGAGCTAAAAAATGTAAAATTCCAGTAGCTGGCGTCATAGGATAAGCAAAATATAAATCAAGGCCTGCTTTTATAGCTCCTAAAGACAGACTTTCATTTCCTGTTAGTAATTTAATATCTTTTTTAGACTTTAATTTATTGATTTTTTTAACCTGGTCTAATTTTTTAAAGGCTTTTTTAGCTACTTTTAAATTAAGTTCTTTTTTCTTTGTTAATTCTTTATCTAATACTTTTTTTAAATCTTGCCACTTTACCCCTAACTCTTTTGCAAAACCAGATACTAAAGCAATATTTTGCATAATTTCCTTTCCTTTCACGCTTTCAACAACCTCTTTTAAATTTAAGCCAGTTGATTTTTTACTATTAAAAGTAATATTACTACTGTCATATAAAATTTTGGCTTGTTTAGTTAATTCTTTTTCATGTTGATCAATAGTATTTTGATCTAAAGCCAAGAGAAAATCTATTTTGTTTTTATGAGAATAAACAGGTTTTTTACAAACCCTAATTTTTGAAAAGCTATGACCGCCTTTAATTAAAGATTGATAATCATCATAAATAAAAACATAATATCCCAAAGCTTTAAAAAGCCGAGCTATAACAAGGCCGGCTTTTCTTGAGCCTTGACCTGCTTTTCCTCCTATTAAAATTGATAAATCTTTTTTCATATATATATTTAGATTATTTTTTTTAGATTATAAAAATAATATTTATTTTAACAAATATTTAAAACAAATTTAAAAGCAAACATGCGCCAGCTGCTAAGAAGAAAGTTGCTCTTAAACCAAAAAAATAAATTGCTAATATTAATAAACCAGCCATTAAAATTCTACCAATATTTAAAGCAATATTTCTAACAGCAGTATATTCATCCTTATAAGTTTCATGGCGCGATAAAAAATTATAAACCCGGGACATAAACGGAGTATGTAATGCTATTAAAGAAAAACTATGAAAAGTTCCTATTACAAAAATTTGAAAAGAAGTATTAACAAATGCCTTTAAAACCCAACCTATAGCATAAAAAGAACTTCCAAATTTAACTAATCCTTTTTTAGATTTTTTATCTGATTGAAATCCCATAAGCATTTGCAAAATAACAGTAGCTACAATAATTAAAGCAGTTACTGCTCCTACAGCCGAATATTCTTGATTTAAAAGCAAGAAAATAAAAATAGGCCAAATAAGAACTCTAACTATTTTTTGACTACCATCAGCTATAAAACTATATACTTTTTTACGATTTTTGTGATCAAATAAGACTTTAAAAGTTTTTAAATAGGAAAAATCAAAACTTGCACTCACATCAGTTAAGCCTGACAAAGGAATTAAAGATAATAAATAAATAATTATCATTATAATAAAAAGTAATTTAAAGCCAGAGCCAGTTAAAATAATGCCAGCTAAAAGAGGTGAGCCAATTTTGCCTAAATATCCTAAAACTCTAATCCAAGCTAATTGTCTACCTCTATGTTTGCCATCAGTAAATTCAATAAAAGTGGTATGATAAGGTACCCAATAAATTATTTTATAAGCTACCATTAAAATTAAGGATAAAATAATAAAAAGAATTGGATTATAATCAAAAAAATAAAAACAAACATAAAATAAAATTAAAAAAACTCTTCCTATTACCATTGCTTTTTTTACCCCAAATATGTTCATAAATTTTGCCCCAATTGGAATAAGTAAGGCAGATAAAAAGTATAAAATAACAAAAAATACAATTACCCAATAAATAGAAAAACCAAATTTCTGATATAAAAAAATAGGCAAGAATAAATTAATCATGCCTTTTCCTATTTGAATTAATAAATGATATACACAAAGCAGCTTAAAATCTTTTGATAATTTTAAATTTTGAAAGAATCTAGTAATATAAGATTGTTTTGGAAAATGAAAGTTAAACATTTAAATTATAGTTATAATACTAATTTATATTTATCATATCATAATATTTAAGATTAACCAATTTTTAAATATCTTAAAAATCGGGGTGAGCGGATTTGAACCGCTGATCTCATCGTCCCGAACGATGCGCCTTACCACTAGGCCACACCCCGGATATTTTATTATATCAAATAAACCCAATTTAGAAAAATAAAAAAATGTAGAAAATAAATCCTACATTTATTATAAACTTTAAATTTCTAGGTTTGATTTTTTATAAATATTCCATCCACTCCTTATAACCACACAGTTAAATTATTATTTCAATAAAATGGGCGGAACAGGATTCGAACCTGTGGCTTCTATCGTGTGAGGATAGTGCTCTAACCACTGAGCTATCCGCCCCTAAAAGGCAGTAGCCATCTGATACATTGGTAAAACAATTGCTGCTACCATTCCTCCCACTACCACACCTAAAAAGATTATAATAATTGGTTCTAAAAGTGTAACTAATTTTGAAAGAGTATTTTGCACTTCTCGAGAATAAAAATCAGATATTTTCATTAAAACATCATCTAAACGACCTGTTCTTTCTCCTACTGATAAAAGTTGAGATAGCATGTCTGGAATATGAGGAGCTCCTTTAAAAGAATCACTAATAGAGCGACCCTCTTCAACATCTATAACAGCATCTTGAATAGTTTTCTTATAAACCGAACTCCCTACTACCTTAGCTACAATTTTTAAGCCCGAACTAATAGGAATTCCCCCCACAATTAAAGTAGATAAACTTCTTGTAAAGCGAACTAAATAAATTTCTTCAAATAAATCTCCAAAAACAGGTAATTTTAAAAGAAATTTATCCCACAATGCCTTTCCTTTTGGTGTTTTGATCCAAAATATAAAGCCAGCTACTAAAAATAAAAATCCTATGATAAGAATTAAAAGATTAGATGAGAAAAAATCACTTAAACTAATTAAAATCCTGGTTGGTAAAGGCAAATCTACTCCTGCCTCTTTTAAAACTCCAGTTAACTGAGGTATAACAAAAACCATCATTAAAACCATAACTCCAATAACGGCTGCAATAACAAAAGCAGGATAAATCATAGCACTTTTAATTTTGCTAATTAGATCATAATTTTTTTCTTTTTGATCAGCTAAATAATTTAAAACTTCATCTAATTTTCCTGCTGTTTCTCCAGCTCTAACCATATTAATATAAAAATCATCAAATACTTTGGGAAATTGGGCTAGGGCCACTGAAAAACGCCTTCCCTCTCTAACATCATCAGCCACTTTTTGTAATACTTTTTTTAAATAATGATTATCAGATTGTTCAGAAAGTACTTCTAAGGCTTGAACCAAAGGCAGGCCAGCTGAAACCATAACTGAAAGCTGGCGTGATAAAAAAACCATTTGCTTGGGTTTAACCCTTTGTAAAAAACTAATATTTAAAGGACGCCGCCAAATTGGCAGCTTGTCTTGTTTAGTTAGGGAAATAATAATCAAATTTTGATCAGAGAGCATTTCAAGAGCTACTTTTTCATTAGCAGCTTCAATATTCCCTGTAACAGTTTTCCCACTTTCATTTTTCGCTCTATATTCAAATCTCATAAAAGAAAATAAATATTAAAACTCTTTAAAAACTACTTACTAAGAAGAGTTCTTAAAGTATCTTTATCATTACAATATTTTAAGGCTTTATCAGACATAATTTCGCCCATTTGAACTAATTTAGCTAAATGTTGATCTAGGGATATAGCCATTTGGTCTCCCACTGTATGTATCATGCCTGAAAGGCGGTGAAATTTACCACTAGCTACATTATTTTTAACAGCTGAAGAACCAAGTAAAACCTCATATGCTCTAACCCTTCCCCCGCCAATCTTGGGAACTTGACAAGCTGTAATACTACCTGCTAAACTTTCGCTTAAAAAATATTTTACATGGTCTGCTTTGTTAAAAGAATAAAAATGAAGAATCCTTTTAATGGTTTTAACTGTATTGCAACTATCAAAAAGAGCAAAAACTAAAACCCCAGTTTCTGCTATAGCAAAAATTTGATCCATTACTTCACTATTTTCAACTCGGCTCACCATTAAAACATCTGGGTCTCTTTCTCTTATAAATTTTAAACCCTTTTCAAAGCTTGGCACATCAGTTTTAACCCCTCTTTGCTCAATAACACTATTATTGCTTTGAATTATAGTTTTAATAGGATCTTCTAGGGTAGCAATAAATTTAGTTTTATTTTTATTAATATAATTCAAAATTGATGCCATTAATTCATATCTTCCCATATCCCCAGTTAAAAAAACAACCCCTTTTTCCTTATTAATGATTTTTTTAACTAAATCAGGGGCGTTTAAATTGTCTAACTCTGGAATTTTTTGTTTTAATAACTCAATTCTAAAACAGGGTAATTTTTTAGAAAAATATATATCTATTTGAACATTTCCAAGATTTTCTACTTCTTTAACAACATTAATTTGTTGTTTTTCTTTTAATTCTTCTTTTTCATTGTCATTAGTTAAAATATCTTTTAAATCTTTCACAAAAGAGGCGGAAACAATATTTTGATTATTCAAAGATTCTAAAATACCATTTACCCTAATAGCAGGAAGCTGACCTGGTAAAAAATAAATTTGATTAGCTTGCTTTTCAGCGGCTAAATGACAAATTTTATTAAAAATACTTTGAGTTTGAGTAGACATAAAATATTAAATTATTATATTTTAAAACAAATTATTCCTTAGCTGCCCTGAGAACTTCTTCAAGAGTAGTTTTCCCTTGTAATACCTTAATATAACCATCTTCTAACATATCAACCATTTTTTGTCGTCTAAATTCTTCTTTTACCCGATCAATATCAGAACCTTCTTCAATAATATCTTTCATATTATCAGTAATTTCTAACACTTCAAATATAGCTGTTCTTCCCTTATACCCCTCGTCATTACATCGAGGACACCCTTCTCCTTTATAAAAATGGAGTTTACCATCTTTACCTTTAAAATCATCCAGATTTACTGCTTCTAATGGTTCTAAGGTATTTTTAATTTTTTGTTTAGCTTCCTTTGCAACTTCAATTTCTTTTTTACAATGAGGACATATTGTTCTTACTAGCCTTTGAGCTAAAACTACATTAACTGAAGAAGAAATTAAAAATGGCTCTATCTCCATATCCATAAGCCTTGGCACAGCTCCAAAAGCATCATTTGTATGTAAGGTGGAAAGGACTATATGACCAGTTAAAGCAGCGTGAACTGCTAAATCAGCCGTAGCATTATCACGCACCTCACCTACCATGATTACATCTGGGTCCTGACGTACTACAGATCTAATTCCAGAAGCAAAATCATAACCAATTTCAGGAGCTACTTGAGATTGGTTAACCCCAGCCATAAAATACTCAATAGGATCTTCCAAACTTACAACATTTACACCAACTTGGTTTAATTGTTTTAACATTGTGTAAAGAGTAGTAGTTTTACCAGAACCAGTAGGCCCTGTAATAAGTATCATTCCATGGGGGGCTTTAATATTTTCTTTAATAATTTCTAACCCCTTACCCCAAAAACCTAATTCTTTAAAGGAAAAAATTCTTTGAGCTGGATCTAATACCCTTAACACCACCTTTTCTTTATCCAATAATGGGAATGTAGAAACACGCAAGTCTACTCTTCTTTTAGAAACTCTAATCCTAATACGCCCATCTTGGGGAACCCTTGTTTCATCTAATTTTAAGTCAGCCATTACTTTAATACGAGACACAATTGAAGAATGAAGATGACCTGGTAAACTAGCTGTTTCCCTTAAAACCCCATCAATACGATAGCGAACTCTTGTTTTTTGACTAACTGGCTCAATGTGAACATCTGAGGCTTCATTATCAACTGCATATTTTAAAATTGAGGCTACTAATTTTGCAATTGGCTCAGCCTCGCTAATATCCTCTAAACCAATAGCAGCCCTATCACCTGTGCCTACAGAAGCAAAACGTGACTCAGCTCTTCCTAGAGCTTTTTCAACTTGAGCATCTAAACCAGTATATTGATCTAATATTTTTTGTATAGCTGAAGCCGGAGCAGTAAAAAAGCGGGCTTTTAAATTATTTTCTCGGGCAATAAAGCTAACAGCTTCTCTAGCTTTAAAATTACCCGGATGAACCATAGCTACTTTTAAAATCCCCCCTTTTTTATCAAAAGCAATAATTTGGTAATTTTCCGCAGTTTCTCTGGGAATAATTTTTAAAATGTCTTTATCAACTGACTTACCATAAAGTTGAGCCACTGGCACTTCATAAATTTCAGACTTTGCTTTAGCAATAGTTTCTTCAGGTACAATTTTTTTGGACTCTAAAAGCTCGTCCGGGGAAAGCTCCATTTCCCCTGAATCAGCTATAATGCTTTCATACTTTTCTTTAGATATTTTTCCTTGGTTTAATAAATATTTTAAAATTTGGTTATCAACTTGAGCCATAAATTTTTATAATAATATAAGATTTTAATAATTTTAATTATTTATAATTTTATTTTTCTTTTTTTAGTCCAGAAAATGGGACAAAAGGGTTAGGACGACCCTGTTTTTTAACTTTTATAGGTTTAAAAAAACTTTCTAAATATACCATTTGTTTAAATTTGGGATCACTTATAACATTGTTGATTTTATCTACATCAGGAATAGGTTGACTTAAATAAGCTGGCTTAATAACAGCCTCTGTATCACCTTTCCCAGTTTCAGATAAAACTAAATATTTAATTATAACAAAACCAACTACTACCATAATAATAATAAAAACAGCTAAATATATATATTCTTTTTTAAATTTTTTTGTTTTAAGCTTTGCCATAATTATTGAAGATAATAACTTTTTATAGTCAAAGATATAGAACTCCCCACTCCCTTAAATGAAACTGAAGTAACATCCATAATACGAATATTTTTTTCTATTCTTTTTAAAAATCCTTTAACCTTTTGGTAGTCTCCCCCTGTAAAAGAAAAGTTCATGGTTATTTCTCCATTTTGCCAACCTACTCCATATTTAGACACCTCTAATCTTGATTGCTTGATTAAAGCATCTAACTTATTTAAAATCTTAGGCAAGTCTGCATCTTGGGCTACAACATAATCTAGTTTATCAAGCTCGTCTTCTTTTATTTTTTTTGATTCTTTTTCTAAATTCTTAAGTTTATTTAAATAATCTTGTTGCTCATTTAAAATATTTTGATGGGTTTTTAAATCCAAAGATTTTCCATTTTGAGTTTTTGCTAATTTAGGTTGGATAACAAAAAAATAATCAAAGCTAAAAAGTCCTATCATAATAACAAGGATAATTATAAACCAATATCTTACTAAAAGTTTATGATACCATTTAACTTGAAAATTTTTATCTTTCTTTTTGCTATCTTTTCTCATAAATTAAAACTATTTATTAAAAGCATCTTTTACTAAAACAAGATCAAAAACACCAGCTACCCCTCCAGAAGATTTTCCAATACCTGATAACTTAACCTCTTTTATAAAATCATCAGCCTTTCGAAAGGAAATTAACTGTCTAGCTAAAGAAGGCAAATCTTTAGCAGTGGCTTGAAGATGAATAGGCTGATTATATTGACCACTAAAATCTTTAAAATAAACATTGGGAATAGTATATTTTTCAAGTAAAGCAAAAAATTTGGTCCAATAAATATGATTATCTAAAATTTCATCTACTGTATTAGCTTTTTTGTTTAAATTGTTAATCCTGTCCCTAAGACCTAGATAAGAAGCTGTTTTCCCTTCTAAAAGACGGATTTCTCCCCTAATTCTGTGAACTTGATTTTCTACTTTTTCAAAATGAAGATCAGTGTAGAGCCATACTACACTAAAAATTGTTAAAATAATAA
>Ga0102934_1002103_pt1:0-5000 | contig 13893 bp, 11 predicted proteins | sample SalPonR2_A_D1_MG_FD_78175 | JGI IMG/M metagenome (GOLD analysis project Ga0102934, IMG submission 78175) | Salt pond soil microbial communities from South San Francisco under conditions of wetland restoration - Salt Pond MetaG R2_A_D1_MG | ecosystem: Environmental > Aquatic > Marine >...
AGACCGGATAGTAGGGCGATCGTCAGGCGGTTCTTCACGATTCCTCCTTTGTTTTGCCGAACATTCAGGCACGCTCATGAACGCTTTGCATCGTTTCGCGAGTCGAGCGTCCTCCCGATAGAAACTACCACAGTGCACGGACCGATAGCGGTGCATCCGACGGTTGCGCGCGTCACGCGCGACGCCACGCCGGTGGTAGCGTGCCGGAATGGCCCACGTACGTCGCCTCGGTGCCCGCGTGCACATGCGGACCCGCCTCCTGGCTCTCGTTCTCCTGACGCTGTCGGTCGCCTTCGCGCAGACCACCACCGATGAAGCCGCTGCGACGTTGTCGCTGGTGGAGGACGGCTCGGCCTTGGTCCGCGAGGGCGCGGTCCTGTACGACCACAACTGCTCCGCCTGCCACGGTGATACCGGTGGCGGCATGGCCGAGGCCCGCACCTCGTTTCCGGACGACAAGCGCACCTGCGCACGGTGCCATAAGCCCAGCAACCCTCCGCAGATGGATCACCTGGCGATGAACTGGCGTAACGCGTTCGATATCGGCGTCGCGCCCGCCCTGATCGGCCCGGAAGCGCGCCTAGGCATGTTCGCGAACGGCGCTGGGCTGCTGGGCTACGTGCGCGCGACGATGCCTCGTCCCTGGCCGGGCTCGCTGAGCGACGAAGCGTACCTGGCGATCGTGGCGTTCCTGGCGGCGGCGAACGGCGCCGACGTGCCTGCGGACCTGACGGTCGACGAGCTCGGGGCGGTCGCACTGCCGTGAACCGAACGGCATCTTCGAGCAGCGGCTCTACGAGCGTCCGGCCTGACTTCGTGTCAGGCCGGACGCGTTCATCCCGAAGGGACGCTCGTCGCCGCGCGACGAAGCAGGGTCAGGCGTCGCGCGGATCGAACACGTCGCGGTAGGCGTCGCCCAGCAGGTTCCAGGCCAGCACGAACACGACGATCGCGATCCCTGGCCACCAAGAGATGTACCAGTACTTGAACGGCTCCCCTGGCGCGCCCTGGATGTACCCGCGGGCGAACGAGACCATCTGGCCCCAGTCCGTCGTGCCGATCTCGGAGCCCAGGCCGAGGAACGCCAGGGTCGAGGCGACCAGCACCACGGCGCCGATGTCCAAGCTGGCGACGATGACCAGCGATCCGATCGAGTTCGGGAGCACGTGCCGGGTGAAGGTCCGCCACTTGCTGGCGCCCAGCGCCCTGGCTCCGTCGACGTAGTCGAGGTTGCGCACGCGCAGGATGTCGCCCCGGAACAGCCGGGCGTAGTTCGTCCAACCGACGATCGCGAGGGCGATCAACGAGTTCGTCAGGCTCGGACCGAAGATCGTGACGAAGATCGCCGCCAGGATCAGGTTCGGGAACGCGAACACGACGTCGACGAGGCGCATCAGCACGTCGTCCACCCAGCCGCCCAGGAATCCTGCAGCGCCACCGATGACGATGCCGATACCGAAGCTGATCGCGCTCACGAGAATGCCGACGTAGAACGCCATCCTGGCGCCCCAGACGACGCCGTAGTAGATGTCGTAGCCGCCCGAGGCGATGCCCATCGGATGGCCTTCCTGCGGGGGCTGCGGAATCGGCGAGAAGCTGACGCGCGGGATCCTCAGGCAGCTCTGGGGCGGCGCCGCGATGGCGCGCCAGAACGGTACGCCGAACGGGTTTCGGAGCGCGGCGATCGCTTCGTCCGAATCGCGCGGAAGATCGAGGTCGCGTGCGCACGTGTGTCCGCGCTCCCGCTCGGCGATGGTCGGGGCGGTGATAGCGGGCGCGAACAGGGCGACGCCGATGTAGAACAGGAGGAGCACCACGCCGGTGATGGCCAGGGGGTTGCGGCGGAAGCGACGCATCGCCTTGCTCTGCCACCAGCGCATGTCCACCTCGGGGGCGAACAGGTGCTCGTCGTGGGCCGCTGCCGCGGCGAGGGTGGCGTCGTCTCGGACGCCGTCGGGCGCGTCGTCGCGCGTCTGATCGTCTGGGTCTGGTCGCATCAGTCGTACCGGATCCTGGGGTCCACGATGGCGTAGAGCACGTCCACGAACAGGTTCGCGAACACGATGATGATCGCGACCACCAGGCCGAAGCCGATCACCGCGGGAATGTCCACCTGAACGGCGGCGGTGGCGAACCACATGCCCAGGCCGCGATAGTTGAAGATCGTCTCGACCACCACGGTGCCGTTCAGCAGCAGCGCGATCGTCAGGCCCGAGAGCGTGATCACCGGAATCAGCGCGTTCCGTCGGGCGTGCTTCAGGTTGACGACGCGGTCGGACAGGCCTTTGGCGCGCGCGGTCCGCACGTAGTCCTGCGACAGCGAGTCCAGCAGCGATCCGCGCATCACGCGCATGATCTGCGCCGTGATCACCACGGCCAGCGTCGTGACCGGCAGGACCAGTCGGATCAGCGCGTCGAGCAGCATGTCGAAGCGACCGTTCAGGATCGCGTCGACGGTCATCATCCGCGTGTACTGCGTGATCTCGCCCTGAGCGATCGCGGTGATGAAGCGGGTACTGACGCGGCCGATGCCGAACCACCCCAATCCGCCGTAGAGCGCTGCCAGGATCCAGATTCCGAACACGAAGGTCGGCAGCGACCAGCCGAGGATCGCCATCACGCGCGTGGCCTGATCGAGGAACGAGTTGCGGTGCAGCGCAGCGAGGGTACCGAACCAGATGCCCAGGCCGATGATCGGGACCACGGCGAACAACGCGAGCTCCAGCGACGCCGGGAACAGCGTCTGGATGGCACGCGCGACGGTCATGTTCGCGCTGCGCGTGTAGCCGAGGTTGCCTTGGAGAGCTTGCGTGAGCCAGTTCCAGTACTGGACCGGGAACGGCTCGTCGAGCCCGTACGCCTCGATGATGGCGGGGATGTTCTGGGCCTGCTGCTCGCTGGTGATGAACGCCGTCGCCCGCTGCGTGGGCGAGAGCAGCTGCAGCAGCCCGACGATCAGCAGGGAGACGGCGAAGAGAACGACGGGGAGGGACAACAGGCGCCTCAGGATGAAGGCGAACACGGGGTCTCCTCTATCCGCCCCGGACCGGGTCCGTAGGGCGGGCCGCATGGCGGCGCGAAGATGGAGGCGTCAAAAGATACATGGCTGGAGTGGGGCCCGGGGGGGGATTCCCCCCCGGGCCGAACCGTGCGCGTGGGGCGCTCAGTTCTTGACGATGTCCCGCCACAGGTAGTTGTGGCTGATCATCGGGTTGTAGTACACCCCGTCGATCGCATCGTTCGTGACGATGAAGCTCAGTGCTGCCGGGTAGGGAACCGTCGGCGCGAGGTCGAAGGCGCGGTGCCCGACCTGGCTGTAGTACAGCTCGCGCTCGGCGTCGACCGTCGTGGCGCGGGCGTCTTCGAGCAGCTGGTCGATCTCCGGATCGGAGAAGTTCAGCTGGCTGCCGTAGTAGCCGCCGGAGTGATAGAAGGTCCACATGTAGTTGTCCGGGTCGGCGTAGTCCGGGAGCCATCCGACCAGCGAGATCGGGAGCCTGTTGTTGTTCCGATCCTGCAGGAAGTCGGGCCACTGGATGCCGCGGACGTTCACGCGGAAGTCGCTGTTGAGGTCCTCGACGTTGGCCTTGAGGATCTCGGCGATGATCTGGCGGGTGGCGTTGCCGGTGTTGTACGAGATGGTCATCTCGAAGCCGGTGTCCCACACCGCGCCGTCCCACGCCTCACGGAAGTGCATCTCGGCCATCTCGGCGTCGAACCCGTAGGTCGGGACGTTCGGGTCGTAGCCCAGGAAGCTGGGGGGCAGCGCCATGGTCAGCTTCTGGCCCTTGCCCAGGAACAGCTCGTCGATCATGACCTGCTGATCGAAGCTGTACGCGAAGCCCTTGCGGACGTCGATGTCGGAGAAGAAGTCGCTGGGGATGCCGGAGCCGTCCAGCTGACCGCTGCCGACGTTCACGGTGTTGTCGGTCGTGTCGATCGCCTGGTTCATGTGCATCGCGCCGACGGCCAGGGAGAGCCAGCTGTCGTCTTCCCAGATCGTCACGCCGTCCAGGCCGCGGACCTGCGCCTCGAGCGTGGCCCAGTCGTTCGCGCTGCCCAGCACGACGCGGTCGGCCTCGCCGTTCTGGAGCGCCAGGATGCGGGTCGCGAGCTCGTCGACGATGCGGTACTGGACCGTCTCGACGTCGGGGGCTTCGCCCCAGTAGCCGTCGAAGCGCTCGTACACGCTGTCGGTGCCGTCCCAGTCGACCAGCGCGTAGGCGCCGGTGCCGCTGGCGTTGTCGTGCAGGAAGCCTTCGCGCGGGTCGACGCCGACCCATTCGCGCCAGTCGGCCTCGGTGCCGCTCCACTCGCCGTTCTCGATCGCCCAGGCGCTGTCGACGACGCTGGCGTTCGTGTAGACCAGCTTGCCGAAGAAGGCCGGGTCGACGGAAGGCAGGTTGAACTGCACGGTGTAGTCGTCCACGCACTCGACCGCGTCGTCGATCATCGCGTAGGTGATCGAGTCGTCGTCGTTCGCGTTCGAGGCGGTGCCGAGGAGCGCCTCGGCCTGGAACCACACGCCCGAGGACGGGTCGTTCATGACCAGGATGCGCTCGATCGAGTACTCGACGTCGCGGCAGGTCATCATGTTGCCGCTGTGGAACTCGACGCCCTCACGCAGGGTGTACGTGTAGGTGAGGTTGTCCTCGGAGATCTCGTAGCTGGTGGCCAGGCGCGGAACGAACGCGTCCACCGCCGTGCCGTCGTAGCCGTAGAGCGTCTCGTACACGTTCTCGAGAGCGGTGCCGGACGCGGTGTCGTACGCGCCCTCTGGGTCCAGCGTGTCGATGCCGCCGAACGTCATGTACACGTACGTATCGTCCTGCGCGGTCGCGGTGGCGAAGACGCCGACCAGCAGCATCGCGGCGAGTAGGGAAAGAATCTTCTTCATCGTCCTCCAAAGGGGTGGAACGGGAGCGCGCGGCACATCGGTTGCACCGCGTTCGAACGGGAGTTCCCTGCCGCCCGCAGGAGCGCCGACGCGTGTCGGACGT
>Ga0102934_1002103_pt1:10000-13893 | contig 13893 bp, 11 predicted proteins | sample SalPonR2_A_D1_MG_FD_78175 | JGI IMG/M metagenome (GOLD analysis project Ga0102934, IMG submission 78175) | Salt pond soil microbial communities from South San Francisco under conditions of wetland restoration - Salt Pond MetaG R2_A_D1_MG | ecosystem: Environmental > Aquatic > Marine...
CAGGGGCATAAGGTCGGCGTGAAAGGCGTCTTCCCCAATCCGGTCTCGCTCCGTGACCTCGCCGACACGATCGAGAAGGAGCTGGGCGAGAGCGTGCTCGTCCACGCGGGCGGCCCGATGGACGTCGCCTCGCTGGGCATCGTCTCGGGCGCCGCCGCCCGGGAGATCGCGACCGCCGCCGACGAAGGCCTCGACGCCTTCCTGACGGGGGAGCCGAAGCACGACGTGTTCCACGTCCCGTTCGAGCGGAACGTCAACGCCCTCTTCGCGGGCCACTACATGACCGAGACGGTCGGCGTGAACCTGCTCGCAGGCCGCATCCGCGAGGAGTTCGGCCTCGAGACCGAGTTCCTCCTGCTGCCCACCGGACTGTGACCCGCGCGGCGCCGGCCCTGTTCATCGCCTTCGAGGGCCCCGAGGGGGCCGGCAAGTCCACGCAGGTCGCCACGCTGGCGCGGCGACTGCTGGAGGCGGGGCGCGACGTCGTCGTCACGCGCGAGCCCGGCGGCACGCCGGCAGGCGACCGGATCCGAGACGTGGTTCTCGACCCGAGTCTCGAGATCGCGCCCCTCGCCGAGTTCCTCCTCTACGCCGCCGCGCGCGCCCAGCACGTCCAGGAGAGGATCCGTCCGGCCCTGGAGCGCGGCGCCACCGTGCTGTGCGACCGCTTCGCCGCCTCCAGCGTCGCCTACCAGGGCTACGGCAGGGGGCTCGATCCCAGCTGGGTCCGCGAGGTGAACGCGCGCGCCACCGACGGCCTGACGCCCGACGCGACCGTGCTGCTGGACGTTCCGAGCGACGTGGGGATGGGACGCATCGCCGCCCGTGGGGCGACCGACCGGCTCGAACGCGCCGACCTGGCGTTCCACCGACGGGTCCGCGACGGATTCCTCACCGAGGCGTCCGTGCGCGGCGACTGGATCGTCGTGAACGCGGCGAACGACGCCTCCGAGGTCGCGGACGCGGTCTGGCGCGCGCTTCGGCCCCGCCTCGGCGCCGCCGAACCGGGCGCCACGGAGAACGCATGAACCGCTCCTGGACGCCCGGCAGACGCCTCGCCGTCTCGCTCCTCGTGGCCGTCCTCGCGTCGTCGCTGCTGACCGCCTGCGGATCGAGCCCGGCGACCGAGCTTTCCGCGAACGAGGTCGCCCGTCATCCGCACGACCCGGGCGCGTTCACGCAAGGCCTCGTCTGGCACGACGGCTGGCTGTACGAGAGCACCGGCCTGTACGGCGAGTCGTCCCTCCGCCGCGTCGAGCTCGAGACCGGCGCGGTCGAGGAGGTCCGATACCTGGAGGCCGAGGTGTTCGCCGAGGGGCTCGCGCGCGTCGGCGACGCCCTGGTGCAGCTCACCTGGCGCGCGGAACGCGCCTACCGCTGGCCGATCGACGGCTTCGCCCGGGGCGACGCGCCGCGGGCCGTGCACGCGTATCGGGGCGAGGGCTGGGGCCTCTGCCACGACGGCGAGCGTCTGGTGAAGAGCGACGGAACGCCCAGGCTCACGTTCCACGACCCGGACGATTTCGGGCTGCTGGGAAGCGTCGACGTGACCCTCGACGGCGAGCCGCTGGCGCGGCTGAACGAGCTGGAGTGCGTGGCAGGCGCCGTCTGGGCGAACGTCTGGTACGAAGACCGGATCGTGCGGATCGACCCGGACAGCGGACAGGTGGAGGCGTGGCTCGACCTGTCCGGCCTTCTCACGCCCGCTCAGCGCGAGGAGGTCGGACCGCAAGGCGTCCTGAACGGGCTGGCGTGGCGTCCCGAGACCGGGACGATGCTCGTCACCGGCAAGCTCTGGCCCGTCGTGGTCGAGATGCGGATCGAGGGCCTCCCCGACTGACCGCGGCGCGGTCAGTCCTTGGAGGCCTTCGATGCACCGGCCGGCGTGCTCTTGGTCTCGGTCTTGGGTGCGTCGCTCGCCTTGGCCGGAGCGTCGCTCTTGCCGGACTCGCCGTTCGACGAGGCCGGCTTCGCGCTGGCGGGCCCCTTGGCCTTGCCGCGCGAGTCGGTGACGTAGAAGCCCGAGCCTTTGAACGCGATCCCGACCGGCTGGACGATCCGCTTGACCGGATCGCCGCTGGCGGGGTGCTCGGTCCAGGCGGACTCGGTGATGCGCTGCTCGACCTCGAAGGTCTCGCCGGTGGTCAGATTCTTGTAGACGTAGACGGGCATGGTCCCCTCCACGGGTGAAATTTCGGCTGTGCCGATGGCGCGGTGCGCGGGCGCCATGCTAGCACCGCTGCTGCGCTTCTCGCATGTCGCCGGCCACCCGACCGCCCGATCCGCGCGTACGAGAGCCTCGTCACGCGCGCAGCCGTCATGGGGAACGGTCCGCACCAGGGCGAGAGCGCGAAGGCGGCGCAGATCACCCGCGGACCGCAGGCGACCGTGCGTCTCGGCCGGCGCCCGGGCGGGCGGAGACGGACGTTCTACGGGCTCCCGACGTCCGTGCGGTCGCAAGCCATGGTGCGGAGCACGATCCGGGCGCCGGGTAGGATGCCGCCATGTCCGTCATCGCCGCTCACGGCCTCGTCAAACGGTACGGCTCCTCCGTCGCCGTCGACCGCCTCGACCTCGAGGTCGAGCGCGGCGAGATCGTCGGCTTCCTCGGTCCGAACGGCGCCGGGAAGACCACCACCCTCCGTATGCTCGCGGGCCTGATCCGGCCCAGCGCCGGCCACGCCGAGATCCTGGGCGCCCGCGTTCCCGGGCGCGGTCTGCGCCGCGTCGGGACGATGATCGAGGAGCCCAGCTTCTACCCCTACATGTCCGGACGCGACAACCTCCGGTACGCCGCCACGCTCCACGGCGACGTGCCGCCGGCGCGGATCGACGAGGTGCTCGCCTTCGTCCGGCTCGAGAACGCCGCCGCCAAGCGGGTCGGCGCGTACTCGCAAGGGATGCGGCAGCGCCTGGGCCTCGCCCGCGCGCTGCTGCACGCGCCGGACGTGCTGCTCCTCGACGAGCCGACGAACGGCCTGGATCCGGTCGGCATCGCCGAGATCCGCGAGAACCTGCGCACGGTCGCCAGGGAGGGCGTCACGGTCCTGATCAGCAGCCACATCCTGGCCGAGATCGAGAAGCTCGTCGGGCGCGTCGTCGCGATCGAGCGGGGCCGGCTGCGCTTCGACGGCCCGCTGCACGAGCTGACTGTCCGGATCGACGAGCGTACCGTCGCGATGCGCCTCGCCGCGAGCGATCCGGACGCCCTGCGGGCCGCGCTCGCCGAGCGCGAGATCCCGTTCGAGACCGACCCCGGCGATCCCGCTCACGCCACCGTCCGCGTCGCCCAGGCCGAGGTGCCTGGGCTGCTGCGCGGGCTGCTGACCGGCGGCGTGGAGCTGACCGAGGCACGCCGCGTTGGCGAGGACCTCGAGGACGCCTACCTCCGCCTGCTGCGCGAGGACGGGAGGCCGTCGTGATCCCCCTCTACCGCGTCGTCCGCGCCGAGCTGTTCAAGGCGGTCCGCAAGCGCCGGAGCTACGTGCTGGCCGGCCTCTGGTGGGTGCTGCTGCCCGCCGTCACGCTGATCATCGCGCGGGTCGTGCAGGTGAACGTCGGTGGTTCGTTCGTGGACGAGACCGGCACCACCGTCGCGACCCTGCTGCAGGAGCTCGCGTCGCCGTACGGCCTGGCTCGGATCGCCCTCACCGGCCCCGCCTTCCTCAGCCCCAGCTACTACGTCATCGTCGTCGCGCTCCTGGCCGCCGTGTTCGTGGGCGAGGAGAAGAGCCTGAACATGTGGAAGACGACGCTGGTCGCGCAGCCGTCGCGACTGGCGGTGATCTGGGGCAAGATCGTCGCGATGATGATCGTGCTGGCGGTGCTGATGGCGGGCGCCGCGCTGTTCGGCGTGCTGGCGGGCGCGGCCGCGACGACGTTCCTGCCCACCA
>Ga0102934_1002105_pt1 | contig 13890 bp, 14 predicted proteins | sample SalPonR2_A_D1_MG_FD_78175 | JGI IMG/M metagenome (GOLD analysis project Ga0102934, IMG submission 78175) | Salt pond soil microbial communities from South San Francisco under conditions of wetland restoration - Salt Pond MetaG R2_A_D1_MG | ecosystem: Environmental > Aquatic > Marine > Intertidal...
CTGCTCCCGCGTTCTTGCCTGCCTTGCTCGTCAAACCCCGAACTCTTTCTGCTGTTTCTTCTCCAAGAAAAGAACGTTTGGTGTTGCTGGTGGAGCATGCTCCCAATCGAGAGACCGCGGAAGACGGGTTTGTGAAGTTTCACTATCTTGACCCCTCCCTCCCCTCCCATGCGTCTCCGCCTGTTTCCTCTTCCTCCGTGGTCATAGTCTGTGTCGGTACTAGAAAGGCGGCATGATGCACGGAACGTCTTTGCCCCAGAAGAGGAGGACCTTGGGATAGAGTAACCTCTGATGCGCTCCTGCTCCTCCAATGCCCGCCGGCGACCCAACAGGTCATGTGCATCCATGAGCCCTTCCACGGGCGTCAGGCCCCGATCAAAGGCCAGACTCATCAGATTGTTGTAGCTCTGAATGAATTGAGTCCGTTCTCGTTTCTCCCAGGCTTGGGCGATGGACTCCCGGAGGCGATAGAGCAGGTCAGCGAGGTCCGTAAAGTCCGCGGTCACAGGTGCAGCCAGTATCTTCAGGTACGTGCTCAGGGGGATGTGTTTCGCGGCAGTGACGATGCGTTTGACTTCATCCTCAAGCCATCCCTTGTAGGTGTCGCCCCAAAGGTTGAGAATTGTCTCCGGGTTGCCTGGTGTCGGTGGTGCGGAAGGGATGCGCGGGGAATGCTATGAGGGCGACTCGATATTGTGCGCTCAAGAGAGAATTTGCCATGAAAAAGAGGCAGACAAGGAAAACAGAAGTAACGGACGGATGTGGAGGGTTGGTGAAAAGAGGAGGGACTGGACGGCGATAATGCTGATGACACACAGGATTGGGAGCGGTGTGCCGTTCGTACCTGCGGGAGAAAAGGTCAGGAGAAATTCTTTTCGACGCCCTTGCTTGGCTTCCTCAGAGGGCGAATCCTCTACAGAGAGAGCCGGAGGACTGTTCGCGTTGCTCCCGGGCCCCTTAGACGCGTCGTCCCTGCAACCAACCTGCTCTCCGTCGGCGCCAGCCTTTCCCTCCCCCCGAAGACCCTCCTCGTCAACGACGCGCTGCCACAAGTTTGCTCTTGCCGACGCCTCTTTGTTCGTGTACACCGCTTTGAGCTCATAAATGGGCGAGTGCTGGGCGCGGCGATCCCCTTTGATGCGCAGACCGACCTTGAAGGGCACCTGCTTGTTCCCGTAGGCGTCTTCGTCGACCAGGCTCTTATTTTCTCGGAGCATGGTGAATTTGGCGGACAGACCAAGCAACGAGCGACTGGACTTCAGCGCTTCCCGTTCCAAAGTGAAGTGTCTGTGCGCCCGAATCACAGCCTTAACCATACCCGGCTCCAGCTCCTTCTCCTTGGGCGAAACCAGTCTGATTTCGTCGCGCGCGGTAACGATCAGGACGCGGCGGTTCCGGTCATTCACGGTATTGCCGACGACCAAGTGCAAACCGTGTCGTTCCAGCAATCTGTGCGCCCCCTCCACAAGGGTGAGGGTGTCGTTTTCGAGTTTGAACGCCACCAGGAACGCCGAGGGACACCAGCTTTGCCGGGCGGCTCGAATGACGTGAGGCACGGGGGAAAGCTTGAGGGCCTCTTTCCCTTGATCGAGAAAAGCAGACGAAGGTTTCCTTAGCTCGTGTCGAGGGATGAACATTTTTGTGAGCCCTGCGGCCAGGAAAAGCAAAGCACTGGGGCCGAGGGGCGATGCGGCCAGGCAAGCTTCTCGGAGGAGGTAGAGGTATCCGAATAAATCTGAGAAGGGTACCTCAAGCAATCGACTCTTTACGGCTTCGTACGTGGCGATCATCTCTGTCATGCAGATTTCCTCATTAGGGTCCAAGACCATTTCCAAGTGCCCTTCCGCATTTAGTCGCACCTGCTCAGTGAGTGTTTGAGCTTTCTTCATTCGCTTGGCAAGCACACGGGAATACGGCCTCAGCGAGCCTTCTCGGTACAAAAATAAGACGTGGTATCCCGCTTTGAGAAATGCCTCTGCACAAGCTGCTGCACGGTTACCGGATCCTAAAGTGTCGAGGTAATTGACCATGCCCGTGTCCAGAGGTGTGGGGACAGACCCGCTTGTGACTATAGCCAGGCGGATGGGAGGTGTACTGCCGATTGAGGAAGGCGAGACAACGCCGTCCATGCTACTAGTATGATAAGGCGAATCTATCCATTGTTGTTGCTGTAATTCGATGAAGGCACGGATGCTCTGGGCTGCATCTGTAAGCCCCTCCGTGATCGATGCTACCGCGGTGGGGCGGTCACCTGTGCGCCCATCCTCATTTTGGCCTTCAGCAGCATCCAATTCGTCGTAAAATGCAGCAATATAGGCATCATCGTTAGGGCTGGGATCCCTGGATTTGGTGAACCACATCAGGCTGCCCACTGTAAAGCGACGTGAGAGAAGTGAAGGAGTATGTGTATGTCGTCATGCGCAGCGTGGAGGTTCAGCAGTACTTAAAAACATAGCTGTAACAATTTGGAGAGCAACTCATGCAGATAAACCTGAAATGCTTTTGTGGTTGCTGTCATTGTCACAGTAGGTGGTTCTCGTGATTTCTAAAGGCCACGGAGACGCTGTGACCCCTCCCAGTGCAGGCGAAGAACAAGGGACATGGGCCCAGCCGTTGCTGGACAGGCAGGAGGGCCGGGAGGCAAGAGGCTTTTGTTCTGCTTGGATGCGCAGGGTCCTTGTTTCGAAGCCGTGCCGAGATGCACACGGCACTTTGGTGCATTAGTAGGGATTGGGCATGTTTATTGCACAGGTGTCCCGTGAAGGCCATTGTAAATCTTGTCCCTCACCTTCATCCCTTCCTGTCGTTATCCCCCTGCTTCCTCAGAGAACCGCTTTTGCTTCGTCGTTCTTGCCTTGTCTCCTTTTCAACATGAAGGTTGCTGCATCCTGCCAACTATTGGTTGCTCTTTGGGTCTTCTTGTTTATGAGCAGCGGCAACGCATTTGTCTTTCGCCCTCAGGTAATGTAGCATGCTGAACAACATACTGTCAGGAGTGACGCCTTCAGAACGGTTGAACGGTTGAAGTCTAACATCCATCAAGGATGAGTGACTGAGTAGCACGTCTTGCGAGCATTGACGGATTCTTTTTAGACAGAAAACAAAGACACTTATTGTGAGCTATTTTGTGTGTCATAGCGCTCCCAATCATACACGGGGCTTGAAATATGAAGGACTTCATGATTCTCTGTGATGAGGGAGTAGTAATTTGCATTCCGGTAACCATCCTCTCCTTCCTGACCTACGAACCCTAGCCACTGACCCGCAGTTCTCGGACTGTTCTTCGCGAAGGCTTCGACTTCATGGAAATGGGGTCTCGATTTTTGAACGAGCTATTGCCTTGGGGTGATGCGAAGAAAGGAATGTGGGCGGGAAAGCGGGATGCGATGGTAGTAAAGTATATGGAAAAGACAGGTGAGTCAAACGGAACGTACGGCGACGACATAAGACGTCTTCAGAGGAAATGTTTTTTTTGGTGGCAGGGTTTACTCTTCATGTCTGCTAAAATCTCGTTTATGATTGGTTTTGTGCACACGAAGGTATTTCGAAAGAGCAGGCTGAGCGGGAGGTAGACGAATACTTGAAAGACAAGGACGCCTATATCGCCAAAGCGCGTGCGGAAGAGGCTAAGCAGAAGCAGAAGTGATGCCATGGCTTTGGTTTGAAGCCAACTCTCTGGTTGCTCCGAGGGAGGGCAAGCACCCTGGTGAAGGAAATAAACCACGGACTGGCGTTGACGCCAGAGAGCGCGCTGTGTCATGTTTCTCATGATCTGTCCCGATAATACGCGCTTCATTTTTGTCGGAAGGGCATTTTAAATCCGTAACTCGGTGAAAAAGACAATCTGGCGTTCAGACGGAGCGCCCCGGCAGCCTGCATTAATCCTGTGTCGCTGAAAACTGACAGTTCTAAGGATTTTATTCTTATTGCTCATTTTGACGGGCTGAAAACTGGGAGGAGATGTCTTTAAAGTTGCATTGAACAGATGGTCTTTCCACTACGTAAGCGAAACAGCAATTAATTACAATAAAGGTGAAGCATTAAAACGACCAGGACCAGGACCAGGGAGGGTCTTTCTCAACATACAGTGTTTTTCTGAATATATTTTACAGGCGCTCCTCAAACCCTCTATCTGCACACTTTCTCGTCAAATTACACTTCTTCCTTGTATCCCACCGCCTGCTTGACTTCCCGTTTCTCCATTCCGCAGGCCCTTCTCCACCGCCATCCCTTCCATATCCACCACAATCGCTCCATCAACGTCTGTACCTCTTGCGTTGTCTTCCTTGGTCGACGTGGCCCCCCCAGACGGCGGAGCAGGAACATTCGTCCCCACGTACTCATCTTGTGAGCTCAACGTTGGGGCGGCACGCTGGTGCGAGCCGCTTGTGCCCACCGGCCCGGCCGCTGATGCCGAATCCGGACGGTTATCACTCCCTGTGTCCGTGCCCTGACTTCCATTTCGATCCGCATGCTCCGTGGAGCCTACCACCACCACAGAGCCCTGCCTCGCCACCCTTCCCCCCGGGGCCGGGACAGTCCGTCTTCCTCGCTCCCAGGAGGTCCCCGACGAGGCTGAGGAAGGCACGCGCTGTCGGAGTATCCAGTCGTACGTGCCCAGCCCCCTTGTCAACAGGTAGCCGTGGAAGACGCAGAGGGAGGCAAAGGAGAGCAGGGCAATACCGGACATGACCGTGTGGATGATGAGGATTGCCTGGTACGTGACTGCCCGGCCCAAGGTACGTTGGACCATGGCGGGTACTTCTTCGGTGGTGTTGAGCCAGTGGGTGAGGAGAAGGATGCTGATCAGGCTCTGGAGCGCAAACTGGAGGGTGCCGGCCAAAGAGAGGAGGAAGAAGAAAAAGTAGTTCCTGTGGCGGAAGGGGGAGGCGGGTCGAAAAGTGTAGATTAGAAAGGCGAACGAAGCACCCAGTCCCCGCTCACCCACATGCATCCCCGGCGCTTTCCTCTGCCCTCAATGCAGGCGTACCGTGCACCGATGCAGGTGTTAAGCCATAGGCAGTGGTGGTCGAGTCCGGGAACCGATTTTCGGCAGGAAGCACAGTACCGGGAGTGCGCTTGTGTGTAAGCCATGCACGGGCAGGGGATCCCTCCCGGCTTACTGGGGTCGGTGAGAGATATGTAAGCCCAGCAAAAGACTGATATTAGCACTAGGGCCGTGTATGTGGCCATGACCAGCGCTAGGTAGTCGTCGGGGAGGTAGAAAGCGGCAATAACGTAAAAGGCCTGCCGTACCAGAGGGACGGGGTGTGTCGAGGAAAGTGTACAGGAACCATTGGGAATGAGGGGAGGAACGGACCAATGAACAGGCATCCTCGTCAGGTGTTCATGCGCTGGAGAAGTGAAGGAAAAGACACAGCCTCCCGGAGAGAAATGGACGCGCCCTTATGCACGCCACATTCTTATACGCGATGGTCCTCTTCTAGCTTCAAACTTGGTCCAGAGGCTTGTTGACACACACGGAATATCCCTTGATAGCCCTATCTCCACACCTCTTTTTGCTACTTCATATTCTTTCGTCTCTATTTGTTCCTTTTGACTACCCCATCCTAATGTGCACGCGTACCGTTGTGAGGAGGGGATATAAAATCATTGCGCCCAGCTGATCTCTGGAAAAAGGGGTTTGCAGGCCGTGCTTGCGAGGAGGCGCCCAGCGAGGTGGTTGATAGGGAGAAGGCATATGATACTGTTCCGTGGTGTGCAATCGTAAGGTACTCGTATGAGTTTAAAAAGGTTGTGAAGAGACGGCGATATGAGGTCACGGAAGCTTTTGGGGGGAGGCAGTCACGGGGCGGAGTTGCGACACAATGAAAGTCAAGCCCTTTCTGACGCCTCCACAGTTCAAATTATGCCTCGTCCGTGCTGTTGGTACCTGTATACGTTATATGCATGGTGACGGTTGCCCTCATGAAAGAGGGTGGTGGGGGTTCCGAGAACAGGGTCACGAATTTTGGGTAAATCGTCCGCCTTTGCTTCGCGGCAGTCACCGCTATCGCTTATTTTCACTCCTTTCAATTCCTTTTAAATGCATGCACAAGTGCAGGCCCTGGAGTGATTAGAAAGTAAAAAAATGCATCTGCGAGGAGGATTATCGACGTGGGCAGTAACTCACAAGATCTTACAGTCCTCTTCCTTTTTTTCGGGGACAGGTCAAAGAAAGTCTCCATCCCGCAGTCTCTAGAATGCAACAGGAAACAGTCACATGAACCTGTACCATTATTGATTGTTGACTCCATAGCTTTTTAAGTCATCCTATTATGGCTAGCGATGCTGACCGTGCTATCGTATGCTTTCCTACTTTTCTCACTCGTCGTTTCCATTTCGCATTTTGCCATCTATCCTCGACAAAATAACCCCCCCCCGCCGGGTTGTTCGGCTTACAAAACGCGGTCTACAGTCTACAGAGTTTCTCACCTCTTAACATCCCACCATACCGTACATGTTCCACGAAGCTGTTTTTGCCGCATCGTTGCATGTGAGACTTATCCCCTCTGATCCCTTCCTATTTTCTCGGCAATACCCAGTGTGAGGTATCTCCGTCGCATCCATTCCGTTCCTACCTATTGGACCTTCCTGAAAGTTCTGTCACGGCTGTAATTTACCCAACTCTTGCAATCAACTCGTACAGCTGCACAAGCTCCAGCCCCAGGACCCTCAGATGCCCCCTTTTTGCCCCCACCAGAAGTTCAGCTTAAGCCAAAGCCTTTTTCAACAGAGCTTTTTGCTCGTCCGTCAACGCCTCCGGGAATGTCACTTCCCAGGTGATAAGCAGGTCGCCCAGGCCCGATCCGCCTGACTTAGGCATGCCCTGTCCCTTGACACGCTGCACCTCGCCGTGAGAGGTTACGGTCGGTTTGTTTAACTTGACGTCCCTGCCGTCCACCTGCTTCACGGTCGTCTCAAAGCCCACAAGCGCGTCCAAGAGGCCCACCTTCAAGGATACCCGGAGGTCGTCCCCGTGCCGCGTGTAGAACTCGTGGGGGATGGCCTGGACGTGCACCACCAGGTCCCCCGCACTGTGCCCGACCTTCTCGTCCGCCACGTCGGAGAAGGTAATCATCTCCCCGTCTTTCATCCCCGGCTGGATGTCCACCGTCAGCTTCACCTCTTCCGGCTGCGTCTGCCCGTTCGGGCAAGCCGAGCAACCCTTCCTCCAAGCTTTGCCACGGGCCACGCAGGTCTCGTCCCGTACTTGCACCTGCTGGATGAAGCCCGGGGCCAGTTGCTGCTGCCGCAGGCGGATGCCAGGGCCTTGGCATTCGGGCGCGGGCTTCGTGCAGTCCTTGTGGTTCATGCACAGGACTTGCCGAATGTAGGTGACCTCCAGCAAATCCCCGGTGAAGAGCTGCTTGAGCGAGACGCGGAGGGGTATCACCACGTTCGGCGTCTTCGCCTCCTCGTCCCGTCGACGGCCGCCACCTCCAAAGCCCCCAAAGCCGAAGGCCTCGAAGATTCCGCCGCCGAAGGGGTCCATGTTCCCTTGGGCCTCCCGCGCCTCCATACGCTTCAACCCTTCTTCTCCCTCCCTGTCGTACACCTCCCGGCGTTCCTCGTTGGAGAGGATCGTGTATGCATTCGAGGCAGTGGCAAACTTTTCTTGGGCGTCAGGGCTGTCGATGGCGAAGGGGGAAAGTAAATGAGGGAAAGAAGGGACATAAGTTGTGACCGACTCGCCAAGCCCAACTTTAATTGGGATGCTTGGAGTCAACGAATAGTACTTGTTACATCAATTACATAACCCAGCCTCAAGCTTGTCGTCAGGAAGGGCTGCAGATTAGTAGCTCACGTGCGCCCCTCGAGAGACGCAAAACGCCAAGGCAAGTTCATGTACACGCACCTGTTGTTTTTGTCGGGGTGCAGATCTAGTGATAACTTGCGCCAAGCCTTTTTTATTTCCGATTGTGAAGCAGACCGTTTTACGCCCTGTGTGAGTGTTGAAGCGATGAGCACAAGGATGAAGAGGGGTGGGGGGTCGTTGAGAATGGCATCACTCCTTTTCGCGCCCCCTGGGACCAACTCGTACACAATTCGCATTGCTACGGCGGCCTATCATTTGAAAGCGGCGACATGCTTCATTCCGAGAGATTGAATCCTACCAGTCCTCTCTCATTAACTCCAAGGTAACCTCACCAGGGTTTTGTAGTAGTCCTCCGCTCCGTGCCCACGCAGAATAAAGATCAACAAGCAAAGACTGAAAAGCATGAAAGAAGAAGAGCGTCTTTGACTTCTGTTGAAAGTCAGGAATTGGAATGCTTTCTGTGTGCGTAGCTTGTCTTCCGGTAGATGCGGCATGGTGGAAAGGTGGCTGATGACGAAGAGGTCGTCGGGGACCGCGCGAGAGCCTTTTTCACGAAATAAATGGCGAGCGAATACCTAGGGGCTACCGCCAATGACGTACGAAACAGATACAAGATTGTGGGGTGCGAATGGAATTCCGTGCTACATTTATTGCGTGGGTGGTGTGAATTTTAGGGGCGAGGAGAGCGGGGCCATGGGTGCAGGGAGGGGGAGCACGGGATTTCAAACAAGTGAGTTGGCGATAAGTACGTGTCGGCCCACAGGCCTCCCCACTGGCGCACCCACAAATCATGTCTTGTACTGTTCGGTTGCACTGTAATTGATGCGGCATTTCATTCCTGTACTGGAATGAGCTTGCGAGAGCGTATCTTTTTGCACGCAAAGTAGACGCCGTAAGAGCTGTCTTTTTGGCACCTACTGCCCTTGGGCTCCGGCGTCCATGAGTCGACACGCCCACTTTTCCCACTAATGGCCATATTGTAACAGCGTTTCGTTGCCTACCGTAATGATTGAATCATATCCTTGTGGAAGGTAGTATGGGGCCCTGGGAGGCCTCTCTGTTACGGCGATCGATTGTTTGTTTCCGCGCCTTTCTCACGACACTTGAATGGTTTCGAGTTCCTCGAATCCAACGTGTGATACCACTTGAGGTTATTGAAGGTCTTGTAGTCGTCGTAAAGGAACCATTGTATCGAATTGTGTAATTGCTTCTGGAAAGACGGAAAGAGGAGTTTGAAGGGGAACAAATGCGCCGCATGTTCAGCTGTATATTTAAAGGCGTTGATCGACCATTTAAATCCCCGAGTAACTGTAGACTAGCATTGTGCTCAAAACAGATCATATGAAGGACGACGGACAAAATTATTCTCCCATTTCTTTTCTTCAATTTAAAAATGGGATATCATCCTGAGCACCTAAGAAGTAAGTCGTGCGAAACGTTTGTCGCGGTAGGTTCTCGAAGAGCACAAGATGAAGAATAAAAGGCACCTAACAGTTTTGACGCGCTCATACCTGACAAAATACACGACACCTTACTGTTTATTCGCCCCTGACACGGAAATCACAAGTACGAGACAATCGAGACGGTAATTACACCTTGTGCTCGATATTCGGCCCTCCCTTGTTCCACTTTCACCCATTGACCAGGCCCCAAACAAATTATCGCAGAATCCGCATGGTTGAGAGCTACAATGAGACCATATGAAACAACACAGTTGCTTTCAAGATAAAAACTATTGTCTATACCGCGGTTCTGTAACGTGCTAGATCCTACCCACCCTTGTTCTCAATGACTAGACACCGAAAGTGGAGAAAAAATCCTCGTCCTTCGCAAGGGCGGCTTTCGTCCCTTGCGCCGACTTCGCCGACGTGTCAGAGATACGGACATTAGACACGAAAGCATCCACATCCAAGTCTAAGGCATCGTCACCGGAAGCAGCGGCGACAGCGGAGGAAGAGGACGAGGAAGGAACAGGGGCACTTCCACCTGAAGGCAGCGGCCGAGGGGGAGGTGTATTCCGCAGGCCGCTAATAGACATGGAGGCTGCCGCGGTCGGAGCCCGTCTACTTGCCTCCTGCCAGCCCCCGTTCTGGTCGTGAGCTGCGGCTCCGAGAAAGTCTTCATCGTCGTCGTCCCATCCATCCCCTTTCCGGGCGCCTGAGGTCTGCGGCTGGGTCGCAGCGTGGAGGGGCGCCTGAAGACGGCTGCTTCCGCTCCCGTCTCTTTCGTAGCTGCCAAGATATGGGGCATCTGCCCCTCTGTCCAGCATGGAGGTTTCTTCCTCGCTGCTGCCGTTCCGCAAGTCTTGCTGAAATCGACCCATATTCCTTCTCCCCCCTACATTGCCAGCACCACTCCTGCCCTCTGCCCTTACTGCAGCTCCTGTTCCCCTTTCCTCGCCTTCCCCCAACCTGTTGTAGAAGCGAATGGGCTCGTCCTCCTCCTTGGTAATGTCCCGGACCAAATCCACGGTCAAGTCGGCCGTTTTGCTCCACAACGTCGCTGCCCCCGTGGCCAAGGCCGACCACCCCGAACTCGCCCGCTCCTTCACTTTCGAGGCGAGTTCCGGATCCTGGACTCGGCTCTGCACCGTGCTCCAACTCGCCTGCAGCTTCTTGCCAAGCTGACCCTCCTGTAGCTGGGCCTGCACGGTCGACCCCCATTTCCCCACCGCCCCGATGATCTCACTCCCCAACTCCTGTCCCTTCCCACCTCCAAACCTCCCGCGGGAGGGATCGTAATCGGGATCGCTCCCAAAACCCTGCATTCGACCCCCCCCCCCTCCTTGGAATCCACCGGGTCCGAATTTCGCTTGCATTCTGTGTCGCGCCTCATCGTTCAATTGTCGCTGACGCGCCACGTACTGATCTTGAGTCTCGCCTGGCAACGGCTCCAATGCTGACACTCCCTGGCCCCCTCCGCTGCTAGTAGCGGGCCCTTGTCCCAAGCCACTGGCTGAAAGAGCTCGCGCGCCAGCAGGCAGCTCGGTCGGCGGCTCTCTTCCTTCTACCACCGCCTTTATCCGCTCTCGATACAATTCCGCTTCAGCCGTCTTATATTTCTGCTGGATCGGAACACTTTTAGCAATTCCCCGCTGCTGGAAGAAACTTATGACCTGGTCGTTTCCCCCCTTTTCCATAAGCTTTATCTGTTTGTCAGTCCAACTGTCCATGGTGATCGAACGGACGAAAGAGAGATGCACTCCCAGAGCACGATGTTGCCCCGAGCAGTCTAGGCAAATGAAGGAGCCATACGAGACGCTCGCCCACTGAGGGTTGGGAGCAGGGCAGTCCGCGCAAACCTGAGGGAAAGATTGATGATTCAATCACAGGGAATGGGCCACAAATGACGTTAGAGGTAAGATTTTCCTTTAACCTAGACCTCAAATGCGCGAGACTGTACGAAATACAAATTTCTCGCAGTATTATTGCAAAGATCAGCAGGGAAACTAGCATCGCTTTATTTGATGTTTACGGAGGAGGTCCATCATGCATGCTTTGTCTGGGTCTTCGACAAGTAAAACGTATGCCACGCGGTTGCCCCCAATTTGAGCGCACCAGGAACAATCTGAAGCACAGATCAATTAAAGATCACAACATGGAAATCGTTTATATGCGAGGGCTCACCCATTTTGACCCCCACTCATGACCAGTCGTTACACATGCTAGAAGCGTACCTTGTTGCCTGCCAACTCTCGCAAGCGGCGCTCTGTGACGCTATCCATGGAGTGGGCCATCGTACAGCAATGTGATTGGTAGAATAGCCTTGCTATTTAGAGAGTGTGATTCGTATGATGTGAGCACAGAGGTGAAGCACTCAACAAGTATTTTCAGGAAGCCAAGAGGGGGGCCCGTCAGGGGCATGGTGTGATCAAGGGGTATAATGCGCCCCCACGAGGTCTCTTACTTGCTTTTGCATCATCGTAGGATACCTGCTGATTGCATCTATTCTTACACAGCGTTCACTTCACGTACACTTAAGAGACGCGGAAATGCCATGCGTACAGTACCCATCACTTGGCCCCGTCACGGCGGACGTTTCTTGTCAGTTGGAAGACGTCGCTGTCCCGTAACGTTCCTCAACGTCCAGCTCAGGTCCAAGCCCGTGCACCCGGGGGGTGGCCAGTAAACTAGCTTACGTGCACGGAGCCTGCGCGCATATACGGAAAAATGCATGCATATGGTCGGCGACACAAAACTTGGTGTGCACGGATGACTCGCTTCATAGGGAAGCACCAATTTTCCCACCTCCATGACATGGAACGGACCTCGGCACCTTCCCTACAGTCATTTAGGATTTCCACCTCTGACTGGGCATCATGAATAATGATCAGGTCTTTCAAAGAAAATATTTGTGGGAAACCCACACGTATCTTCTCAGTCCATGAAAAGGTGCTGCGGATGATCACAATCCGAAGCAACAAGGACCAAGGAAGGGCCCACATGGAGGACGTCTCATAACTAGTCACGAGCCTATATCTCGACGACTTCCACCTGGCCAGGATATCAAAAGACACCGTGCTTTCTAACCTACCTATCGCACTCAAACCTCATCCGACACTTCTGCATTCCTTTACCGAGGACGAGCTGTTCTCTGTCAAGGACGATCCGCGAAGGACAAGACGATCGATGCCGCCACCTGCTGTGTTACAGCTGAGAAATAACTGACACAGGATACGCTCTCAGTTTCTGGAAACACATGTTAGGTATAAATGTCAGAACAAGAAGTACTATGTCTATCTCCATCCGTCACACACGCTCAAGATGTAGGCTAAAAAGATCTGACATGCACTTAAGGTCCTTTTCTATAGAAAAAGACAGCACAGACCCACTAGCGCTGCCTCGCATGCCCGAGGCGCACTCCATCTCGCTGGGCGGGAACCGCGACAGGGTGCATCGCCAACAACTCTGCACACTCTTTGTGATTGTATTTGTTGGCGAATGTCGATGCCGTATGACCATCAGCTGTTTTTAGGCACGGATCTGCGCCTAAACTCAAGAGCTCCTTGACAGTTGCTAGTTTGCCATGGAAAGCAGCCGCCATCAGCGCAGTTTCGCCCTTTGCGGGCCGGCTAAAATTGACACTCACTCCAGCGTGCTGAACTAACGCCAAAATGGGGTCAAACCCTTTCTTCACGTCCTTAAATGCGTCCCAAATAGCCCTATCCATCCGTTCACTCAATCGATTGACATGGCCGATCTCCGTCAGACGGCTTCGCCTCTCGGCACCCTTGCAAAAGATGATCGAAGAGCAATGCTCGCACCTACCACACTTCCCACACCGAAGCGTAGATAGCTGACTTTGACAGTGCTGGCATGATTTACTATAAGAGGTCTGTCTGGACGTTGCCCTTATGGCTTCAAGTACATGGCTGCGCATGTAAGTAGTGCGTTTGCCATGATCGCCTGAGTCTTCTTCATTTGGCAAGAGGAAATCAACTTTTTTAACAGCCGTAGTCCGATGCGCGATCTTCTCCCTCGCAAGCTTACGGGGATCTCGAGGCACAGAGGAAGCGAGCGAGGAGGCGGGCAAGGCGGTCGGGGCAGGAAAGCCCGAAACGGTATTGCAAGCTGCAACAGGAGCGAGGGAAAAGGCAGAAGGGCCTTTTTCATAGGAATCTTTTCTCTTTCCCTGTCTACCTATTGCAGCGGTCTGCTGGATGCCTCGAGATGACGGGGAAAGGGGCGGGGATACTACCGGAGAACCAAGTTCGTCGGTGTCTTCTTCCAGATTTCGCTCGGGGGAATAAATGACACAAGCGTTGTCATCATCATCGCACGCAAGAGTAGGGGATGTTTTGTCAAAAACGTCGTTCATGGGCTTCAGCATGCGCCTCCTGTCAGTTTCCACACTTGTGCCAGTATCTTTACTTAAAGCCATAGCAGTGAGTTTGGGAGACTGCTCAATTTGGTGATTTTCGGTGTGGGCCCGGCAAGAGACTAAAGCACTGTCTGGTAGGACTGGAGGAATTTGTAGCCTGTCGAGTTGCTCCATAAGACTAGGTGTGGGGGGGGGGGGGGGAAAATTTCCAACCCACCCCCCAACGGTAAAAAACTTTCTCAAAAAAACGA
>Ga0102934_1002108_pt1 | contig 13875 bp, 13 predicted proteins | sample SalPonR2_A_D1_MG_FD_78175 | JGI IMG/M metagenome (GOLD analysis project Ga0102934, IMG submission 78175) | Salt pond soil microbial communities from South San Francisco under conditions of wetland restoration - Salt Pond MetaG R2_A_D1_MG | ecosystem: Environmental > Aquatic > Marine > Intertidal...
GTATAAAACCCCTTGACTATAAATAATATTTGTTATAGTTTAAGTATAACAGATGTTTGGTAGAGGTGGTAGTATGATGATAAAAATTGAATTCAAAAGTAAAACTCCAATTTATAAGCAACTTCGAAAACAAATTATCGAGGGAATTGCCTCCGGAGACCTGCAACCTGGAGAAAGTATGCCCTCGGTGCGACAAATGGCTGAAGATATTGGTATAAATTTACATACTGTCAACAAAACTTATCAGATTTTAAAAAATCAGGGCTATTTAATCTCCCATAGAAGAAAAAAAGTCGTTGTTAATTCTAGAGAAAAAATGATTGATCCAGACTATAAAAGGCAGCTTGAAAAGAAATTGCGTCCCATAATAGCCGAAAGTATTTGTCAGGGAGTAGAGCAAAAAGAATTCAAAAATATAGTATCAAATTTATACGATGAAATTCAGAAGGAGGATCAATGATGTTTTCTGAATTAATCCTACCTATTATAATTCTAATAGTAATGGCAGTTTTAGGTGGCCTTGCCCCCCTTGTTCAGCCCAAAAATCTTTTATTTGGGGTGAGGATTCCTCAAAAATTATTAAAAACAGCAGTTCCATCTCATTTTAAAAGGAAATTTATCAAAACCTACCTTTCTATTGATCTGGTCTGGTTGATTATAGGCATTTTTATTATTTTTAAATTTGGCTCCGGACCCTATATTTATACAATTTTGGTTCAAATTTTGATCATGTTTGGTAATTATGCCTTTTGGAATAAAAAAGTAAAAAACTGGAAGGAGGAAAAGTTACAGCAGCAACCAGGTTTGGCTTCTCAAAATACAGCCCGGGTTGTTGATACTCAATTCCGAAAAGAAAAATTAACCATCCACAATTTTTGGTATTTTATACCGGGAGTATTGCTTTTTTTTCAGCTGGCCATTAATCTCTACTATTATTTGACAGTGTCTGAGCAAATGGTTCGTAAAGAACAAATAGTTTCTCTGATCATTTCTTCCATATTTATTTTTGTTATCATGCTCTGGCAGCATTATGTAATAAGAAATGCCAAACAGCAGGTCAGTGCCCGCAATCCTCAAAAATCACGTCAGCAAAATATACTTTTTCGCAGACGCTGGTCAAAATTCCTATTCATTATTTTGACTCTTCTAATAATTGGAAATCTTGTTATGAATCTCAGCTATTTGGATATAATAGATCTGGATGCCCAGATTTCAGAAAATGTATATATGATTGTGCCGTTATTAGCTCTGATTGGTTCTGTGATTCTTGCTATAGTGACCGGCCAATCTGGTTCCCGTATTGATCTGAATAAAAATGAAGAGGAATCAGAATATGACGATGTCGATGATGATAGTCACTGGAAGCTGGGGATATTCTATTACAACCCTGCTGATCCTTCATTTCTTGTTGAAAAACGGATTGGTGTTGGCTGGACATTAAATTTTGCCAATCCCAAATCCTATATTTTTATCATAGCAATAATCGCAATTTTGATTATAACTTCAACTGTATAATCACTGTTCGAAAGATGTTTTATGTATGAACCATTGTTTTTAAATTAGCCGATATTTCGATAAATTTTTTAGGCTAAAAAATAGAGAGTTGCATGTCGAGTATAAAAGCATTGTTTCCAGAAAAAGATAAAATCACAAAGATCATCAAACGTATTTCCGTGGTTGCTGACAAAACCGAAATTGAAACCTATCTGGTCGGAGGCGTGATACGAGATCGAATAATGGGGCGCGAAACACAGGATATTGATATCGCTGTTGTTGGAAATGGAATTGATTTTGCTGTCCAACTAGCCGATGAAATAGGTAGCAATAAGGTTGTTAAATATGAAAAATTTGGCACAGCCATGATACCCTATCAAAATTACACAATTGAAGTGGCGACAGCCCGTTCTGAGGAATATGAAGATGATTCTCGCAAACCAGAGGTGGAAGCAGGCAGTTTGGAAGAGGATTTGAAACGCCGGGATTTTACTATTAATGCCTTGGCAATGCCCCTCAATAGTGACAGAATATATGAGTTGATCGATTTTTATAATGGATTACAGGATTTGAATAACGGAATTATCAAGACACCTCTTGAGCCCCAGGAAACATTTTCTGAAGACCCTCTCAGAATGCTGCGGGCTGTTCGATTTGCTACCCAGCTTGGTTTTTACATTGATGAGGATACATTTCAGGCTATTACCGAAGTAAAAGAACGTATTAGCATAATTTCGCAGGAAAGAATTACCGAGGAATTAGTCAAGATAATTAAAGCCCGAAGGAAACCTTCCCACGGATTCAAATTACTTGATAAAAGCGGTCTATTGGCTATTATTTTGCCTGATATTGAAAATTTGAAGGGTGTTGATCAAAAAGGCGAGTATCACCATAAAGATGTTTATTATCATACCATGCAGGTTTTGGATAATGTTGCGGAGGAAACGAGAGATTTTAAATTACGCTTTACTGCACTGGTGCATGATATTGCCAAACCGCAAACCAAGGAATTCAAAGAAGGCAAAGGCTGGACTTTTTATGGGCATGAACTGCTTGGTCCTCAAATGATAAAAAGGCTGTGTCGCCAATTAAAACTTCCTAATAAAGTGCGGGATTATGCTATGAAATTGACCAGACTGCATTTGCGGCCCATAGCGCTGGCCAAGGAAGGAGTGACAGACAGTGCTGTTCGAAGATTACTTGTGGAAGTGGAGGATGACCTGGAAGATTTAATGACTCTTTGTCGGGCGGATATTACTTCGTCCAATCCTGACCGTGTTGAACGGTATTTGAATAATTTTAGGGGAGTTGAGGAATTTATAGCAGAGGTTCGTGAACGTGATAAATTACGCAAATTTCAATCACCGGTCAGAGGAGATGAGATCATGGAGTATTTTGATCTGGAACCCGGGCCTGCTGTTGGTTTTATTAAAAATAAAATTGAAGAAGCCATACTGGATGGAGATATTCCCAATCAATACGAGGCCGCTTATCAATACATGGAAAACAATTCAGATCAATTTGAGGAAGAAATTTTGGAAAAATTTAAATAACATGACAACTTTTTGAATTGGATTTAATCAAAAAAGAAGGAAGAAAAGATGAATACATTAAATGAAACAAAGGAAGTTGGCTTGTTAAGTAAAATTTTATCAATATTTTGGGAACCATCAAAGACTTTTGAGTCTATCTCACAAAAGACTCACTGGTGGGATGTGGTTGTTCCTATTTTATTGATAACTATTGTGACCTGGATCACAATTCCTTATATCGTTCCGGTTAGTACTGAAATGGCAAAGGATAGAATCCAGAAAAGTGAAAGATTGAATGAGGCCCAAAAAGAACAAGCTCTGGAAAATATTGAAAACCAAAAGCCTGTATTTCGATATGTTATGCCGCCCATATCAAATTTTATAATGATATTAGTTATAGCCGCAGTTATGTGGATGGCCGGGAATTTTTTCTTGAGTGGAGAGCGCAAATTTTTGCCAGTATTAGGCATGACTTCCTATGTTTATTTGATTAATATTCTGGCATCGGCGATTAAGACGCCTCTGATTGTATCGAAAAATTCAATGGAGGTTTACACTGGATTAGCGACAATTATCCCAAAAAGTGATAGTTTTGTATTTCGGGTAGCCATGCATATTGATATTTTTGCTGTCTGGAAAGTAGTATTATTGGGAATCGGTCTCGGTATTCTCTACAAAACCAAACAATCGCGGTCTTTAAAAGTTAGTTTTGCTATCTGGATAATCTATATTTTAGGTGCCAGTGCAGCAGGTGGCTTAAGTCCTTTTTAATTTATAACCACAGAGGAAATTATGAGAAAATTTCTTGTCTTTACCCTATTAATAGTAAATATTGCATTTGCTCAGGAGGTACTTTCCCTGCAGGAATGTATTGATATTGCCATGAAAAATAATCCTGATGTTACTATGGCTAACCTTGATGTGAAATCAGCAAAATATGGAGTAAGAGGATCTTACAGTGGAATTTTGCCAAGCATTTCAACAGGTTTAAACTATAGCCACAATAACCAGGGGGAAAGAGAGTATTACGTCGGTGGAATCAAACAGATTCAGCCGGAAACCTCCAGTAACTCTTATGGCTTTGGTGTTCAATACAATCAAACCCTTTACGATGGTGGTGGCTGGTGGAATCAAATTGAATTGGCCAAAAACAATTACAAAAGCGCCCTGGTCTCAAAACGGCAGGTTAAACAGAATCTGACAGCCTATTTAACTCAGCAATATTACAGTATTCTTAAAGCCAAAAAATTACTCGAAGTTTATCAGACTTCACTGAAAACCAGTCAGCAGCAGCTTCTGAAAACAAAGGAAATGTATGAATTAGGCCAGGTGGCAAAAAAAGATTTCCTAAAAGCCAAAGTTCAAAAAGGTAATGATGAATTGAACATTATTCAGCAGGAGCGCCAGATCAAGGCTCTAAAAAATGAGCTATCCACATTACTGGGATATAAAGATAAGGAATTTTCTATACAGGAGCAGGAATATGAAAGCCCACAATCCTATGAAAAAGAACCTACTTTGCAAACAGCAATGGAAAATAATATTGAACTGCGATCTCTGGAGTTTCAGAAGAAAAATGCTCAACTCCAGCACGCCATGGCCCAAAGTAATCTCCTGCCTAACCTGTCAACAAGACTGAGCTATTCTAAAGGTGGTAGTCAGGCTGATAGAATCTATTCTGATTTTGATAAATTTTGGAATACTTCAATCGGCTTGAATTTAAGTGTTCCTATATTTCAGGGCTTTAGCACAAAAACACGAATCCAGCAGTCCAAAATCGATTATGAAAAATACAATTCCAGGATAAAAGGTAAAAAGCTGGAGATTACCCAAAATATCAAGGATCTCATCGAAAATTTAAATACTTATAATAAAATGCTTGAGATTAACCATTTTAATCTGGAATCGGCTCAGGAAGATTTGCGTTCTGCCCAAGAGATGTATCGTTTGAATAGTGCTACTATGCTGGAAGTTTTGGATGCTCAGGCAAATCTAACTCAAGCCCGTAGTAATCTGATCACAACAAAATATGATGCAAAAATCGCAGAAGTTAATCTCAAATATCATCTAGGTAGCTTATAATAATTGGAGTTAGAATGAAGAAAAAAAACAGAAATAAACTGATCATTTTAGGAGTTATTGTAATTGTTCTAGTAGTTCTAATAGTTGCTAATATGAACAAATCCGATCAGCCTGTTTATAATGTTGAAACTGAAGAGGTCACCCATCAAAAGGTGGTTCAAACTATCACTGCTTCTGGAACTCTTAATCCTGCTCAGCAGGTCAAAGTTAGTGCAAAAGTCAGCGCAAAGATCCTGGATTTATTTGTTCAGGAAGGACAGAAAGTTAAGAAAGGCCAAAAATTGGTCAATCTGGATAGCCGTCAGTATGAAGCCTCGTACCAGAGCGCTCAGGCCAGCTTGAAATCCCAAAAAGCCAATCTTAAGACTGTTCTCAATGATCTGGAAAGGAAAGAGGATCTCTTCGAAAATGGCCATATATCCAAGGCTGAATTGGAAGAAGTCCAATCCAGGGCAGAAGCTGCCCGTAGCCAGCTTAAACAGGCTCGAGCATCAGTGGAACAGGCTGAAGATGCTCTAGATAAAACTAGCCTGGAAGCCCCAATTGCGGGAATTATTACCGATCTGCGTAAGGAAGCCGGAGAAATGGCGCTGGGCTCTCAATTTACTCAGGATGTTATCCTGATAATTTCGGATATGTCTAGTATGGAAGTTGTTATTGAGGTTGATGAAACTGATATTATCGATGTAAATGTAGGCGATTCCTGCCAAATTGAACTCGATGCTTTACCTGATAAACAGTTTCAAGGATTGGTCAAAGAGATAGCTCATAGTGCAACGATTCAAAATCAGGGTACTCAGGAACAGATCACCAATTTTGAAGTAACTGTTCAAGTGCTGGAAGTGGATAAACGTTTTAGGCCGGGAATGTCAGCCACTGTTGATATTGTTACTGCAGTGCGGGAAAATGTCCCGGCGATCCCGATTCAGGCTTTAACCATTCGGGATGTTTCACCGGATACTACCGAAAAAGAGAAAAAGAATGAAAAAGAGGTAGTTTTTATCTCAGAAAAAATGAATGAAGAACAGGGTGGAAGCCTTTTTAAACCGGGTACAAAATACAAAGCCAAAGTCAGGCCGGTTGAAATTGGTATAAGCAGCGACACTCATTTTGAAATATTAAAGGGTCTCAATCAGGGTGAAGAGATTGTTATCTCGCCTTATGATGCGATCAGTAAAAAATTAGAAGAAGGATCATTATTGAAAATTGAAAATAAAGCGAAGGGAGAATCCAATGAGAAGTAAAATATTTTTAACTCTAGGACTTGCCATAGGTTTGTTATTAGTTGCTCAACCGGCCACAGCCGGGTTCAACAGTCTAGCTCAGGATACTGTCGAAAAACAAGTAGAACCAGTTCCTGAAAAAAAAGATACTCTCAAGACAGAAGATGATTATCAGGTGGAGAAAAAAGGTGACGACTGGCTTGAAACCTGGGAAACAATTAAGCCAAGAGTCAAAGATTTTTTCTCAGATGACCCGGGCGAAGAACTGGAATATGATGATCATGAATATGAACATGAAGGCAAACGGAAAAAGAGAGGCAAACACGGTTTCTTTAATGGTGCTGCCCTTGGCTGGCACTGGGAATTTATCCCCACTGATTTTGATGCACTCAATGATTATGGCTTCAACAATATGGATATTGATTTAATCAATGGAAAAATAAATGCTATTGGTATCGATGAACAACTTGATAAAACTATCCCCATGCGCGGATTTGGCGGCTGGGTCTTTCTACCAAAAAATATCAGAATAGGTGGCTATGGTGGCCGTGGTCGTCTGGTAACCAATGGAAAAGTTGGTAATGTAGGCCGGGAAGTTGAATTTAAATTACGTACTGGTGGTTTCCTGATCGAAAAAGTTTTTCATCCTTTTAACAATTCGGAAATATATTTTGGAACCACTTTAGGCCGTTCCACAGCCAGAATAAACATTACGCAAAATACAGCCAGTCCGGGCTGGAATGATATCTGGGATCAGGAGAACATAAGTGATGACTTCCGGGTAAAACTCAAAAGTCAGTATTTCTCAGCCACTCCTTCAATAGGTGTTCGCTATAACTTTTGGCACTGGCTTGGTGTTGGCGCCAAAGTTGGCTACTATTATGGAAAGCCTGACCGCTGGGAAATTAATGGCGAAAAACTTGTTGACGTTCCAGACATGGACTTCTCCAATGTTATCTGGGGCCTTAATCTTTACATTGGTGGATAATAGGAGAAAAATATGCAATTCAAAAATATGATTATAACATTATTTGCACTTACTTTATTGATTTCGCTAATGCCGGCTGGTACATCCACATTTCGCGGTGGTGCTGGTGGTTTGGAAATTGGCTATCTACCCTTAGAAATGGATGAGATCGATGCCCAATTATCCCAAATAAATCTCCCAGCTCTGCCCGATCATATCTATCTAATAGGTGGAGGCGGCTGGGGCTATGTCGGACGTAATTTTCGAATAGGTGGATATGGTTACGGTGGCAATTTGAATATTAACAATAAGATAAATGGAGTCGCCAGAGAATTTGATCTGGAACTTAGCGCTGGTGGCTTTGCAGTAGAGAAAGCTTTCCATACTCTTCGATCTACAGAATTATATGTAGGTTGTACAATTGGTGGTGGTGAAATAAAAGCCAAATTGACAAGATGGTCTGATATTCCGTCCTGGGATAGTGTCTGGGAAGGTTATGATCCCGCTAAAGAAGATATGCCCGACCTTTCTATCAGTCACCTGAGTAATGCTTTCGTACTGGTGTCACCGAATGTTGGAATTCGCTATAATGTTCTGGATTGGTTTGCAATAGGCGCAAATCTAGGCTATTTTTATACATATATGGAAGAGGACAATTGGCAGGTTAATGATAAATCATTGATCAACGCGCCCTCTATTGATTTTTCCAATCTAATGTATAAAGTCAATTTCTTTTTTGGAGGTTAAATGAAAGAAATTCTTATTGATCTGAGACAAATAAGTAAGGTTTACGATACTGATAAAGTGCCTGTTCACGCTCTTCGAAATGTTGATCTCCAGATCAATCATAATGAATATGTTTCCATAATGGGACCTTCGGGTTCAGGAAAATCAACGCTGATGAATATTATAGGTTGCCTGGATACACCGACTGAAGGCAGCTACCTTTTGGAAGGTGCTGAAGTTCATACAATGGACGACAATACTCTTGCCAAAATTAGAAATAAGAAGATTGGATTTGTATTCCAGACTTTTAATCTCTTGCCCCGAGCGAGTGCTCTGCATAATGTTGAATTACCCCTGATATATAGTGGTTTGTCTTCCCAGGAACGGAAAAAGCAGGCTGAAAGAGCCCTGGATAAGGTCAAACTAAGTCACCGCAAAGATCATAATCCCAATGAACTTTCAGGTGGTCAGCGTCAGAGAGTAGCGATTGCCAGAGCGTTGGTAAATGATCCCTCTTTGCTCCTGGCTGATGAGCCGACTGGTAATCTGGATTCAGAAACTGGTGCTGATATTATGGAATTATTTGATGATCTCCATAGAAATGGCAATACAATCCTGATGGTTACTCATGAAGAACATATTGCTGCCCATGCCAAAAGGACAATCCATATCCTTGATGGTGAAATCGCTCAGGATAACTCAGAATAAAGGAGTGGAATAAGCAGTGCTAGCCTGGTTGATTAAACTCAAGGAAAACATTGTAATTGCTGTCAAAGCTCTCAAGCAACACAAGATGCGTTCAGTTTTGACAACACTGGGAATTATCATTGGTGTTTTGACCGTTGTTTCAGTGGCTTCGATCATCTCCGGTTTAAACAAGGGTTTCAAAGATAAACTTTCCTTTCTAGGTAGCAACACCCTTTATATTCAAAAATATCCCTGGATGACTCATGGAGAATGGTACAAGTATCGCAACCGCCCTGATTTAAATATGAATAATTATGAATATTTGCGGGAGCACACAAATTCTGAAGAAGTTGTGATTGCTCCATCAGTTTCCAGCCATCGTGAGGTCAAATTTGATGGAAATAGCCTCACCGATGTACCCATTAATGGAGTGACCAAAGAGTCGGAAGTTGTCAGTAATATGGTCATTGAAGAAGGGCGCTTTTTCACCAATCTTGAAATTGACCGCCGGAAAAACAGAGCTGTGATTGGATATGCAATCAAAGAAAAGCTGTTTGAAAATAAGAGTCCAATCGGAAAAAGGATTAAAATCGATGGCAATTCTTTTTATGTGATTGGTGTGATGGAAAAAAAGGGTAAGTTTCTCGGTAATAATTTTGATATTAATGCATACATTCCGGTTGGTTCATTTTTTAAAAATTTTGGCTATCATCGGAGTATAAGCATTGAAGCCAAGGTTCTGGATGCCGCCAATCTCAAACCGGTAAAAGAAAAGCTGCGTTATTTAATGCGCTTTGCCCGAGGTTTAAAGCCTGGCGCTGAAGACAATTTTAGCATTAACCAGCAGGAGACTATTCAGCAACAGTATGATAGTTTGACCAGTGGGCTCTATACAGCAGCGATTGGAATTGGTACTTTGGCGCTCCTGGTCGGTGGAATTGGCATTATGAACATTATGCTAGTATCTGTAACTGAACGACAAAAGGAAATCGGCATCAGAAAGGCTATTGGTGCCACAAATAGAATTATATCCTTTCAATTTTTGGTGGAATCGGTCATAATATGCAGTTTGGGGGGAATGATCGCTCTCTTGTTGAGCTATTTCGTTGCTATAGGAATTCAGGCGGCAACACCCTTTCCTGCCTCTATTCCGATCTGGTCAATATTTATGGGACTGGGCTTCTCCTGGTTTGTGGGAATCTTTTTTGGACTATATCCAGCTCATCAGGCTGCCAAACTGGATCCCATTGAAAGTTTGCATTATGAATAATCTTTTTGTAAAATAGTTAAATAGAGAATTATATGAATTTTTCTGAAGGCTTTAGACTGGCTATCAATACAATTAAAGGCCATAAAATGCGGTCTTTTTTGACTACTCTAGGAATTATTATTGGAGTTATGGCTGTAATTGGCATGATGTCAATCATTGGCGCTCTTGATCAGCATATGAGAAATACACTTGCTGTTTTGGGCGGCTCATCTTTTACAGTGCAAAAATATCCGGCTGTTCAGATGGGGAAACTGGACGAAAAATATCATAACCGTGATGATATAACTTTTCAACAACTGGAAAGACTACAGCGTTTTGATTTTTCTGCGATTGATGAAGTTATTCCTGTGGAAGCTGAATTTAGCGGCAGAATAAGATACCGGGATAAAACAACAAAGCCGACGGTTCGAACATGGTGTGCTGATCGTAACTGGCTAAAGGTTGAAAATCGCCATATGAAAAGTGGACGTTTTTTTACAGATTATGATCTGGAGCATAAGAGAAATGTGATGGTAATGGGCATGGATATTGTCGAAGAATTATTTCCCTACATAGATCCTATTGGCAAGGAGGTAATGGCTATGGGGAAAAAATTCAAGGTCGTCGGTACTCTTGATGAAAAAGGCCAGGTTTTTGGACAAAGTCAAGATAATCTTATTGCTATCCCATCGACAACCTTTCAGAAAATCTTTGGTAAAGATCGCAGTATTGCTATCACGATCAAAGCCCATTCGCCTGAACAGATTCCCGATGCAATGGAGGAAGCAATTAGTGCATTACGGGTTATCCGCAAAGTTCCTCCAGGAGAAGAAAACGATTTTGAAATTGCAACCCAGGATTCGGTAATGAATACACTCAAGGATCTGACTGGATTTGTATTTGTAGCAGCTGTTGTTATTTGTAGTATTTCTTTGATCGTAGGGGGAATCGGAATCATGAATATTATGCTGGTCTCAGTGACAGAGCGAACTCGCGAAATTGGGGTCAGAAAAGCGATCGGAGCACGAAAAAAAGATATTATGAACCAATTTTTAACCGAAGCAATTATAGTCTGTATGGCTGGTGGAGTATTAGGAGTTTTAGCCGGAGCAGGAATTGGTGCAATTGTAAGTGCTTTTTTAAATATGCCACCGGTAATTCCAGTCTGGTCAATTTTCTTAGGTCTGGGATTTTCTGTGCTGATTGGAATTGTATTTGGCGTCTATCCGGCCATGAAAGCAGCGCGATTAGATCCCATAGTGGCCTTACGATATGAATGAACAAGGACTTACCAACCCTTTATAAAATCTCTAGAAAAAATATTTGATTTATAAAATATATCCACTAAATTTACATCGCTTTTTGAGCGTTATTGATAAGTGGCTTGGTAGCTCAGTCGGTAGAGCAGGTGACTGAAAATCACTGTGTCGCTGGTTCGATTCCGGCCCGAGCCACAATTTTTGCCCCCTGTAAACAATTGTTTTGCAGGGGGTTTTGTTTTGCCTGGCTACCTTAATTAAAAATTAACACTCTTAAAAATATTACCAAATATTGCTTAAAATAGCAATTAAAAGTCACTTTCTGCCGCAATACTACCCCACCAATGTTTTGTATTTTGACAAATAGAGAATAGATTCACAAAAAATCATCGAATCATATTTCATGCTGAATATTTTTTAAATTGTTTTAGATAATAATACTTGGCACCAGGTTTCTGAAAATTTGCTTTGTCGCTGAGTTTCTAGCAGAGTCATCAATAATAGTACTGCGGCCTATAATTTTTCTGGAGCGCCAAATTTGATTTAATTAACTATTTAATTGTTAATTTAAAAATAGATAGAATATATTAATTCCGTATAATTCAAAATATAACCAAAATTCCTGCCTGATGGGATTTAAAAAAAATAAATTTAATTTGTAGTCTGTAATTGCTGGATTATACGCAGGACAATCAATTTTTTAAGTTCAACTTTGACCTTATTATCTTTAAGGTCCCAATCATTGATAATACTGATCAAGCCCCGATCAATATTCTGGATAACCATAGCTGTCAGAACGTCCACTTGCTCCCGCATCTTCTTTGGTAGAACTACCCCGTTTATTTTCATTTAACACTCCTATTTACTTATTGGTAATTTACAAAATATAATCATTAATAGCACAGATATTAAACAAACTATCTAAAAAAAATCAAAAAAAAGTTCGTAGTTTTTTTTGAAAAATATGGTTTAAATTTGACAAATATTTCTTAGTTTTTAAGGCAGCAAAAAGATGTTGTAAAAGCACAAAATTAGACAATTATACCAGAATAGTGAAATCTATGAAAGTGAATACTGATTTCAGCCAATTTGGAAATAAAATCATAAAAATACTCGGCAAAAATATTATTGAAGATATCCATGAAAAAGTAAAAGCCCCTTTCTCCTGACCGGGATTTACTAGTCCTCTGTCAATAGCAGTGTTAATCAAAAATAAGGAGAAAAAATGGCTGAATATCCTGTTGAACCCTTTCGCATTAAAGTTGTTGAACCTATCCAAAAAATACCGCAATCTGAGCGGGAAAATATATTAAAAAAGGCTGGCTATAATATTTTCAATATCGATTCAGAAAAGGTCTATATTGATCTTTTGACCGATAGTGGCACAGGCGCAATGAGTGATAATCAATGGGCCGGTATTATGCTCGGTGATGAGGCTTATGCAAATTGTCGCAACTGGAAAAAATTTGAGAGTATTCTCAAAGAAATCACCGGTCTGAAACATATTATCCCTACTCATCAGGGAAGGGCGGCAGAAAATATACTTTTTAGCACGGTTGTTAAACCAGGCATGATTGTACCCAATAATAATCACTTTGATACTACTTTTGCAAATATTATGGAACAGGGTGGGGATCCTCGTAATCTTGTTGATGCGCCCGGCAAGGATCCTGATCTGGAGCATCCTTTCAAAGGTAATATCAATGTTGAAAAACTTGATCAATTGTTATCAAAACAAGCCGATGAAATTCCTCTGATAATGTTAACTATTACCAATAATTCAGGCGGTGGGCAACCGGTTTCGATGCAGAATATTCGCAAGGTTAGAAAAATTGCTGATAAATATGACCGCCCCTTTTTCTTTGATGCCTGTCGTTTTGCAGAAAACACCTATTTTATCAAAACCCGGGAGCAAGGATATAAGAATAAAAGTATCAAAGAGATTGCTCAGGAAATGTTCTCCTATGTTGATGGAGTCACAATGTCGGCTAAAAAGGATGGTCTGGCCAATATGGGCGGTTTTGTTGCTGTTAATGATGATCAATTGGCTGAAAAATTGAAAGAAAAATTGATTCTGAAGGAAGGTTTCCTGACCTATGGTGGTCTGGCCGGCCGCGACCTGGAAGCATTGGCCCGTGGATTTCAGGAAGTTCTTGAAGAAGATTATCTGGAATATCGCATTAATCAGGTTAAATTTCTAGGCGATCTGCTTGATGAATATGGGGTTCCCTATATGAAGCCAACTGGTGGTCATGCTGTTTATCTGGATGCCCAAAAGTTTTTGGATCATATACCCCAGAAGCATTTCCCTGCTCAATCTTTGACAGTAGAATTGTATAAACAGGGTGGAATTCGAGCAGTTGAAATCGGTAGTTTTATGTTTGCTGTTCCTGATCAGGAAACTGGTGAGATAAGCTATCCCGAACTTGACCTGGTGAGATTGGCATTACCGAGAAGAGTCTATACAAATTCACATTTGCGCTATGTGGCAAAAGTTATTCGGCAGATCTATGAAAATAGGCATGAATGCCGTGGTATGCGCATTATATCAAATGGCGAGAGCAGCCTGCGCCATTTTGTAGCCCGTTTGGAATATGTGGATTAGAGGGGATGATTGGATGCTTTGGATGAATGGATGGAGAAGAGGCTGTAACTA
>Ga0102934_1002109_pt1 | contig 13869 bp, 10 predicted proteins | sample SalPonR2_A_D1_MG_FD_78175 | JGI IMG/M metagenome (GOLD analysis project Ga0102934, IMG submission 78175) | Salt pond soil microbial communities from South San Francisco under conditions of wetland restoration - Salt Pond MetaG R2_A_D1_MG | ecosystem: Environmental > Aquatic > Marine > Intertidal...
AGAAATATTAGGGTCTAAGGAGTCATCTAAAAAGTGGATGAAATTATCGTTGGCCGGGTCAGCTAAAATTTCATCGTAAACAGCCGGTAGCACTCCAGCCTGCATTTCGGCTAAGTAGTCGGAGAGGAAATCTTGTTCTGCCAGGTCATTCATGCCATCAAGTCCGACATCCTGCACTCTGCGAACATCCGGGTCATTGTCAAAAGCATTAACAAAAGGTACGGTTATGGGCACAACGCCTAAGTTGGTCGTATCCAAAGCAACTTGTTGTCCTGGACGTGGCAACCCATTCTCAAAAGCTGCCCGACCATCTTTGAGGATATCTTCAGATATATTTCCAAGATCAATGTACAAGTAACCACCTTGGGCTGGACGTTGCTGACTAGGCGTTACCATAAAAGGGTTGAGCATCCAAAATTCAATATATTCAATATTACTTGCCTGGAAATCATTGACCGTAAGACCCCTCATTATACCTCCCCATCGAGTTTCCGGGTCCTTTAACCGACCTGCCTCGTCCACTCCCGCTGAATAAGCTGTACCATTGGGTACATCGTAATTATACTGACCACGTCGAGAAGGGTAATAGGTAATATCCATGGGTCTGAAAATATTGAGCCCCGGTTGAATAGTTCGGTTGGGGAATATTTCATTTTGATCGACTATTCGAGTGTAGGGATCACCTTGAGCTCCTCCAATATTACGATCGAGTCGATACCAGTTTATTAGGGCTCTATTTACTGTTACTAAGCGTGAATCATTCAATGCAGATTCAGGAAATAAAGGCATATTATTTTGGGGATCGTTTTCCGGTATACTAGCTAAATTCCAACGATCTAATGGTTGAGAAATATCAATCCGAGCAGCAGTTCCTTCAAAATCGTCAATATAAACAGACCCGCCTTCATCACTTTGTAAATTAATCGCGTTTGAGAACCCAGGAATTAATGCTGCGCCTTCCACATATGCTGAGATTGTCGAGGGAACCTTAGTTTCCAGTCCTGGGATTCTATCCACTACTTTGGTAAGCCAGGGGGCATCTGCATCGTAGCTTGCGTCTAGTCCAATTATTCTATTATTAATGGGGTCGTCCCCAATGTTAACTTTTTGTGTTATTGGCCGTTCCCAAAGGTGCATATAAGTTCCGCCCAAAATAATTTCGTCCGTTAACTGATAGTCTGCTCTTAGCCCCAGCATATTCCGATTCTGAAAACTAAATAAAGATTGATCTTCAAAACTAATGCTGAGAGGAACACCAGAGGCCAAATAAGATTCATTAATAATTCGCAGACGGCCAATAGTATAATCTACCTCATAGTCAACTCCTTCCCTCAATACAGCTCCACCCGCAGATACGCGCACAGATCCCTCGGGAATATTAAAAGCTCCTAGAGAAATTTCTGATGTAACAGAAGATTCAAATTTACCTCGTATTAAAAACCGGTTTTTCTCTTGATATTCTTGTGCAATAAACTTTGTAGAGTCATAGAGCTCCTGGTATTCGTAATCGCGATAGGTCGCTGGATCATCTAAAGCCTTTTCTAAGGATGATCCAAAAGGTTCTAGAACTGGAAAGAATATTTTTCCAAGCTGAGTATTAATCGTTACACCAGGCACAAAATCAAACCGACCATCCGGTTGAGGGTCATTTTGAGCATTGAGTTGGTCTAAGTTAAACAATTGCAATAATGGACGTCCTAAAGCTCCTGGTTCTGGCAAAAACCGTTTGAATCCTTCTCCCGGATCATCGAAAAAAACATCCAGATTAAAGGTGGAGGGGTCCACTTGATATGCACCTACGCTGTAGACATTTTTCATCATTAGATCCCACAGTGCATTCCTCACATCAGGCGTTGCTGTTTTTAACATCTTCGTTACCAACACTCTGGTACTGTCACTTTCAGCCTCTGTGGAAAACTGACCTATGCGATATGTTTTTCCATTATAGTCATACTCAACAGCCACAGCTAATACTTCCTCCTGTCGAAGGGGGGTGTTTAGGGTCAGTACTCCTAATTGTTCATTAAGGGTATATTCATTCTCTCGAATGCGCTGAGCTCGTTTTAATTCAAAATCCCTACCTGTCTCTAAATTGAATTTATTCGAAAGTGTAGGAATAGTAGTTGGAGATTTTAAGGCCGCCGGATCATTGATAATATCTTCATACAATTTATTTGACCGGTTATCGGGAAGAGCTGTTCGTCCATCTAGAGCTAAGAGCTCAGGTGGAAAAAACTGCAGTCTAAAGGGGTCCTCATCCCGCACTACAAAGCGCTCGGGCTCTCCCAGGTCGGCTACAGCGACAATATCCCTCAACCGCTCTGTTTCATTTTGGATATTTGTCCGCCATACTTCAATCCGATTAACCTTGAACAGAGAATTTATTTGTGGAAGGTTTTCAAGCGCCTTTTCATAATTATCGCGATTGAAATGGGTGAGAAAGAAGTGGCGATTCTCATCGTAATTGTCCGCACGAACCTCAAACTCCTGTACCTGACTACCACCCTGTACCGTAATTTCTTTTTGCCTGCCTCGCTGCTGAGACGCAATAGCTGTTAATCGCAGGTGACCAAACTGTAGTTCTGTTTTTATCCCAAATAAGCTCTGACTCCCTTGTATAAGGCTCGACCTAAGAGGTAAAGCGACATTACCTGCTTCAATATTTTTTAGAATATCGTCTTCACTAAACTGCTCGCTATCAAACTTTAATTTTAATTGATTCTCAAAATCAAACTGGGCTTGCGAATTAAAGTTTGTAGCTAAGCTTAATTTTTCTCCAATTTGCCCCGTCACATTAAGGCGAATATCCATATTGAAATCGAACAAAAATTGTCGTTGTTGTTGAATGGGAAGAGCTGGATTTTCAATATTTTGATAGCGTGCTCCAAAAATCAAATCTATATTCCCTTGTGGTTGGATAGATACTTCCCGCCCACCAAAGAGCCGATCTGCAAGATTTTCACCTTTACTATATTCCTCTAGCGGGTCCTTTAAGCCTTTACTACCCTTTTTGCCTGTAGAAACACCTGCTAAACGCGCGAAATAATCACGCTCTTGCTCGCGAGATTTCCATTCCAAATATTCGGAAAAAGTCATGGAAGTCGGTGCTCGAAAATATTCGTCCCCTATGCGCTCCACGATGATATACCTCCCAGTTTCAGAATCAAACTTAACTTCCTTATTAACATTTGAAGGGTCTTGGAGATCAAATGGATTCCGATTAGGGCTCGTTAGAAAGTTACCTTTTCGATCTTCTAAGGGTATTGTGTCTAACTGAAATACATTCAGATACGCAGGTATGGGTTCACCTTTGTCAATGAAAGATGGAGATGCCGAAACTGTATGGATACTGGAAATCCCTACCACATACAGAATACCTGCTAAGAACACTAGGTGCTTTTGCGTCATATGCTATAATTCAACCTAAATGAGTTCGATTGCTGGTAAAAATTCTATTCGATAGGAAGTTTCTTTAGTCTAATTTGTTGATCTTCAATAATAATGAACCTTGAAGAGATTAGATGAAAGGCAAATATAAGGTACTTTTTATCAATCATGAAAGTTTTTTCAACCCTGCTTTTATAATATCTTCAACGTTTGTCAAATCCTCGGACTGACTTAACTGACTTAAAGTCTTTTTTATTCTGTTGTTAGGGAATCCCAGAGCACGTAATGCAGATTCTGCTTCCATATATACATTATTCATTCTCCCCCCTGAGGTGCCGGCATCAGCGGTTTCTATATCTCCTACCTTATCTTTAAGGTCCAAAATAATTCTTTGCGCTGTTTTTGTGCCAATTCCTTTGACTGCTTTAAATACAGACGTATTTTGACTCAAAATCGCTGCTTTAACATCAGAAGCTCTCAAAGAGGACATAATCAAACGGGCAGTCGCAGTGCCCACACCGCTAACGCGGATAAGTTCTTGAAAAATGGCTCGCTCCTCTTTCGTTCCAAAACCATACAAGGCCATTATATCCTCCTTAACATGAAGATATACCCACAGTCGCACCTCTTTTTTATCTCCTAGGCTTTCAAATGTATGTAAACTCACGTGGAGCTTATAACCAATACCACCCGCATCAATGACTACATGATCGGGATGCTTTTCAATTAGCTGACCTGAGAAATATTCATACATATTTAAAATATATTTAATACAAAAGTACAATAAAGTCAGGATAAATAAAAGTAAGTCGCAACAGTTATGTTGATTTAGAGAGGAGGTTGTATCTTTGGGAGAGTAATAAAAAAGGAGTAATAATGAATATATTGATTCTCGGGAGCGGAGGTTGGGAGTATATGTTAGCTTGGAAAATTAGAAAAAGTAAAACGGTAAAAAACCTGTTTATAGCTCCTGGAAATGGAGGGACTTCAGAATTGGGCGAGAATATTGAGCTCGATTGGAAAAACCTGGATGCTTGTATTCAGTTCATAAAGTCTAATCTTATTCATATGGTCGTTATAGGACCAGAGATGCCTTTGGTAGAAGGTTTTGTCGATCAACTGAAGAACGTTCCGGATTTGAACGAACTCATGATTATCGGACCCGAAAAAGCTGCTGCAAAGCTTGAGGGTAGTAAAGCATTCGCAAAATCTTTCATGAAAAAAAATCATATTCCTACGGCCAGTTACAAAACCTTTACTCGATCCGAGGTAGATTTAGCCGTGAACCATATAAGGTCTCAGGCTGGGCCGTATGTGCTTAAAGCAGATGGTCTTGCAGGAGGTAAGGGTGTTCTTATTTTGAGTGAGCCTGAAGAGGCTGTGAAAGAAGCTCAATCCATTTTAGACGGTAAATTTGGGGAAGCAGGTCATACATTAGTAATTGAGTCATTTTTAGAGGGCCTTGAGTTTTCAGTTTTTGCTCTTTGCTTCGGCACCGATTATATGTTATTGCCCGTTGCTAAGGACTATAAAAGAATTGGAGAAGGAGATAGCGGTCTGAATACAGGAGGTATGGGCTCTGTTTCCCCGGTTCCCGGTATCAGCAACAGCATCTTACAAAAAGTTGAGGATCAAATTTTACAGCCAACCCTAAATGGCTTAATTGAAGAGGGCATAACTTATTCCGGCTTTTTGTTTTTGGGACTTATTCTAGTAGACGAGGAACCATTTGTCATTGAATATAACTGTCGCCTAGGTGACCCTGAAACGCAAGTGGTTTTGCCTCGTATAGACAGCGATTTGGTCGAATTGTTAAGGGCTTGCGCTACTAACAACCTAGCCGAATCGCAAATAAAAGTAAGCAGCAAAACTGCTGTATGCACTGTTTTAGCAAGCGAGGGTTATCCAGTTAATTATGAAAAAGGAAAAGAAATTCGAATTCAAAGACCTGACTCTGATACAATTTATGCCCACGCGGGAACAGTGAAAAAAAACGGCAAGCTTTTAACTTCAGGCGGACGGGTTTTAGGATGTATAGGGCTCAACGAAAATCCCACGGGGGCGAAAAATAAAAGTCAAATTGCTGCTGCGAGCGTGCAATTCGAAGGTAAGTACTACCGTTCAGATATCGGTTCTGATTTAAATATCTAAATTCATTTTCATTCATACAACTTTGTAGTCAAATATGAAAAATATTGCTTTTCAGTGGTTTGCTCTTTTCATGATAGTTATCACCTCATTTGGGGTTGATGCTCAAAAGGAGATTCTCTTTTCCGTCGAAGATTTAGATGTAACGACGGATGAATTTAGATATGTCTTCGAAAAAAATAATAACTCAATCGCCAATGAAACGGATATCAAAGAGTACCTAGATCTCTATAAGAATTTCAAACTCAAGGTTAAGGCCGCTTACGACAAAAAAATGGACACGCTTGCTCATCTTAATGATGAGCTGAATGTCTATCGAAGACAGTTATCAAAAAGCTACTTGCTTGACAAGCAATTGCAAGAAAAGGTAGCGCAGAAGATTTATGAACGCAAACAGCATGAGATAAAAATTGCTCATATCGTTCTCACGGCCGACACTGAGGGTGAATTGGGAGCTGCTGAAGATAAGCTATCTGACTTAAAGACTAAAGCTGAGTTAGATTTTGTCGCTATTGCAAAAAACTATTCTGAAGATCCTGGAACTCGCGACGAGGGGGGAGTTATTGGCTATCTGAGTTCACCTTTTGCAAAAGGCTTCGAAGAAGTAGAGGATTTGGCTTATGGTTTAAAAGTTGGGCAGGTAGGTGGACCCGTAAAATCAGAAATGGGGATTCACCTCATTAAGGTTATCGACCGAAGACCAGCACTAGGGGAGATGGAGCTGTCTCATATCTTCGTTCGAAACCCAAAACCGGGAAGTGAAAGTTACGAGAAGGAAAAACAAAGAAAGAGAGAAAAAATTGAAAAAGCTTATGAAGCCTTAACGCAGGGCACATCTTTCAAGAACGCTACTTTAAAATTTTCTGAGGATGATAAAACCAAATACAATAATGGATATCTGGGCTATAAAGAGCCTAACACTTATAAAGAGGATATTGAAGAAGTAGTTTTTCAGTTAGATAAATCCGGCGATTTCACAAAGCCTCTAGAGTCCGATCTAGGGTGGCATATTTTTATGCGCGGGAATCAAAAAAAACCTCAGGACAGATCATATGAAGAATCTAGAGCAGAAATACTGTCTGAGTTAAAGTATACGAATCGACTTGATCATGCACAATCTGCACTCATAAGCCAAATAAAGCAAGATGCACCCTTTGTAGAAACCTCTGATTGGATATCAAAATTTAGAGCCACTATTCCTCAGAATTTTGCGCGTTATGACTGGAAATCACCTGACATAAATGAAAACCCGGATACTCTTTTTCGATTTGGAAACAGTAATTATAAAACACAAAATGATTTTATAAAATACTTGAATCGCAACACTCGACAACGTTTACGTTTAGATCGAAAAATGACAGCAAAAGAAGTACTCGATAAACTATATCAGGATTTTGTCACTGAAGCAGCGATCGAGTATGAAGAATCCCAACTAGAAAAGAAATATCCAGAATTTCGACACTTAATGAGGGAATACCGAGAAGGGATATTGCTATTTGAAATTACAAAAGAGAAAGTATGGGATAGAGCACCTTCAGATACCGCTGGCCTTCGCCAATTTTATCTTAGCAATAAAGAAAACTACAAATGGAATGACCGAGCGAAAGTTCTAGACTTTACTTTAACTTCAAATAATCCAAAATTATGTGATAAAACTACTAATATGTTGATGCGGCGGGGAGTTGACCAAACGATGGAGAAGATAAATAAGGACTCGATTCAACTAACATATTCAACTACTATCATAGAAAAAGGGAAAACGGAGCAATCAATTAGTTGGCAAGATAGGGTTCTTTTCGGTGTTGAAAAAAAGTCAGAAGGCTGCACCTTTAAATGGATAGACCAAATCATACCATCCGAAATTAAAACTTTAGAAGAGGCGAAAGGATATGTGATTTCAGATTATCAAAATAAATTAGAAAAGGACTGGATAGAAAGACTTCAAAAAAAATATGAAGTGGATACTAATCGAAAAGTCTTAAAATCTCTGATAAGATCATATGAAAAATAATTAGTTTTTGGTTTTCGTATTTCCTTTACCTGATAAATGAGTGAGATATATGGAAGTGTAAAAGCCTATGAAAAGATTTATCAACAAAAAGACAAGACTTATCTTTTACAAAACCGGACTGGGTATCATGTTTTTACTCATTGTAGGCTGCGATATGTTCACAGCTAAGTCGAGCATTAATGATCGTAGCAAAATCGTGGCTGAAGTAGGCAAGTCGGATTTAAAAGAAAAAGACCTAAGGGACCTTTTTGGTAATAGCTATTCAAGTGAAGATAGTATTAGAGCTACTAACAATTATATTAGAAGGTGGGTCAAAGAGGAACTCATAAAAATTGAGGCAGAAAAAACCATGAAAGATGATAGAGATATTCAGCGAATGGTTGAAGATTACCGAAAATCACTATTAATACATAAGTTCGAACAAGAACTGGCACGTGAAAAACTTGATAGTAATATTTCAGAACAGGAAATCGCTCTGCAGTATAAAAAAAATAAGGCCTCTTTTATCTTAGCAGAGCCCATTTATACTATTCGTTGGATTGTTATTACAAACGCCAATATATCTCCCGAACAATTGGAGGAGCATTGGAAGGAAAACAAGTATCAAACGAATGAGAAATGGGTGAAACTTGCTGAATTGTATGCAAATAATTACAATCTAGACCCAAGCATTTGGTGGAGAGAGTCAGAACTTCTAAGTTTACTTCCTGTTAAGGATAAAGAATTCCTCAATCGAAATCAACAGGTCACTAAAAAATCCCTTTCTGAAGACGAAATACTTTTGGTAGATGTATTGAAAGTTCAATATCAAGGAGATTTAGCCCCCATTGGTTTTGTAAAAGATGATATTAAGAGTTATATTCTACATCAAAGAAAGGAAGCGTTTTTAAGAGAATTTCGAGAAAAGTTGTATGAAAATGCCGTGAATAGTAATGCGGTTAAAATAAATCTAAAATGAGAAGCACAATTGTCCTTCTAAGTATAGTTATATCCTTTGCTCACTTTAACCTTATGGGCCAGACCGGCTTGGTCAATAAAGTCATAGCTAAAGTAGGCGGTGAACTTGTATTACTTTCTGACCTGGAGGAGCAAGTGGCCTACTTAAAAGATCAAGGGCAAGAAATAGGAAAGAAAGAGAAGTGTGAAATTTTAGAGGGGATTCTCGCTCAAAAGCTTCTTGTCAATCAAGCCAAACTAGATAGCTTAGTCGTTGTGGAGGAACAAGTAAATGCAGAAATTGACGGGCGAATTGAAAGAATTCTTCAAATGATGAATAACGAGGTCAGCCAATTTGAAGCCTACTATGGAAAGACTGTAAATGAGGTCCGGCAAGAAATGGCTCGTGAGATGAGGAACCAAATGCTCGCTGAACAAATGAGGAATCAGGTCATGGCCAGCGCATCAGCAACACCCTCAGAGGTTATCTCCTTTTACGAAAGCATGCCAAAAGATAGTGTCCCTTATTATAATTCCGAAGTTGAAATACAAGAACTTGTTATTAAGCCAGAAGTTACTCCAGAAGAAAAGCAAAGAACCCTTGAAAAGCTGAATGATATTCGAGAACAAATTTTGAATGATTCAGCTAGCTTTACACAAATGGCTCGGATCTATTCTGACGATCCTGGGTCAGCACGAAATGGAGGAGATTTAGGCATGATGAAAAGGGGAAGTTTAGTACCTGAATATGAAGCCGCAGCATATAACTTGCGTCCTGGTGAAATTTCGGAAGTAATTGAGTCAGAGTATGGTTTTCACATAATTAAATTATTAGAGCGTCGAGGTAATAATATTCACACTCAACATATTTTATCTAAACCTGAACTTGATGAAGTCGATTTTCAACGATCAATAAGTGAGTTAAGAGAGATCAAAAACCTTCTTGAAACGGACTCAACTACCTTTGAAATGGCGGTCCGACTCCATGGGTACGATGGCGTACAGTCCTACAATAATGGCGGAAGAGTTATCAACAATCAATCTGGGGACAACTTTTTTGAGGTCGGAGATTTAGATCCAGACGTTTATTTTGCTTTAGATACCCTTGACGTTGGCGACCTCACAAAACCTCTGAAATATCAGTCCAGGTCTGGAGAAGTTCTATTTAAAATCGTCAAATTAATGTCCCGCACAGATCCACACAAAGCAAGCTTAAAATCAGATTATGCCAAAATACAACAAATGGCTTCTCAGAATAAGAAAAGTGAAACTCTAATGGACTGGATGCGGAAAAAGAGAGAGAGCACGTATATAGAGGTTGTAGAAGAGTATGCTCAATGTTCTAACTTAACGGCCTGGATATCTTCAACGACCGCCTTGTCTAATTCTGCCCAATAAGAAAGGATGTCTGCTATAATTTCTGATTGATTTGTTATACAAACTTTCATTAATTCCATTTTCTTCAGTATTTTAAGTGGCGGCTTTTATATTTTTTTAGTTTATAAGTTGTTTTGAGCTCGATTTTCATGGCAATACCAAATATTTTTTCTTTTCTTCCTTACATAAATAATGAAGAATGGACTGACTATAATCATGACCAGGGATTGCAAACCTTAGTGCTTGCGTTTTTAATTGCTGTCTGCATCGTTCTTTTCACTATTCCCTTGACAATTCGCTTTTGTAAGAAATACGACATATTTGACAACCCTAATTTAAGCCGAAAAAAACACAGATCTAAAATACCTCATTTGGGAGGTGTCAACATTTTTTTAGGTATGTTCGTCGCCTTTGTAGCAATTGCGCCATTATCTACTTTAGATTCATTCAAATACATTTTCACAGCCATTTTTTTTCTGCTCATCTTGGGATTATGGGATGACATTCGCTCTTTAAGCCCCTGGATGAAATTGTTTTGGCAGCTTATCATTAGTATTTTAATAATTGGCCCTGGAGAAGCTTATCTGGACAATTTGTTTGGACTATTTGGATACTATGATATCTCCTCGACCTACACCTCATATATTATTAGCCTTATTATTATTTTAACGATAATTAATGGAATAAATTTATTAGATGGAATTAATGCTTTAAGCGCAGGTTTGACCTTAATGCTTAGTTTTTTTTATCTTCTGTGGTTTTTATTTGTCGGATTCTATGGCTTGGCCCTTTTTTCGACCACTTTATGCGGAGCTGCACTAGCCTTTTTATGGTATAATTGGAGTCCCGCATCAATATTTTTGGGAGACTCTGGGGCTATGATTTTAGGGCTAAGTATTTCATTTCTTACTCTTTCTTTTCTTCAATCCAATTCAAACCTTTTAGACATGCAATCAAAGCTTGCTATACTGCATGCGCCAATTATTGCTATTGCTGCCCTATTATTACCTATCTTAGATACTTCACGAGTTTTTATCTTGCGAGTTATACAAGGTAAGTCTCCCTTGTCTGCAGATCGAAACCATATCCATCATAAATTTGTAGATGCGGGATTCCCCCATATTCAGGCTACTTTAATTTTATTAAGTTGCCAATTAGCAATAATCTTTATCGCCATGGCTAGCGTCCGTCTATCCTACCTAATCTCCTCAATAGTCATTTTCGTCAGCCTTTTGGTATTCTACCTGGGATTTGGGGTAGTCATTCAGCACCAAAAAAACAATGCTGCTTGATTTGAAAAACGCTAATTTTTAGTTTCGATTTTCTATATCCGCAAAAAGCGTAACTTAGATTCCCAACAATGCACTGGATATATATTTTTTTAGGGGGAGGATTAGGTAGTATTTTACGATATAGTCTTAGTGTAATTCCCATTTTTAGTATGCCAGTCTCCCATCCGATAAGGACTTTGCTTGCAAATGCAATTGCAAGTCTATTATTAGGGTTTATTACTTATATTTCATTTACAGCATTTGACCTGCCCGACACTGTTAAGCTAGGATTGACGGTTGGCTTTTGTGGTGGACTAAGCACATTTTCTACTTTTTCAGCTGAGTCAATTCAATTATTACAAGAAGGAACCTTACTTAGCTTCTTTTTATACGCATTCGGTACGATGGCCATTTGCCTTTTTGCTTTTTTGATGGGCGTAAAGCTCGCTGGAGCATAGGATGTAGATGGAGTATAGCAACCCAAATTATTGATTAGTTATAGAAAGGTTTAATGACTATTAATTATAAAGTACTTACTTATGAGATAGCAAACTGCATTTAAATCATAATGCAAGTATACCTCTAAGATGAATATTCGGTTTTCATTCTTCCTTTATTTTTATGCATTAATGAAAAATAGTTTTATATTTGCAATCCTTTAGAAAATAGGTGAGTTATGAAAAAGAATATACATCCAGAAAATTACAGAACTGTAGTATTTAAAGATTTTTCTTGCGATGAGGCTTTTCTTACGCGTTCATGTGCAGAAACAGATGAAACTATAGTTTGGGAAGACGGTAATGAATACCCTTTGGTCAAATTAGAAATTTCTAGTTATTCACATCCTTTTTACACGGGTAAAATGAAATATGTGGATACGGCAGGTAGAATTGATAAATTCAACAAAAAATTTGCTAAATTTTCAAAGAAAACTGAAACTAAAGAGGACTAACGCAAGTTAAATTCAAATTATTGGCATAGCCCTTGCTGTATATCAGTTAAGGGCTATTTTTTTAAGGCTTAGTGAGATAAATGACAAATATTATACTTTTTGACAATGATCGGCGAGATAATTTTTTACCTCTCACCTTTACACGACCTACCTGTGAACTTCGTGTAGGTCTATTCACAATTACTGAAAAATGGAGCGTTTGGCTTAAAGGTCAAGTTTCTTATATCACACAAGATTATTTATCGGCAAAATATCCGATTTCTATAAAAGAAGAAAATTTTGTAATCAATGGCTCGGTCATGCCCAATGATCAGTTAGTTCGGCTCATTCAACAATTGGACTATAATGAGGCCTTAATGAAAGGAGATGAGCTGATTGCGGTCCGACTTGATGAAGGTCAGTTTGAAAATCTGATGGAAAATGATGATCTCGATGAGTTAATCGGATATCAACTCACGGAAACACCCTTGCACCAGATACAATCCCTTCCCGATATTTTTCAAATGAATGGACAACAGCTTGAATCGGACATTGCCAAAATGACTGAACTTAGAACTGGGGCTATTATTCCAGATCACGTAACGACAGTGAAGCCAAAAAATATCTTCATTGAAAATAGTGCTGTAATAGATCCGGGAGTAATTTTAAATGCTTCAGAAGGTCCTATATATGTTGGACGAAACGCGAAGATCATGGAGGGCGCACTAATACGTGGCCCATTTGGATTGGGTGAAAATAGTGTTATAAAAATGGGGGCTAAAATTTATAGTAACACAACCATTGGGCCCTTTTCAAAGGTAGGGGGAGAAATTAATAATTGCGTAATCGCTGGCTTTTCGAATAAAGCTCATGATGGCTTTTTAGGGAATTCGGTTATCGGTGAGTGGTGTAATATTGGGGCAGATAGCAATAATTCCAACTTAAAAAATAATTATACCTCTGTAAAGTTATGGGACTATACAACCAATCGATTTACTGATACTAATGCTCAATTTTGTGGACTATTTATGGGCGATCACTCAAAATGCGGAATAAATACCATGTTTAACACTGGAACAGTAGTCGGTGTGCATGCAAATATCTTTGGAGGTGGTTTTCCGCGCACATTCATTCCTTCATTCAGTTGGGGTGGTCACTCATCTTGGAAAACCCATCGCCCTGAAAAAGCAATGGAAACAGCAGAACGCATGATGGAGCGTAGATCTCAAACTCTAACCACTGAGGATAGAGAGATATATCAACACTTATTTGACTGGACTTCAAGCTATCGTTCATGGGAAAAATCTCCTTCTGGAAAAAAATCTTAAGTTACTTTAAAGAGATTCACATAGAGAGTGCTCCAAGTGAGTTAAATCCACATCTATACGTCAGCCTATCTAAAGGCAGATATATGCTATCTACAGCTAAAGCCATTTACTCGCATGCTGACCTTTATGATAACTTTGTCCAGACATTTAAAAGAGTCGATTGGTCCAAATTAAAGGGTTCGGATATATTAATTTTAGGATACGGCTTGGGTTCAATACCAACCATCCTCGAAAAAATGGGGAAAAAATTTCGATATACTGCAATCGAAAAAGATGCACACGTCATCTATTTAGCATCCAAATATACTTTAGAAGACTTAGACTCTCCTGTGCACCTGTATGAGGCCGATTGTAAAGACTACCTAGAAAGACATAATGAGACCTTTTCGGCTATCTGTATGGATGTTTTTGTAGAAGATGAAATCCCAACTCCCTTAACAACTAGCTCATTTATTGATCACTTAAAATCTCATTTGAAGA
>Ga0102934_1002115_pt1 | contig 13852 bp, 12 predicted proteins | sample SalPonR2_A_D1_MG_FD_78175 | JGI IMG/M metagenome (GOLD analysis project Ga0102934, IMG submission 78175) | Salt pond soil microbial communities from South San Francisco under conditions of wetland restoration - Salt Pond MetaG R2_A_D1_MG | ecosystem: Environmental > Aquatic > Marine > Intertidal...
CTCCTGCAGATATGAGGAACTATCCTGAGAAGGATTGGGACTACAGGCAATCAAGAATGCTATTGGTAATAAAATAACTGAAAAGAGATGTTTCTTCATATTACTATTGGACTTCCGGAAAGTAAGGTGATAGCTTATCTAACACTTTTTGTTTTATTGTTTCAAGGGGCCAGATGCTCTTAAAACCGGCTGCTGTTTTGTGTCCACCGCCACCGTAGGTCTGGGCAATTTCAGCCACATTTATATTTCCCTTTGAGCGGAGGGAACAACGCAAAACCCCCGCCTCATTTTCTTTGAAAAACAATGAGACCCTTATTGTTTCACTTTTGAGCGGAATATTTATCAGTGCATCGGCCTCCTCGTAGATAGCGCCGCACTCAGCAATCATTTCTTTTGTCATGGTCTGTGCCGCCACATGCTGATCATAGAATAGTTCTAAGGTAGAAAGCACTTTTGACTGCAAACGCAGCGCTGATACTGAATTGCTCTCATATATTTTTTGATATATCTTATTCGGATTTACTCCAACCTTGCTCAAAGTGTAGGCGATCATAAAGGTACGGGGTGTTGTTTTTGGATAGATAAAAGAACCGGTATCGTACACTATACCCGTAAACAGCGCTTCGGCTATCGGGAGAGTGAGCTCAATACCCAAATTTTCAAACAGCTCAAATAGAATTTCACAGGTAGATGAAGCGGATTCTTCAATATGATTGACCTCGATGATATTCTCTTCCGACTCATGATGATCAACGATAAAGTAGGCTTTTACTTTGGGCAAAACCAGTTCTGCTACCACGCCAATGTTGTGCAAATCGTTTGTATCAAGAATAAGCAGCACGTAATCGGCTATGTCTTCAGGAAGCTGAGATTCTTCTTTTAAAGTGACAATTGTATCGGCACAGCCTAAAAAAGAATATTTGTGTGCTATTGGATCGCTGTTATACAATAAAACCTTTTTGTCTAAAGATTTAAGTGCTAGAAACAGGGCACATTCGCTCCCGACTGCATCACCGTCGGGAGTTTCATGGGCTGTGAGGATAAATTTTTCATTATTTTTGAGAAAATGAGTCAGACCATCAAAGCCTGCCATAGTACCTCTCTCAGTTACGCTGGTTCCACGCGTTGGTTATTTCAGCTGCCAAACGACGCGCTTTTTCTTCAACTGTAATACCAAGAACTGAAATTTGCCAACCATCCATCGGAATTTCTTTCTTTGGCTGCAATAAATGATGATCCAGATTGTAAGTTTTACCTGGGTAGGGACTACCGGGAGGTCCTTCATGGTAATTATCTGAAAGCAGAATTATATAGTGCTGTTCGGTAGATGGTGCAGCAAAACTTTGTATGGCTTGCTCGAATGTATCCAGAGCAGATCCGATATCGGTATAGTGCCGGTCAGCTTTCAAATTGGCAAATTTTTCAGCGAGGGCTTCAATTGTTATATCCTGACCGATTATCCCCTGAAATAGCTGCTGCCTGCCGCCATAGAAGCTTAGTGCATAGACAAAGTCATCAGTCTGCAGTAAGTTGTTACATACGGTCTTTTCCAGGTAATGATTTACAGAGCCAATTTCCTGCTTCATCGACAGAGATTTATCAATTAAAAGATAGACGCTCAAATTACCTGTCCGGGTATCGGCATCAGTTAATTGCACCCCCATACCTAGAGCCATCGTAATGGAGACTATGGAGATAAAAATTTTGAAGTACGTTTGCATTCTCATCACATTTATCCTATCATGATTATAGAAGTAAAAGAAGGAGAAAAAATGTATAAAAAAAAAAACGTGCTTTACATTTTGCATAACATATTGATAATCTATTACTATAGTTAGCAGTAAGCGATTTATAAGGAGAGTACAATGGGAAGCATAGATTTACCAAAAAGCCCAATGGTGTTTCATCCAACTAAACGAAGTGCAGTTGGTTCTCGAAACTCCTTGGCACAAGAAAGCAGAGATCAACAGGAAGAAGTAGATCGTCTTATGGAAGAAGAAGTTGATAAGGTAGTAAACCACGTTGCTTCGAAACTTCCCTCAGACGTGCTCGAACGTCTGGATGTAATGGGTGGCCTTAAAGAGAAGCTGTACAATTACTTTAACCAGAATTATCAAAATATGTTCAATCGGTACATAGTTACCTCAGAAGACGAAATGCTCAAGAAGGTACGTAACTTCGTTGACCGGGAAGAGATGAAGGTAACCAGCCGATACACTCCAAAAGAAATATCTTCACTTCTGGATGAAGTCGGTGGTATGGATCGGTTTAATACCGGTGAAATAGAGAAATCTATTGTCAACATGTACGGGCATTTACAGGGCCATATTCAGCGCGGCATAAACGACCTTGAAAACCTCACAAACTCCCTGCTGCGACAGAAAACAGATGTTGGTGCCTTTATAAGAGGTGAAAATGCCTACTCTGTAGTTAAATGTTCTTTCAAAGACAACATTTACAAGCCGAAAACCGTTAGCGATGTAAAACTTTCGGTAAATATTCTTGATTCAGAGCTGATTAGCCCGATTTTTCACTATCAGGCTACCGTGGAATACATTATCAAGGACCTGTTGTCGAAACACATTATGGACGAAATCGATAAAGAGATCGAACAGGTTAAGGATGAACAGATTGAGCAGGGCAAGGAAGAGATGAATGACAGCGAGATCATCTTCGAGAAGATGCGTCGAGTTGAAAACCACACTTCCGATGACAACGAAGAACCCAATTCCAAGCGCTATTCCATCATAAGCAAGCGCCTAATGGATCGGGTAGAGGGTCTGCGGGCCGAAATAGATCCTACAGAGTTCGATTCCCTAAATATCCGTGAAAATCTGAAGAAAATTATCGATCTTGAAAATATTCGAAATCGTGGATTCAACACAGCGATTAATAGCATTACCAGTATTCTTGATACCTCTAAGATGGGCTATCAGTACATTGAAAACCTTAAGAATGCCCGTGAACTTCTTATTCGCGAATACGAAGATATGAACTATCGTGAACTTCCGGATGAAAGGTATCAGATCAAATTAAAGTATTTTGATAATGCGCAGCTGATTGAAGAGCGTAAAGCCTACGATGTACAGGTAAAGTCCTTTGAAGTGGAAGTGCAGCACTTGTGGGATGTTCTTGAATTAGTCTATGAAGATAAAAAGATGTTCAAACGAGTTACCGATTACAGCGATCTTGCCAAGATATACAAAAACAAGATCCGCCGTAAAATCAAAGATAAAACCGGCGATCCTCTCTATGAAGATATCGATAAGGTGTGGGATGAAATCTCATTCATAGAACCTGCCGAAACCCAGGTCGAAAAAATGAACCGCACTTATGTATTCGATAAAGACAAAATAGGTAAAAAACTTGCCCTCATGCAGGATAAACTACAAACCATGTACGGATATCGTTATCCGGTTCAACGCCGTGTAATCGAGGAACGTCTACAGTTCCTGCAGCAGGAGTTTAACAAGTTCGATTACTTGATCAATCCATATCATATTCAGCCGGGTCTACTGCTTGATGTAGATATTACCTCTATCAAACGTAAAAAGGCTACCCTCGACGGAATGGCAAACGTCTTGAATGAGTTTTTACATGGAATCTCAAAAGGTTTTCAAGATGCAGCCTTCGCCTCATTCTCTCGACGTCGATCAACAGTACGTGAGGATATCGACCAGCGTTTTTCAACTGATATGAATGCCGGCGATGAGGACTCCGGAGAAACCTCCGCCAAAGGAAAGGGGTATCTGGATATGCTGAACTCTTCTTCTGAAAGTGCCGGTGCCTCCGGGAACGAAACAGTGGTAAAAGAAAGCGGCGGAAAGAAGAGTACCAGCAGTAAGAGTGGTACAAGCAAATCCAGCGGCAAGGGCAGCAACTCCGGCAAAAAGCGGGGTCGCCCAAAAAAGAAAAAAGATGACGGATTAAAATCCATGTAATCTGAATTAAGTCCACAGCGCCCCCATTAGGGGGCGTTGTTATTTGATAACAGAATTAAAAGGAAAAGGTATGGAAGTTCAAAATCAATTCGAACACCTTTCAACAAGGAGTGGTTTTAACAAAGCCCTCGGACATTTCAGAAGCGTTTCCGAGATTATTGACCATATTGACGAAGGCCGTAACCTAGCCGACGCACTGAATTATTTTCTAGATGAGAAGGAGATTCAACAGCAGCAGATTCTGCCGACTGTGTATGCTCTTCTTTATGATAAATACAGTTATTCTTTCCGCTCACATACAATGGAAAAGAATCTGACTGATTTTTCTTATATTCTTAAAGAACTTCCGCGATGGAAAGCTGTGGATGTAGTACTCATTTATTTCCATCCTGATCTGGGCGCTCAAGTTATCAATCCAAAGAATGAAGACCACTTCAGATCACTTAATGTGTTAAAAGAAAATGAACTTTTTACTATCTACTGCTTCGCGGGCAATGCCCAGGACTCCGACAAGAAAGAACAGAAAGCACTGCAGACATTAGTTAAATTATTGAACGGAGCAAAAGTGAAATCCCCAGACATCCTGCTGAAAGGAAAATTCAAAGCTAAAACTGTCGAGTTTAGCACTGAAGATGAGGATGTTGAGGAAGATGTGGAGGTTGAAGAAGAGGAAGAAGCAGAGGAAGCTGCTCCAGAAAAGACTGAAAAGACTGAACCAAAAGAAACTGGAAAACGCAGGATGACTCCTTTCTACTCAATTCCGGTTACTAATGAGCTCTTTCACAATGGAAATGTAGAAGCCTGGAAAAAGGTTATACAAAGTTATAAGGCCAAACACCCTGGTCTTGATGTATACATCTATTACGATGGAGAGAGGATTCATGATATCCATTCCCTGTTTAAGTGGGGCAAAGTCAAACATGGAAGCACTATTCTGGTCGCTGTAGCTGGAGAAGATATTCAAGATGTCGCCAAGCTCCAGCGTTACTTGAGGCAGGGTGCCAGTCCGCAGTTTGAGGCGTTTCTCCGCTATCCTGTAAACACCATATTGAATCTATTCTAGGGGGATATTATGAATAAAGCATTACATTTCTTTAGTCGTAATAAATACGAAAAAGATACCAATACTTGGGAGTTGTTTGGCATTCGCGGCAAGCAGGCTATGGAGTTTGCCGCTTTAGATCTTCCGATCGTACCCGGTTTTATTCTCGATTCACAAATAGCTGCTCATCTTGATGATTTTAAACTGGCTGCTGAACTGCCGGAATTGATCACTCTTTTTGAACAGGAAACAGGTAAAAAGTTCAACGATCCAAAAAACCCTTTGCTACTGAAGGTGGTCATTAGCCCAAACTTAGCAATTGTTCATTACCCCACGCTCCACAACTTCGGACTTACCGACGAAACTTTACCCGGCTTTACAGACTATGTCGGTGACGAGTTTAGTTACCACGAATTTTTATTTTTGATTCACGGTGTATTCCAAGTAGAGCATAAAATCGCTGAAATTAAAGAAGATAAAAAAAATATACAACTGTATACCAATAAAATATCTATCCTTGAATCGGTTCTTCACAACGAGACTTCAAGTTCAAAATTAAAGAAAACTCTTGAGGATATGCGTTCGTATCTTCCGGACGATTTTTTCTCCAACGCGTATGCACAGTTAGAATATTGTCTTCGCCGAATCAGCATGCTGTTGAGTATGGACGAACTCGACAATGAGGACGCCGCCTTGATTGTTCAGCCCATGGTATACGGAAATTACGGCAGCGACAGTGGAAGTGGGGAATATACAACCAGAAATCCGGTAACTGGACATGGCAAAATATTCGGCTGGTATGTTCCCGATACTTTTAATTCTGAAGAACGAAAAGGCCAGGATGTAAGCGGTTTATCACCTACATATGTAAAAGAGCTGGAGAAGACAGCCAAGACGGTGGAAGACCATTTTATGGAAATTCGTTCGATCCGTTTTACTATTGAAAATAAAAAACTTTGGTTTGTCGATCAACGCCCCCTCGTTACAAAATCTACCCAAGCCGATATAAAGATGCTCTTAGACTTGCATCGGCGTAAGAAGATTACCGACAATTTTCTTATTCACGCCATCAAACCCGATCAGCTAAATGAAATACTGCACCCGGTTATTCATCCGGATTCTGTAAAAGAGTTCAAGGAAATTAGTGGCGGTATAGCTGGTGCCCCCGGAGCGGCCATCGGCAGGGTCTATTTTACTACCGATTCCCTACTTGATGCATATAGAAATGCTCAACAGCAGGGCGAAGACACACGTATGATCCTATGTATGCCGGCCACCTTCGCCGATGATGTAAAGGCCATCGAAGTAGCTAGTGGAGTGCTCTCCTCTGAAGGTGGTTATTCGGCCCATGCCTCGGTAGTTGCAAGACAATACGGTAAAGTGTCTCTGGTCCATAAAGAACTAAAGTTTACCAATAAAAGTGCTAAAATTGGCCAACACACGCTGAAAGAGGGTGATCTGATTACCCTGCAAGTACCCCATTACGGTGATCCCCATATATATTTGGGGCAGGCTGAGCTTATTGAACCCGATCCAAAGGATTCAGGTTTATTAGATTTTGTGCAGTTGATAAAAAAACATGTCAAAGACTTCCATGTGCGGGTAAACGCGGATACCGGTAAAGACTCTCAGCTGGCGGTAACTTTCGGGGCTGAAGGTATTGGCCTCTGTCGTACCGAACATATGTTTTTTAAAGAAGAACGAATTAATGTATTCAGACAGATGATTCTCTCTGAAAATGAGACCGATCGCCGAAAGGTTCTTAATAAACTAAAAAAAATGCAGAAAGACGACTTCTACAGTATTTTCAAAGCCATGGACGGAAAAGAAGTTACCATCCGCCTGCTTGATGCTCCTCTGCACGAATTTCTCCCTCATAATAAAGCTCAGACCAAAGCTTTTGTAAACTATATGCACACCGAAGCAGGCAACACAAAAATTACGGAAAAACAGGTAAATGATATATCGGAGAGTCTGCAGGAGTTTAATCCCATGCTGGGCCATCGCGGATGCCGAATTGCGGTTTCTTATCCTGAAATTTACGAGATGCAGGTTGAGGCTGTCTTTGAAGCTGCCTTTAAGGCTCGCAAGGACGGGGTAAAGGTATATCCCGAAATAATGATCCCTCTAATTATGAACTCCGATGAGCTAAAACTTATTATTTTCGGAAAAAAAATTGAAGGAAAAAATTACCGCGGTTTAAGTGATATTGAAGAGGAAATCCGTAAGAAACTGAAAGAGAAATCCAAGATGGAACACCATTTCGGCACCATGATCGAGTTGCCCGTGGCAGCCCTGGCGGCGGGCGACATCGCCCGCTATGCGGATTTTTTCTCCTTCGGGACTAATGACCTCACTCAAACCACTATCGGCCTCTCACGAGACGATTATACCTCTTTTATGCCCGATTATACGCTGTTTGACATCATTCCAGGTAATCCCTTCAAAGAATTGGATCCTTATGTAAGAGAGTTAATCAGTACTGCAGTAAGGCGAGGGAAAATGACCCGGCCAGGCTTATCCACAGGTCTCTGCGGAGAGCACGGGGCGATACCGCAAAATATCCGCTTCTGCATTGATGCCGGCTTGGACTACGTTTCATGTTCAGTTTATTCGGTGCCGATTGCGTTGCTTGCGGTCGCCCAGGAAGTTGTGCCTGAAACAAAAGAGTAGCATCGCCTTTTAGATGCCCTATGTAGACGAAATATAAAAGGAGCTGTCCGAGGCATATCTCAGACAGCTCCATTTTTTTAATTTGGACAATTCAGCCGTTAATACCCCATATATTGGCGAGGCTACCACACTCCGAACTTTTTAATACCTGTAATAACCAGGTCAGCTGCTTTGCGGGCATCCGTACGTGGTATTTGGGCCTCTTTGTTCAGTGTTTCTTGGAAAAAGAAATTTAATGTATCTAACACCTCTTCAGTTTTGTAGAAAATCAAGGAAAAGTTAACCCCTGTCGGTCGAAGAATAGTGAAAGACGAATACGAAATAATCGGTTCTTTACTTACCATTACCCGGGTTTGATTTTTCGTAGTAAAAGTATCTACTTCGGAAAATCGATGTGGAATCTTAAGACCGCGGTCACGTCGAAATGGTTCAATATACTTTTGCGGGAAGCTGGCCGGCTCGACAAGAACAAACAGTTTACTCCCGTCGGTTTCAAAGGTAAGCCCTTCGTCACTCGCATAGAGATTCTTTACATTGTCGTAAGATACTACTTCATAAATAGCATAGGCCGTGGTTTCTTTAAAAAACGAGGAAACAATATATCCTCCCTCTTCTTTGGGTAATTTGCCTTGTGAGTATGCCTGAAACAGATCCAGTGCTTTTGGTGCCATTATCCGCTCCTTTGTTATAGTACACAGTATAGTATCAATAATTTAGAAGTCAATCCAGTAATTTTTTTTCTTCTAGTTAAGTCTTATAGTTTTCAGCTTCTAATTCACCCGTTTTCTAATTCATCCCCTTAAGACCGTCCTCTAAACGGTTGCAGATTTTAAGTTTTCAGCCCGCTCGTAAAAACGCTGTGCAAACTGTTCCATGCCCCGTTGTCGATAAATTTCCGCCACATTGTAATAGGCTCTCCAGTCCCTCGGTTCTACTTCCTGGGCGGAACGAAATGCCTCCAAGGCGGCGGAAGAATTACCGGCTTTGTACTGCATAACCCCATAAATGAGATACAAGTTAAGTGAAGGTGAGGGAAGATATGTAATGGCAGCCGACAGAAGCTGCAGTGCCTGGGTTTTCCGCCCGGTTTTCGACAGACAAAATATGAGAGGACGCAGGTATTCCTCTTTTTCGGGCTCCTGCTGCAAGAGTCTCCGATATATCACAGCCGCTTGGTTGTAATCCTTAATCTTTCGATAACAAATTGCCCGGATACGGTTTAGATACCGGGAATCCTGTACATAGGGCAGCACTGCTTCTATCTGCTTTAAGGCAGACTGATATTTTTCATTGGCATATAAGTGCTGAATATATGCGGTTCTGATTTCAATGTCGTGGGGTTCAAGTTTGAGATAATTTTTACAGAGGCGACCGAGGTCGGGCAGCTCAACCTCGTCGCGCAGTTCAATAATTCCTCGGTATGCTTCTGTATTCTCAGGCGAAAGGCGCAGGCCCTTCCGGTACCACTTGACGGCCCGTTCTGGTTGGTCATCGTCAGCATACGTGTCGGCAACAGCTTGAATCAGCAGTAGATCTGGGCCAAACTCTTTAATCGCCCCATACAGTTCATCTAATATAGTCTGAAAGTCGAGGGGTAAACGACTTCTGCACACTACCCGGTAATACCGGGCGGACTCGTTGTCAGGATGATAATGAAGAATGCTATCTATCTGCTGCAGCATTTTAGGGTATTCACCCATTTCCCACCAGATCATACTCAATCCAAAATGTGCATGCAAATTTGAACGATCCCTCTCAACTGCCCGGGTAAAGTGGTTTATAGCCCATTCGGTGTATCCTATCCCCCGATAGGACTCCGCTACCAGTAGTCGTATTGGAATATCACGGCTGTTTTGCTTAAGTATATATAGGCCATGATCAAGGGCTTTTTGATAGTCCCCCCGCTGAAGATATTGAAAGGCCAGAGCATGGTCAGCCTCGCTGCTCTGTACAAGTGGAGAGTTGGGATGGGTACGCGCCAACAGACTGAGTAATTCACGCCCGCGCTGCTCATTACCGGACTGGATGTTGAGAATTGCGGTTCGATACAGTATCAGCTCATCTTCGGGTGATTCAGCAAAAGCGGACTCATAAGCCTCAACAGCCGCCTCATACTCACCGGTCTGACGGTACAACATTCCAAGATACAAATTGGTAAGAATATTTTCTTTACCCTTTTGTTTTAGAAACTCAAAGGCTTCTCCGGCATACTTGGTATCTCCAGCCCTGAAATGCTGTATTCCACTAACTAACAGCGCATTCAAATAGCCGGAGTAGAGGTTTTTGTCCGTTGGATATTCCTCTACTAGACTTCCTAATATATCAGAAGCCTCGTCCGGCTTATGCAGTTTTAGAAGGGTATAGGCCAATAACATAGAAGCCTGAAAAAATCCTGGTTTGAGAGAAAGGGATTTTCTAAAATGCACAGCTGCGGAGGGATAAATTTTCATTGATAAAAATGATCTGCCCAAGAAAAAATGTCCCGCCGCTGAATCTGACCGACGGTTGACAAAAGTGCGCAGTGCGTCTATTGCCCGAGAGTATTCGCCTATTCCATGAAAACTCCGTCCAAGGTAGAGAAAGGCTTTATCCATACTGTCGTCTGCACTGATAAGATAGAGAAGCTTATCCGCCGCTTTACGGTACTCTCGTTTTCGTCCCAACTCTATAGCCTCTTGGAACAGTTGGCTGGTTTCAGAGGTGTTCATACCTGTATGCTACTGTGTGAGGCACTATTTTTCCACCTTTTTTAAAGGTCAAATTGACAAATATTGATCTTTCTGTAAACATAGACGAATCTGGAGGCAAAAAATGAAGGTAGTAGTAATAGGGGCCCAATGGGGCGATGAAGGAAAGGGTAAGATAGTTGATTTTCTGGCGGAACAATCAGATTTGGTGGTTCGTTTCTCCGGTGGCGCGAACGCCGGCCACACAGTAGTACTCCGTGATAAAACCTACAAACTGCATTTAGTTCCCTCCGGTGTAGTCTACAAGGATAAGCAGGTTGTAATGGGTTCAGGTATGGTCATTGATCCGGAAAGTCTGTTCAATGAACTATCTACCCTCGAGGAGCAGGGCATCAACTGGCAGGGAAGGGTGTTTATATCCGACCGAGCCCACGTGGTTCTACCAGAATATAAAGAGACCGATAAGCAGATGGATAGTAAGCGCAGAAATCCGATTGGTACTACCGGCCGTGGAATCGGAGTTGCCTACGCACAGAAAGCGAACCGTGACGGCATTCGCATTGGAGATTTGAACGATAACGAATTTCTCACAAGCCTCCGTCCGAATGAAAGGGAATTCCTAAATCCGTTTATTGACCGCCTTCGCACAATGAGCATCAACCTTGCGGAATTCATGCAGAACTACAGTAATGAAAAAGTACTTTATGAAGGAGCTCAAGGGATACTTTTAGATATTGACGTGGGCAGTTATCCCTATGTGTCTTCCGGCTGTTCGGCTGCTGCTGGTGCATGTCTCGGTGGTGCTATTGGACCACGCAGTATTGACCAGGTTCTGGGAGTGTTTAAAGCATACAGTACAAGAGTGGGGAATGGACCATTTCCCTCAGAATTTACCCCTGAGCGAGACGGCGACTTAGGCGACACTATTCGTGAAATTGGAAATGAATACGGTGTTACAACCGGAAGACCTCGCAGATGCGGTTATCTGGACCTAGTTGCAATGCGTTATGCTTGCCAAACAAATTCAATTGATTCACTAGTACTTACTCATCCGGACGTATACGATACCTTCGATGAAGTTTCCGTGTGTGTTGCTTACAAAATCGATGAACAGGAAACTACCTCTTTCCCCTCCTCAGCCAGAAAGCTCGAAAGAGCCGAGCCGGTACTGAAGAAGTTTCCGGGATGGAAAAAGTCTATCACTGCATCCACTTCCTTCGATGAGCTTCCGGAAAACTGCCGAAGCTACATCAACTTTATCGAAGAATACACAGGCACATCAGTCGGAATAGTATCGGTGGGTCCCGACAGAACTCAGACTTTCATTCGAAAAAAGGTGTGGTAGTTTCAAATTAGAAACGCCATCCAACCGAGGCCACCCTGTAATATTGCATAGGGTGGCCTGTTTATTGGGTGTCCCGTATCGGCTATAGGCAACTCCTATACCGGAACAAATTCAACTTTAAAATCGGAAAATTGCCTGTTCAGTTCCTCTTTTATTAGTCGATAGAGGGTGTTCTCAATTGCCATTGAAATCCCCACGCAGGTCATACAAGCAGGCCGATGAGAGTTAAATTTAGTAAACACATAAATGGTAGACCCCTCCTCGCTGTACCTGAATTTTTCAATGACCCCTAGGTCACCAATCGGAAGATTACTTTCCGGGTCTTTTACATTTTCTAACACCGCATCAAGCTTGTTTTTAACTTTCTGGTCCATATCTACTTCTGTGTTGATTCTGACTTCGTGTTGAGACCTATAATTTTATACAAGCCGCAGAAACTCATTGCACCCGTTGCCAGCAACACCACCGCCGCGATTCCTAAAATGACCGCCAGACTACCTTCAACAGTACCAGTTAAAATCAAAGCTAAAAACACAATTGAAATTACATACCTTACAATTTTGTCAACCTTACCTACATTCTTAGTCATTCTGAACTCCTTATCTATTTATTACTATATAGATAATATATGAACAGAATACCAAAAATACAAGAAGTTCTTTCAAAAGTAGGGTTTTGAGAAGGCCTAAAAGAGCTCCTTATGCCGCCGGGCGGGTAGACGAGTCTTTCATCACAGAGTTTATACCAGTTTCAAGAAACAGTCGTTCATACTGCTGTTTTGCCAGAATCAAGTATGCCCATGTTACAGCAAATGCAGAAATAATAATTCCCGCTAAAAGTACATGTATATTCAATTGTAATTGACCTGCAATACCACTAAGAACGATTCCACTAAATAATAGAGTTAATGCATATTTCATAAGGTCCTCCTAAATAATATCTTTATATCGATAATAATTTAACGTTATTACTCAATAGTGTCAAGCCCTTTTATATAAATTTTTAGAACGGGAAAACACTGCTACTTTTTTTTAGTAGACGCCTGTATAAAAGCCTCAACTTCACCAGCGTTAGTCATTCCGGAACGTGCTCCCATAACTATTGTGTTAAGCGCACCGCAGGCATTGGCAAATTGAGCGGTTCTACGCAGAGACCACTGCTTTATCAAGCCATATAGCATGCCGGCGTGAAAGGCATCACCAGATCCGGTTCCGTCTACAGGGGTAATCGCAAAAGCCGGACTCTGGAAATTCTCTTCGGCGGAGGCTACAAAACAGCCCTCACTGCCGTGGGATAGGGCGACAACTTCATTACCGTATCGCTGCTGCAGGGTTTTGGCCATTTTTAGAGGTTCAGTAGTATTTGCCAGCTGTTCTGCAGCGCCAATACAGGGGATAAAGTAATCGCACAGTCGAATCAGCTCATCGAGCTCTTCGGCACTGCAGAGGCCCAGTTCATTAATCAAATCGTGTGAGGGTATATCTAAATCGAAGCTGACCTTTACTCCATTTCTCTTGGCAATAAGCGCCGCTTCGATGGAGGGAGCCAATTTCATCTCTGAGCCTTCCAAATGCAGTACACGCGCAGCGGATATGTAATTCCGACGGCTGCGTATATATTCGACGGTAATCGTATCAAGCACGTTAGGAAAAAGGGTGATTGTCCGTTCCCCCTCTTTATCAACCACAATCCAGGTCCATGGAGAGTGCGTACCTGCCTCTACTGCGCAGGTCGACATATCAATTCCATCTTCCCGGCTATATTGTTGCAGCAAAGAACCGAAGCTATCATCTCCGAGTTTACCAACAAAACCGGTTTTTAGTCCTAACCGCGCCAACCCGGTTAGTGTATTGCCCATAACACCACCGGGAAAAAGCTCATACTTTTGGGGTGGACATACAACCTTGGCATCGGCAGTGGGTATCCGATACAGTTGTATAACTTGATCAATTGCATTTACTCCGAAACCTACTATATCTAACATAAAACAAAGTATAGCTTGCACCCCGAAAATCGGCAAACCATTTTTATTTTCCAGCTCAAGCAGTGCTCAAGCACTTCTAAACTGTACAAACACCGGAAGCCTTCCTGGAAATCTTCCCAAAAACCATCAGCCGGGAAAGCGCAGCAGCCAAGTACGGTGAATTTTTTTATTCCTTGAAAA
>Ga0102934_1002116_pt1 | contig 13848 bp, 11 predicted proteins | sample SalPonR2_A_D1_MG_FD_78175 | JGI IMG/M metagenome (GOLD analysis project Ga0102934, IMG submission 78175) | Salt pond soil microbial communities from South San Francisco under conditions of wetland restoration - Salt Pond MetaG R2_A_D1_MG | ecosystem: Environmental > Aquatic > Marine > Intertidal...
GCATCTTTCATCACTCCCATTCAACCAACGCATTCCTCATCACTCCCATACGATCAACGCATCTTTCATCACTCCCATTCAATCAACGCATCTTTCATCACTCCCATACGATCAACGCATCTTTCATCACTCCCATTCAATCAACGCATTCCTCATCACTCCCATTCAATCAACGCATCTTTCATCACTCCCATACGATCAATACATCTTTCATCACTCCCATTCAATCAACGCATCTTTCATCACTCCCATTCAATCAACGCATTCCTCATCACTCCCATACGATCAACGCATCTTTCATCACTCCCATACGATCAACGCATTCCTCATCACTCCCATTCAATCAACGCATCTTTCATCACTCCCATTCAACCAACGCATTCCTCATCACTCCCATACGATCAACGCATCTTTCATCACTCCCATTCAATCAACGCATTCCTCATCACTCCCATACGATCAATACATCTTTCATCACTCCCATTCAATCAACGCATTCCTCATCACTCCCATTCAATCAACGCATCTTTCATCACTCCCATTCAATCAACGTATTCCTCATCACTCCCATACGATCAACGCATCTTTCATCACTCCCATTCAATCAACGCATTCCTCATCACTCCCATACGATCAACGCATCTTTCATCACTCCCATTCAATCAACGCATTCCTCATCACTCCCATTCAACCAATGTCTCTCAACCCGCCCCTTGTGTCTCTCTCTGTCCCATCTCCCCTCCTCCTCCCGGCCTCCCCCTCGCACCCCCTGACATTCGCCCTCAGGTAGGCACCCAGGTGCTCCTGATGGACGAGGACACGTGTGCCACCAACTTCATGATTCGCGACCTTAGGATGCAGCTCCTTGTCTCCAAGGACAAAGAGCCCATCACTCCCTTTCTCGCCAAGGTGACGCTTTTGCCCCCTCCTTTCTCCTTTCTTACTCAAGCTCTCCACACGCGGACGCTCTCACTTTACTTCCACCTTTCCCTCCCCCCCGCTCTCTCCCTCCCTCTCTCCCTCCCTCCCTCAGGTCCAAGCGCTTTACACCCAGCACGGAGTCTCCTCCCTCCTTGTCATCGGCGGGGCGGGCGACTACTTCGAGGTGGCCGATACCGTCATCATGATGGATAACTACACGCCCCTCGACAAGGTCTGCCGGTCTCTCCCTCCCTCCCTCCCTCCTTTTTTCCTTCCTCCCTCCCTTCTTTTCTTTCTTCCCTCTTTTGGATATGGGCGTGTATGTGCTTTTCTCCCTTTTCACCTCCCCCTTTCCCTCTCTCCAGCCAACCAAGGAGACATCGACATCGTTGCTATACCGATGTCGCCCCATACCCTTCCTGCCTTCCCTTCTTTCCCTTTCCCTGAGCCTTGTATCCCCTCGATCGAGGCCTCCTGCCATCGAGTCACTCACACCCCTGTCCCCATCCTTCGCCTCTCAACCCTCCAACGCGCTCAACCTCATCGCCCCCTCCCTCTCGCTGCCGTCCCGGACACAGACTATGGCAGCGAAGGCCATCGCCGACCAGTACTCCTCCTCGGCCGGCACCTCCTTCTTCGCCCCTCACTTTGGCACTCTCTCGCGTCGGTTGCCTGTGCCCGCCTCCCTGAGGACAGAGGTGAGGGAAGAGGGAGCCAGGCCGAGAGAGGGGTCGCACACTCAAAGGATGCGTGAGATGTTCTGTGGGTGGGCAAATGCCAGGCCTCGTCCCAGTCGTTCTACCTCTCTCCGTTGCACCTCGCTGTGGTGCTGACACGAGTCTTCATCTAACCATTTCCTCCGCTACACGCTCTCGCTTCTTCCTCGCAGGGGAAGGTGGTCGCCCGCGGGAAGGACAAGCTTCAGTATGGGGAGGAAGATGTGGACCTGTCGGGTGTCGAGCAGCTCGTGGAGGTGAGCTTTTGCTTCTGCTAGGGTCGGGTTTTGGAATGAATATCCCTGTCTGGTGAGCTCAGGTTGAGGAAGTAGTATCATCGTCTGGTGTGCTTAGCTTGCTTCTTTCAACCGCCCTTGTGCTGATATTCTCACGTCTTGCGGCTTGGCGGGATGGAACGACCAAGTACCCTCTTCCCTTGTTCTCAGATGACCCTCTTTCCCGTCCCCCTCTGCCTTTTGTGCCTCGAACACTCGAAACTGTCGCGCTTATTTCCTATTCCGTACTCTCCACCCCCCCCCCCTCCCCCATCTGACTGCCCTCTTCCTTTGCCTCCCCCCGGCCTCGCCCCTAGATTGGCCAGACGCGGGCCATTGGCTTTGCCTTCCAGGCCATAGCCCGACTGGATCCTCGTCTCTCTCTGCGAGAAGGCGTGAGCGCAATGGAGCGGTGCATGGAGGATGGGCTCGACGCCCTCGTGGGGGGAGGCGAGGGAAGGCATGAGCATGGGCGGGCGCAGGCCGTGGGAAATCTGGCCAGACCTAGAAGATTCGAAATCGCGGCCGCTTTGAATCGATTTCGGTCGCTGCAGGCAAGAAGCGAAGTTTTGCCGTCATCCGAGGCGTGACATGCAAATGTGGGAAGGCAAAGAAAGAAATGGACGTAGATGGAAGAGATTCACAAATGAAAGTAGTCAGTCGAGTGTAAGATGTCAACCGTATCCTCTTGCCACTGGAGAGACATGAGTGTCTCTTATCTTTTTTCTGAAAACGTGGATTTAAGCAGCGAAATGTGTCCTCAGTACTGACCTTACCTCACACGCGTTGATGTGAATCTGATCTTTTTCCAGCCACAGTCTTTCTCCCCCAAACTTTTTCTCTGTAGTATGCTCTACATCATCACGTCATAAGAATGAAGTGTAACTGGTTCGGACGTTTTTAATTTTTATCGCTTTTACTCATGGCGGCGTTGATTTAGATGCAGATGCACTCTCCTCGGATATCCCTTTCCGCGTCCTCCCTTTCCTCAGACCTCGAGCCTATCGCTCGCTTTGTTCTCCCCTTCCAAGTAAGTGACCTACATCTTTTTCTCTTGTTTTTTGGTTAAAATCACTTTATTCATAAGTTTTTTTCTCATGAACCTCGCTATATCTCGTCCTTCCTCTTCAGCTCCTCCTTACGCACCTTGTCCCCGCGCCATCACCATGGCCTCCCCTATATCCTACACAGACCTCAGCCGCTCTTGCACTCCTCGCAATCCTTCTATCCATCATACGGTATTTGGCCACGTGTCTTCATGGGCATGGACTTTATAGAAGCCTGTTTGACATCTTCACTAGCCTGCTGTCCTGACATCTGTGGGCTTGTCTCCATCGCTAGCATCGTACCATTGTCCTCCTCCTATCTCGGTGCCTCAGCTGGGAGTGATACAATAAAAAGAAAAATGTCGAAGGTACGACGGAGTCGTGCGATTCGCATGCTTCAAGAATCAAGGCGATAGAGCGTGGGAGCTTCCGTCGACAGTGACTCAGACAGGGCTCTCGGCTACAGTCCTTCCTGTCTAGTGTCTGCAACCCGTGGTCGTGCAAAATAGAAGGGAGGGGGTCTGTACTTCACGTTAATGGTGCGTTGCGGGCTAGGCCGTGCTCTTCCACCGCCGCTGTCCTCCTCTGGAGCCCCGGTCATGTGGCCTGATAGGATAAGTGGATTTTCATCCTTTACGCTCCACATCAGGGTGGGTGTCATCTCTGTCAACGCAGCAACCTTGTGATCCGCCACGTCTATGACCTCCGCAGGAAGTGATAGATGGGAGTGGTGCATCCCCTAGTAGCGTCCGAGAGATTGCTCCATACTTTCCTCGTTTGCGTCGCGATGCCCCCTGACATTCTCTGTTTGCCCTCTCGCCTGCTACCATGTTCTTGGCGATGGGTAAATAGCTGCCTTACTAGAAAGCCATGTTCTGATAACGTCACTTCTCGGCACCGATGTTCCATCTCGCAAAGGGAGGAAAGCTCTAGTATACTCTTCTTCCTGTCTCGTGTCCGTAACCCCTAATGAGAGGGAGATCGGCCGCGCTGGGGCAGGGCGATCAGGTTTGAGGAGAGGGGGTCTCGTGGAAAAGCCGTGATCTTCATCCTCTCCTTTCGGGGATGCTACTCCGTAAAAGGATAAGACTGGGGCAGCGGCAGGTCGCACATTTGGGCTCAAGAGACTCGGCTCCATCTCCAGGAGGAAGGCCACCTCCCGGTCTTTCTCGTCCTCATCCTCAGGTGGCTCTTGAGGCACGGGTAATGCTCGTTGCTCCCGTCGCTGTTGCATTTCCTCCAGCTCCCTACAAGCGATGCGCCCCTTCTCTTTCGGCAAGTAAGTACTTCCATCGTCCACTGCTAGTTGTGGCTCTGAAAGACGGAAGATGTGTTGAACAGGGAGGGAGCTAGCCTCATCCATTGCTAAAGACCCTCCGAGGTCCTGCATGGGCGAAGGAGCAATTACTCCAGCATACGGCGCCTGTCTCTTCTGTGCGCCTACACTTTCACGAGTCATGGCTGCTACAAAAGCTCCCTCGCTTTTTAATGTCTTCCCCCTTTCTGTGCACACACCGTCATTGGCCCAGCCAGTTTGAGCGAGCACAGAAGGCCTCTTTCTTCTGCTCACAATGGTTTTCATCCCTTCAAGGTCATTGTGTCCAGCTCGAGGAACAACACTTTTTATGACCGAAGGGATAAAAGCTTTCCCCTGTGTCTCGCCCGGGCGAAGGCGAGGCTTGCGCTCAAGGAAGAAACACTCCAGTCCGCGGTGCTGACAATGAGAGCAAGGAAGCAAGCCGTCACATTTCACTCTTTTGTGTCTGCATTGCTCGCAGGATTTTCGAACCGCGTGCTTCTTCCTTCGGTGAAGGGAAAAGATGGGCTGGGCGCTGGCAAGACCACCAATCACAGCCTCGCGTGCGCAGTTTTGCTCTCCAATCACCTGGCCAGTTGAGGGATCGGTTTCTGACTCGGTTCCGGCGTCTAAATGTGTGTTCATGCCACCCTCTATTCCCAACGACTGAACCGATGAAGCAGAGGATATCGAGGAAAGCCTTCCAGCCACACACGTCTCTAGGCACCCGCCCTCCTCCCTATGGTCAGGGGGGTGGCCGTGGGTACCGAAGTCGTCACCGGCTGTCTTTCCAGTCTTGCTGCTCTCTTTACTGCTACAAGCGTCCCTACTTCTACTCGTATTGTCCTTGACAGAGTCACTCCAATGCGTCAAGCCGAAGGGGCTGGCGGATACATTGCTGTCCTCTGATCGACGGCGCCTCCATTCACGGAGACTAGTGCTGCGCAAGCGCATATCACGAGTAGCCACATTTATGAGCTCGACGGGTATGTTTTGTTCCTGAGCAGGCTTACGTTCAGAAAACGGAGGAAGCGGCACTCCTGAGACGGCAAAGATCTCATGGAAATTGGGAGTACTTGCCTCATCAATGTCGCTTCTGTTGGTGAAAAAGGTTAAATTCAGCGAAATGTTTAGAACTTTTTTTAGAACTTTGAATTGTGCTGTCTTTGGGACATCCCTTTTTTTGGGACATCCCTCTGAATGCTATCGATTGCGTAAATGCTGAAGGGTGAAGTGAAGCGATATTTCCCACAGAAATGATGAGACACACCCTTCTGGCCCTCGTCCATCTTTTATCTTTACATTTATCAAATCAATACAACGTAGACTCCCGGTCGATATCAGGTCCTTTGAGTGTACTATCATCTACGTCGCCTTAAAGCGGCAGTAAATGCAGCGATGAGAGGGATCCTGAAGCGATGTTTATTCCCTTACCTGTGATGGGATTCTGAACCCGTAGCCAAACTTTGTTCTCCCTGATTGCCAAAAGATGCCAAGGCAGCTTCGATGACACTGATAATGTATTCCTTTGCAAAATCAAGAGTTGCTTGTACCCGCACTGATACTGTGCACACATCCGCTACTTCCATGCTGCCCTGCCCTTCACGCATCACTCGAATCGTATATTTCTGTTCCGTGAGCGAACTTGAACCTGGAATCGACAACTCCATCACCTGATCTGCGATATATTTCGTTATATATCTGAACGTTGAATAATCTTACAGTCGAAAAGGCCGCATAGCACCCAAGTGCACAGACATGTTATTCTTTCATTCTTACGCATAAACACCGAGCCAGGGTTCGGGGGCCCCTTAGCCAGCACAGGTCACTTTCTTGTTGCGCAATAATCGGGAAAATGAGACCTGAAAAGTTTATATTCATATTATGGCAGAAGATATGAGAACGGCCACTATCCAAGTTCCTGTACCGTGTTCAATCAATCTCAAACATCCAAAATAGACTTAAAATTGCTCATATCCCGGTGTGGGGTCCTCGTAGTCATGACGACAGGTCCTCAGCTCGGGTTTTCGGAAATAGAACGGAAATAGCGCGTTATTACATGTAAGTGCGCTCTGGATGATATCAGACGCGTAAACATGACCACGACAACGCTAAGTTGAATTTTAAAACATATAGGGGTCGTAAGTCGGCGGATAGGGCGTCAAAAAAGTCCTCGAATGGGTAGGGATGGGGGACAGTTTCGTCTCCTATTGAGAAAAGACAAGGAAAGTGCTCCGTACGTATCCTGCCATGTACAGTCCCAAAGGTGCTCCAGGGCTTCGATTAACCTTATTTCCCTCGGTTATTTGCCCGACACATACGACGCATAAAAATACCACTTTAGCAGCGGCCTTCATTCCTTGCACTGCCGGTCACTCGCCTCGTGATAAGATAATCTCTTCAAGAGGGAGAAAGACAAACTCGACCACATATCACGGTTATAAGGATTACGAAAGCGACGAAATGGTATCACGTATGAAGATCTACAAAATGCATGGCAATAAGCCTCCGAGACATTGGATGAAAATGTAGCATGAGTATTTGTCCACTTTCTGAATTACAGTTCACAATTGTGTCCTATCGTTTTCGCTCAAGACTCGGCTGTTTCTGTAGCACTTATTGATAGCCGACACAAACGTTAAGTTCTACATCAAATATGAATCAATAGCTTTTCTAGCGGCGGTCATTGGCTCACGTTATTCCTAATTTTTCGTGACAAAGCTCTATAAGGTTCCGTACCGTTTGTTTTAATTCTAGGCACGTACCGTTTGTTTTAATTCTAGGCAGCACATATTTCAATCTTTCAGATGAGCCTCAAAATGCAAATGTCCTTGAAGGTTTTGCATGTACTGGAATTAGTTAGCGAAAGGAATCTAGATGGGGCCGAGGTAATCGATAATTGAAAAAGGCGCGTGCGTCCTTTGACTTGCAAAAATGAGATTCTGAAGTGTATCAAAAGTGCCGTATTTAATTTTGTCTAGCACCTTCCTGTATCAGTCCTTATTTTAGTTTGGCTTATAAATCGCTTTTTACGACGCGAAGGGATGACTTTTTGGCAAACAAAAAGGTGAGTAAGACAGAGCAGGGTATCTTCCTCCTATGCAGTTTGCAAGCATCTTTTGACACGTATAATTGATGTCTGGCTATATTTCGCGTTTCAAAGAGTTAAATAACGAGATGGTGTGCCGAAATTGCAAAACATCTTACTTTCCTTACTTTCTTTTCATTGCCGTAAGAGCTCCGACTTCCGCTAATTCCAACAAATCCGACCGTCCGCACTCCATTTGAGATACCACGACCTCAGCCTTGATTTGACGCGTTCATGGCATCCAGTCTACTCCAAGGATCAAGAAAAGAGATTTTCACTTGCAGGCCGTTATCATTTGTGTCTGTGGTCATTTCCCGCGCTCGAAATGTGTTCACGTTTTTATTCATATCTTCACTAGTCGGGAATGACAGAATGAAAGAGGAAGGGGAGGTGGAGCCGGCTGAGCCAGGACTTGACAACTGCCATTGTACACCTCCCTGATGATCCGAACGCTCTGAATCATCGTTCGACTGTTGCAAATGTCTCGACTGGTCCTGGTATTGTTCACCCTCCCAAATGTCGTCTCTTTCGACTGATTCCTCCCGCTCGTGCTTGGTAGAGTGCTGATGCTCCTTCTGACGGGTCCTCAGAGTGTTTGCCGATCTATCTACCGGTTCGAAAGCTGCAATGCTAGGAAATGTTTGAGGGGATGTAGGCGGCCCGTTCCCCACGCCGATGGTGCGTTGCGGGCGAGGCCGTGCCCTTCCACCGCCGCTGTCCTCCTCTGAAGCCCCGGTCATGTGGCCTGATAGTATAGATGGATTTCCATCCTTCACGCTCCACATCAGGGTCGGTGTCATCTCTGTCAATGCAGCAACCTCGCGATCCGCCATGTCTATGGCCTCCGCAGGAAGTGATAGATTGGAGTAATGGGAGTGAGGGAGAGAAGGGTGCTCCCCCCGGTAGCGTGGAAGAGATAGTTCCATACTCTCCTCGTTTGCGTCGCAATGCCCCCTGACATTCTCTGTTTGCCCTCTCGCCTGCCACTGTGTTCTTGGCGATGGGTGAATAGCTGCCTTACCAGAAAGCCACGTCCTGACGACGTCACTTCTTGGCATCGACGTTCCATCTCGCAAAGGGAGGAAGGCCCCAGGAGCACTGTCGTTTGTCAGCACGGCGTGATCCTCTCTATTCATGACCTCAGTGTCGAGTACTCTCCTGTGGAAGTACGCCCTGGGATCTGTTTCTGCGAATTGCTCGCGGCTTGCAAATTCTTGCATGCTCGCGGCCAAGCCACCTTCGCGTCTTTTCCTGAGTCCTATGGCAAGCTCGCTTGTCGATCCTCCTCTGCTATATGTCGATTGAGGAAATAAGCCGATACTAGGAGAGGAAAAGTCCGGCTTGGAAGCCACCGCGGCCGGCACAATGGGAGGACCTGCCCGCCTGACAATCTTAGGAGGGGAGGAAGACCTCTTGCCTTGGGGGAGACGACGCTTCCGCTGTCGGTACTCGCAAATTTGTTTCCGCGTAAGACAAGCTTTGCAGGGTAGGTTTCCATCGCATTTCATTTTTTTAAGCGAGCAAAATTCGCAAGATTTGAGCGTGCTCAAAGACGCGCCTTTTCGCCCACGACGAAGCCCCTCGCCACCCGCGTCCGCGCTGCTTCTTGACAGAGTAGTACTCGCGTGCGAATGCAGCTTCCCCATTGAACCAATGTTCAGCATTGATGTCGAGTCTTCGAGCCTATGACATGAAAGCAGCTCGTCATCCTGAAATTCCTTCTCTTGGACACACACCCGTCTGTCACGGTCAAGGCGATTACTCTCCAAAGTATTCTCCTTGCGGGGTCGATCAGCATGGATGATGTCTTCGGTAGCTTCTAGCCCCTGATTTACATTTGCACTTTGCTCATCCTCTATAACTAGCAACGTGTCTACGTGAACATGGCTGCCAACATTATTTATCTTGACCGGACTTGCCGAGAAAGGCCGCGTCCCTGGCACCTGAGTTGGATTCGACAACGTCACATCATTACCAGTCCTTGAGGCTGAGGTTGCACTGTTTGGTGAATATTGAGCAAGAAGCATGAACTAGCCAAATTTGCTGCGTCATAGTGCGGGAAAATCTTGAATCTTGCGATTAGTAATGCCAAAAACATAGTCTACTTCTATCCTCATCCCTTCCCCTAAAACCATTGTAGCCTTTCTGAGCGTTTATAAGGTGAAACAGGTCACGTAGAAGCTGACATGCAATATACGTGGATGGTTCGCTCTCAAAGCGGACAGAGGCTTTTCTCCAGCATGTAGCTTACCTGCCACAGCTACCTTCCGCCGTTGCTGGTCGCTCGGAACCCCAATTGATCGAGGATACGACAGTTTTGACGATTTGGAGCAGTTGTTGTTCAGTTAGATTCGATAGTAACGGTCTCACCACCACGCTTACTTCGCAAATGTCTTCTTGTTTCTTGTTGTCGACTCCCAAGTGCGCCACTCGAACTACTCTCCTGTATTCCAAATGGTCCATGCTTACCACAGCCTTTCAATGCTAGTGTGCTTCATTGCCCGCCTTATTTCTAAACTAATCCGCATGTGGTCAGAAACGCTCACAATGTTATTGTCCAGTGTTGTAGTGCAGATGGCTTTCATAAGAAATATTGCACAAATGGCTTCACCCTCGGTAATTGTTTTTATCGTGAAAAGACACCAACTCGGAGGTCTGCACACCTGTTCGATGACGCAAACTGATCCTAAAGAGTAAGCAAGGCCTCTTAAATGTTACTAGCTCGCGCACATCAACCATATGCAAGAAATGAGAAGGATACACCATGCCTCCATACGACGGTGAGTGTTGCCTCGGGCAAAAGGCGATGCCGTCGGCAATCCCCATATGTGAGCCCGGGAATAGCAGCCTATAAGGTATCGCGTATAAGTAGCTAGGACTTTGAATATCCCATGCATGAACAAAACCGGCGGAGAAAGTAACATAATGAGATGCATAAAATGATTGAAAATGAAAGATTCGGTAGATGGGGTGCTTGTTGCACAGGGTCTGATTCGCGTATTCCCAGCTCCTGAGACAACACTCCGGACTCAGGAGTCATCTTGCTTGGTTCTAGTCGCTTGACTGGCCGGTGGCTATCCTTTTAGCTTTTTCGTCACATGCTTGCTTTAATTCAGTCAATGTAGAGTTTAGGAGTAGACCTCATAGAATGGCAATGTTGCACATGTAAGTTTCACCAAGCTAGCCGGATATACTTCTGCGAAATACGCTTTCAACCCTGCAGTACCCTCGTTTCATTTTCTGTATACACACAATCTCTTGCACGACTCGCCGGTAAGACTCCCTGTATCGGGTTTCTACGGTTTGAATATTCAACTTGAGTACCGCTGGTCAAACAACATAGACTGAGTCGACCTTAGAATGAGCGACCTCTATATCCGAAGTATCAAAGTTATTCGTAATCATTAATCGGTCTATTTGTTTCATGTCGTTTGAATTCTTTTCCTCTATTTGAAGAGATGCCCTCGTGAAATATTAGAGAGTCATGCCCATCCCTGCAATATATATATATCATCATATATATATCATCGTGCATCCGAGCAGCTGCTATCCTATTAATTTTCAGTGTTTAAGCAACGGGAATCCTGGGAAAAGAAGGAAAGAATATCCAGGTGTAACAATTGTATTTGACAGGATGTATACGGTTTCATGAAATCCTCACGGAAGCTACTCCATACAATACGATTTTCTATGATTTCTTTTGAGGCATGACTTTGCTCACCACTTTTATTTTTGCGGGAATTCATGAAAGCCCTCAAAAACGTTCACTTTCCTGCTAGACACTTAGACAATATTTTCTATCGGGTCGCTTATTCACAAGAGGAAAGAGGTCAAGAGGAAGGTGTTAACATGAGGTGCACTTCTGCAAATCTATATGGTCAACAATAAGCTAATTTTAGCCTGTCCATGGCAAGCGCTTATAGTTAGGTTTACATGTTCGAGACACACTTTGATTCCTTGCCTTCTCTTGCCATTCCAACCCGACTGATATTACGCTTCTCATTCTACTTAAGTGTACCCGAATCGCTTTATTCAAGGAAAATGTGCTTCCATTTTCACCTATAGACTAGACACCATCGTTTTTCTTCTAGCCTCTCACATTTGCAATTCTATAAGCCTATTTACATACAGCTTTGCGATCTCAGTGAATCACGCACTTATTTGTGGATGGGTCCGAGCTGTTGCTCGTGCTCGTACTCCCATTGCTTGAAGAATTTACTGATGAGGTATTGGCGGACAAGGAGGAAGAAGTGGACCCCTTCATATTAATCTTAGCCTCACATGTACACCACTGTCGTCCAGCTTGTAAAACTCGGGCTTTCACCTGTTTTGAAAGCGCAGTGAGCTCATGAAGGACAGTTCGCGAAAGCTCAAGGGCGGACGCGTTTGCAAGCGGAAAATCAAACTACGCACGACAAATACTGATGTATATGATTTTCCACAGCAAGAATATTCAAATTTTGTCTGACGAAATCTAAAATATGTATCCTCATTTTATTTGCTGTGGACATACCGCATCGACGTGACGGCCACATCCAGAGTAAGTCGCATTACCGCACACTTTGCACGGAACTTCGTAACACATTCCCGTGGAAATAAAGCCTAAAGCCTTTCTGTATGGGGTAAAATGATAGGTAGGTAAGTTCTGGGGAAATGATTTTGGAAAACCAGCCGGTGCAACGCTTTGCCTGGTGGGTCATAGCCATGTGGGTGTCAAAGGACTGTCCAAAGTTTGAAATTTGATTTTTGAATTCTCGGATCAAATGTGAGGAAAGTTCACTTATCAACTATAGAATGTTGAATAATTGTCCAGCACAACTCCCTCGGTATCGGAGATGTTTATGGTCCAATGGATTAACAATTTTAATAGCTATTGTCAATCAGGGCACCCTGGGAGAATGAGTCAGGCGGGCATCAAGCAAGAGATCGGGTCACGGGGCTCACCTTCTCGAAGCGAAAAGATAATGATCGACACGCATTCGAAAATATGCTGCGTTTCTTTCTACTTTTCTTTGCATGTTATCACTTTGCGCATTTTTATAGACTTACACAGGTATGCCTTAGCTATTCCCATCCATTTCACACGATTGAGAAACCGTTTATCGATTTTGCTCAGAACCTGGCTTGGTTCTCCCCCAAATTCATGAGTATTTACCCGCCAGCCTCCCCACATCAAGCAAGGTATATTTAAGGGTCACACTCCAAGGGGTAGGGCGAAAAGTCAAGAAACCACAGAGAGTGCCGGATGGGGGAGGACCTACTCGAGACCATTATATACCCAAGGCATTGTATCCCGGAATGCGCTCAATCTTGCTAAATTCCCACTCTTTATTGCACAAAGGACAGACTGAGCGAGCTTTGAGCCAGCGCTGCAATAAAAGGAAAAAAATGTGGAAAAGGACGAAGGGAAAGGAAACATGGCATTGTGAGATCCCACTAGTAATTGATCGACCTCACCACACATACATCCACACATACATATATCATCTCGCATTTTGGAATGATCAAAGACGAGGCTCATGGAAAAAAAAGGACAGAAATAGGTGCAAACAGAGGGTGAGTACCTGGATGCAATCGAGATGGAAGACGTGGGAGCAGCAACCGAAAGCGATGGAAAGTCCATTTTCATTGTTGGGAGACGGGTTGGCCTGTAGGAGCAGGGCAAGAGGGTAGGTAGAAGATCAGATAGACGCCAAAGGAGACATGACATCTGAATCCGCCTCAAATCAAGACAGGAACGGTGTATTAGGGTAGATGAACAGGCGAGGACGTGCTACGCAAAGAGCAGAGGGCAAGGCAGGGGGGAGGGAAAGATCAGGCCTGAGTTCGGAGACGAATCTTCCGACCTGGTATTCGATGGAGGGCTCGTTCAGATTGTTTCTACAAATAGCACAGGTGTCGGCGCAGATATCCCAGGACCACATGGTGACAGCGTTCCATTTCTTAATCTCGAAGCGAGGAGCTGTCCAGACAAGGGGATGGAAGGGAGACATGAGAAATCTTAGCTTACAACATGAGCTCTTCCATTGTTCTGTTTCTGGAATCATGTGGCTGGTTTATCGGCTTTCCTTCCCTCGTCCTCTTTTCCCGTTCCTGTCCTTCCCGCCCACCTTACCCACCCTCGCCTTCCCCCCTGCTTCTCCCGCTCTGAAGGCCGCCTTTGTACACAAATCCCTACTTTCTGCTATAGCCGTCCATCCCACCGCTTACCTGCTGCCCCAGAGGTGGACCCACTGGTGCTACCGCCTAGCCCACTGCCCTCTTCGGCGCCTCCTGCTCGGAGATAGGAAAGGAGCGGCAATGAGGAAGGGTGAGAATGATTCGGATCCAAGAAGCGATGATGGACGTGGGAAACAAGAATATGTGGAGATCCCAGCTAACTAGGGATGAAGCAAGGAGACACCTTATATCAAAGTCGCCCCCCCTCACCCCCCCCCCCCCCCACACCCCCGCACCGATCGCACCGGCACCCACCCCCCGCACCGGCCACAGACCGTACAACCAA
>Ga0102934_1002117_pt1 | contig 13840 bp, 4 predicted proteins | sample SalPonR2_A_D1_MG_FD_78175 | JGI IMG/M metagenome (GOLD analysis project Ga0102934, IMG submission 78175) | Salt pond soil microbial communities from South San Francisco under conditions of wetland restoration - Salt Pond MetaG R2_A_D1_MG | ecosystem: Environmental > Aquatic > Marine > Intertidal...
GGGAGGGTGCAGAGGGCGGGAGGCGTGTAGTGTTGGCATGGGATATGAACCTTGGGTTGGGTGTGCAGCGGGGTGGGGAGGAGGAAGGAGGGGGGGGGGGGGGAAGAGGGGGAGGGGGGGGGGGGGGGGGGCGGAAAGATTGTCGCAAGCGGGGCTTTTTTTCCTCTACGCCTGCGTGTTCCTGTCCACTGTTCTAGTTTTAACGTGAAATTGCAGGCGATAAAGCTGGGTTGTCGTGTTGCGGTTGTCTTTTCCCGATGTCTTTTTATCGTACCACCCCGCTCCACCCTACCCTGGGGTCGCCCGTAGTGTGTCACCCGGAGGCCCTCTGAAAAACGAGGGTACAGCGTAATTTCTCAAACGTCGAATCACTCGGTCTTCATGAAGTGTTGACAGAGCCCCAGGTCCCCCAATGCTATGCCAACGCCTCCACCACGGAGCAACCACGCCCCTGCCCCACCTCCTCCGCGCGATGCGCTTCCTCACCAACTCATTCTCCTCTTTCCTCCCTGCCCAACAGCTCCGCACTCTGGTCTGGGTTCACAAGACACGCCTCCTGGGCCGCTACAAAATCTTCCACAATTACATCGAGCGCTGCCCCTGCCGACCCTGCTCTCCTCTCAGTCGTTCCTACGCCCGTTCCTACTCGCGCGCTCTCACCAGCATCGGGCCTCGACCATGCCTCCGGGCGCCACTCTCCCTCTTGGGTCTTCAGGGACTCTTTATCCGGACCCCTCCTTCCGCCGACGCCTGGAGGTCAGCGGCGGACATTTTGGACGGAGGCGGGGGGGAAGGGCGGAGGGGGGGGAGGGGCGGAGACGACAGATCGAACGCTTACCTTGTCGAGATTTTCCGGCTCCAACCTTACGCAGCGGCGGCCTACCTGCGGGCGCTACTGTACTGTTGGATTGGTGGCGTCATGCTTCAACTTGAAGCAGCCGCCTCTTTTGGCTCGGGCGGGGACACATTTTACGAGCGCACCGCCTGGCATTGGCTGTGTCTGCAGCTAGTCTTGCAGTTGTTGCAAGCCCCGGCTCGATGCAAGCTCTGGCGGCGGCTGGTACGCGTCTCCCACGCCCCCGAGGCGGACCAGGCGGCCGAACAGATCCGGCGATTGGTTCGAAGCCATTTATGGATGTGCAGCCAGGCCTTGGGCACGCTTTTCCACGTGGTGGCCGCCTTTGGGCCCTTGTTTTTGTACATGCTGGCGCCCGCCAGCCCCGTGCGCCGGAGCGTCCTGGCCGCCTGTTGTGGGAATCTTCTTGTGTTCATTGTCCGCTCCGCCTTGACGTTCCTCGTCGTGCACTCCATCATGGAGGCCCGAAACAGCAACGAAGGGGGAGACGGGGGGAGAGAAGGGCCAAGGAAGGGTCTGAGACGGGGGTTGTCCCGGAACAGTCTGGCCAAGCTGCGTCGGCGAGACTCGAACGCAGAGGACGTGATGGGTGCGAACCACTGCGCCATCTGCCTCGCCTTTTTCCAGGAAGGGGAAACCCTCTTGTGTTTGCCCTGCCATGAGCGCCACGTGTACCACACAGGCTGCATCGAGAGATGGCTTAAGAAGAACAGATCATGCCCCTTGTGCATGGCCGACATCACCTCTCCTGCATTGGTAGCGGCGCTGGCAGCGGTAGCAGCGGAGGTGAATGTCGTGAAAGGGGGCGGGCAGGAGCAAGGAGAAAGTGGTGAGGAATTGGCAGGACGGCAAGGGGAAGGCGGCGAGGCATGGGCAGGACGGCAAGGAGGTGGAATAGGCGGGCATGTACAGGAAGAGCTGCAAGCTTGATGTGGAAAGATTCCAGATTTTGCGGTGATTGTTAAAGACGACGGCCGAGAGCGAATTTATGCGCGTTCGCACATTTTGTCCATTTTTGACATGTTGTACAAGATCCGGTGGACTTCGAAAACGAGATAGGACGTGCAGTTTGATTGTAGGCCAAGGGATCACGGATAGGGAGGACTATCCTTTAGGGTTTTTTTCCAGAATAGAACGGAATGCTTTTTCATCCATTCCAACTCTTCGTGAGTGTTGTTCATTTTCTTATTTTTTTTCTCCCAGGCAAGACCTGGTTGAATTCTCAAGATGTTTGTTTTGATAATAGCATCCCTTGGACTTCCGCATTATTTTTCTCTCCATTTCTACTTCAGCAACGCTACAAGAAATCGGAGTCTCAGGCACCTAGTTCGAACTTCACAATACACTTTCTCGACCTGCCAGCGTGATCTCACGGTGTGATGTTCTTGTTTGCCGATCCGGATGGGTGCTTGCCGCGCTTTTGGGTTTTTGTTTCCATAGGCTGGGGCCTGTATCGGCCCATTCAAGGGGGTGCGCTCGATTCTATACGTTGACTAGCGCACAGTGAAAAAATGTCTGCGAATTAACGAGCCAATTTTTTACGTATTTCGTCACATATTGTGTAAAGCCCTTTATTTTTCCAATAAGTAAAGGGTGGATGAATGGAAGAACACATGCGTGGAATGGCGGGCATGTGCTGACCATTCATCGACAACCCCGAAGGGATGACCAGGGTGGGCGGTGGGAGGAGGTAAAGAGGATACCCTACTGCGTTTCAACAAATCATCTTTTGACTACCCGCGCTCCTTTTCTCATTTATAAAGCGCGCCGAAAGGGATACAAATTGTTGGAGGAGTCGCGTTTGATTCCACATCCATCTAAACCTCCCGCGTTTATTAAGACAGGACATAGCGAGAAGGGATCATCAAATGGAAGCCGATTATGAAGGTGTGTGTGTAGCAAGTCCTTTGTATCGTTCCTTGACTGACAATTTATTACTTGTAACTAATGTAAATAAAAGTAGACGGCGAGCAAACCTCCCAACTACACTCCGTGGACGATTCAAGAGGTAAGTGCATTTAAGAAGAACTTAAGCAGCTCCTGTCCTGGTCATTACCCAAACAAAAGGGCGTGCAACCAACATTCAGATTCCTTCTTATCGCGGCAGATACAGCTTTCTCGACTCAGCGCTCACTAGTGCACAGTCCCACTGGTGGGAACAATGCTACCAGCGTTGTAAACCTATCGGAATACCCAGAGCCAGGACAGCTCAGGCCAAGTCCCTGTAAAAACGTCAAGACGGACGGCAGTGAAGGCGACGACTCCTGCTCTGGACATGCCAGTGAAAGGGCCGTGATGCAACCTGTAAGCCTGTCAGAACCCGCGGCTTCGTTTACCATGGCCCCAGTGCGCGAGTCTTTCCTGCACGCAGAGGGCAGTCCGGGAGGGAGCACTGGGCCCGTGTGCGAGACCTTGAATCCTCACCCGCCGTCCCCAGCACTCCCGATTGTGCCGGGAGGGCCGCCATCGCCACCGCGTATTGAGGTGTCATCCGACTCGGCGTCACAGCCCGCACCACCTCCATTCGACCGTCCGATGGGATCGTGCACTTCTTCCTCTCCCTCGGCTGTATCCTGCCCTGCCAGTGCCAAAGCGTCGACGGTCGTCGGCCCACCTTCGCCCTCGACTTCTCCTCCGTCTTTCCCGCGGGTACTCTCTTTGGAAAATGCCCCTGGAATGTCGAGCGGGAAGGCTCCAGTGATGGGAAGCTCTTCGCGTCTCAGCAGCAACGACCCCGAGGACGACGGGAGCCCCGACAATGTCGCTTCCCTCCCCCCTCCTTCCAAGGTCTCCCGCGAGTCCGCATTGGTGCCTGCTGGTACTGCGGGACACGCCCTCCCCCTGGATTTCCCCTGCGACGAGACGGACTGCTCCCTCGTCGCCCGGGCCCTGGGCTGCTACACCTGCCTGAGGACCCTGTCGTGCTTCCTGGCACTTTCCCCCTTCCCTGCCCTCGCCCTCCTTCGAGGCCTGTGCTCCCCGCAACGCTCTTCCTTGCTGGACGAGATCCATGTGCAGCTGTTGCGCGTCCTAGCAAATGGGTATCGCGGAGTGGGGGGCACTGGCAAGCTCTATACTCCTCGGGGTCGGTGCCGCGCCTGGGCCTATCTGGACAGAACGAATTGGCCGGTCTATTTCCACCTCTATCTCAAGGCGAGGCAGGACCTTTCCTGGGCAAGCTGGGGGGAGGAGGCGGAGGCCTTGGCGCAGGCGTGGGACGAGGACGTGGAGGCGGTCGGCTGGGCCTTGAGCCTGGAAGTAGCCGCGGAGGAATGGGAGAGGACCCCGGTGAGGGTGCGGGTGGGGATCCTAGAGTGGCTCTGCCACCGCCTAGTGGATAGATCGGACGTGTGTGCTTGGCTGGGCAAGCGAGGTCTGGCGCAGGACATGGAGGCGTTAGAACGCAGCAGACACCCCGACGGGCACATGGACGCGTGCGCCGTCTGCTCTCTTGGGGGGGACTTGGTGCTCTGCGACGGTTGCCCGGCCGTCTACCACCCGGACTGCGTGAACGAGAGAGCCTTCGCCTTGCCCACGACCTGGTTCTGCCCGGAGTGTCGGTTCCAGGACCCGGCGTACTACGGAGCGCGAGTTCCTGAATATTATTGCCGCGTGCGTGCGGGCAAGGGGCAGGGCGGGGCGGAGGGTGAGGGCGAGGAAGTATGGGGCATCCGGGTCATTCATGGGCTGGTCCTCCGACGCATTCTTTCAAGCTCGTGCAAGAATGTGCCTCGTCAAAACCTCCATCTCTTGACGCCCCAGCAGGCCTATCGTCTCCTTCGTCTACTTGGACCGGAGCGAGCTCTCCGATGGCCTTTCTCCCAGCTGCGACGCCCTCCCGGTCTTTTCCCTCCTCTAAACCCCCTTGATTTTCCTCCCGCATGCCCTTCTTCTTTTCCACACGCACCTTCTTCTCCATCGACCTGTGCTGGAAATACCAGCTCGCAGACTGCGACCCCTCCGTCTCTGCCAGTCACCCAATGCGAGGCCAAGGGCGGTAAGGAGCAAGGCGACGACGGATGGACGTGGGAGCTCGTCTCCCTCTCCTTAGAACAGCCTCGCCCACGTCCACAGCTAGCAGACACTCTCCCCCCGAAACGTCAAGCAATAGGTAGTACATGCGCTCAACCGACAGGAGTCCCGGAAGCTTCGTGTTGTTCATGCAAGCAGCAGGGCAGGGCCTGGCAAGTCAAGAATGGTCAGCCGACTCATCAGGTACCTTGGAAGCGCCCTCGGGGTCGCCCACGGAAGCATCCTTTGCCATCCCAGCCGGTTGTGCGTATGAACCAAGGAAAGGGCTATAGTGGTCGTGGAGTCAGCCGCGACTCAGGGGCGGCTCCAAAGGCCCAGGAGGAGAGCGTCGTGGGAGTCACGTCTACGTGCCGGGGCACAGGCCTTTGTTCAAGGCCCTTGCAACGCAAACGAAGGGCCTCCTCAAGAGATAATTGTGCCGGAGAATCGCTAGAGGAGCTGTTGCAAAAACAGGAAGGCATGAAAGAGGAGCGGGAAGGAGGAGAAGGTGTTGCATCACAGAATAATGCGGAGGAGGAGGAGCGCATGGGGGGCGGGATAATGGCGGGCGAGGTAGGAAATGAGAAACGAACACATATGCCCAATATCGGACCGGAGACACCGATGGAAGAAGCCTCTGCATCTCCGAGACAAGGGATCGTGTCAAAACGGCAGAGGGTAAAACCTCGAATTGGGTATGGCTGCAACGAGGAGAAGGAATTCTCACCGGCGGTGGGAGCGAAGGCAATCCTGAAGGGCGAGGGCTTAATGGGAAAGAGAGGAGGGGATGACATGACAGAAGAGGGATTGAATGATTGCAAGGTGGAGCAGGAAGGGGGAAGGGAGGGAGCAAACATGCCGTGCGAGGCGGCAGTGGGAGAGGACTCGGGGGCGGTCACGTTGACCAAAAAAGATGACGGAGGGGGTGAAACAGGTGCCAAAGGAACACGGGAAACGGTCGAGAACAACGCAGTCGGTGCCAGGATTCTTAAGGCTTTGGATAAGGGCGTATCAGGGCTGGTCCGGGCGGATCGGGGGGTCGCACTGGAGGGGGCGCCGGTAGAGACTGCTGTTATGCCACGGGACGTGGGGAAGACTGAGACAAGGTTACAGGACGAGGAAAGACGGTGTACAGAGAGTGAAGTGGCCTTTCTGCAAAGCGCAGAAGGGCACAGTGGCAAGCGTGATGAGGGCAGTGGGCAGCCTCGCAAGCGGAAGCGGGGCCGACCTCCCAAGGGCAGCCAGGGGGAGGACGGGAGAATCGAAGCCCCGAGGAAGGGCATACAAGCGCAAATGCTAGATCAAGAAGAGAATCAGGTCGACGAAAGAAATGTGCAGGCGGTCACAGGAAATTCATCGCATGGGAATGGCACCATGGTGAGAGCTCGGAAGGCGTCAGCCCCATCGCCAGCCGGGCTGGCGAAAGAGAAGCGGGGGAGAGGGCGTCCCCGAAAGACTGAGGCCGGTCAAAGTGAGAGGAAAGATAATAAGAGACATCTGGCGAAAAAAGGGCGCGGGCTAGTAGAGTTAGCCGCAGAGCAGATTGCGGAGGGCCAAGATGAGCGCCAGGACAAGGTATGCGCAGGATCAGCCCCCGAAGAAGCGAAGGGACAGATGGATGGGGGTTGGACTACAAGCCGGTCCGCTCGGCGAATTCGGAAGCCGAAATTTTACGGGGAGTACGATGACACGGCGGGCGAGGCTGGTCAGAAAGGGACGGACGGGGCCTCTGCCAGGCTGAGGCGGAAAGCCCGTCGAGCAACGAGCAGGGACCGGAAGGTGGCCCGTGGAAAGAAGAGACTTAGGATGGGGAGAAGAGGGTCGAGCAAAAGCGCAAAAGCCATGGTCTCCGGCTCGGACACAGAAGATGGAGTGGGTTTCGCCTCTGTCGAGGGACGTCGAGGAAGGTACGAGAGCCACGAAGCTCTTCGTAGGATACGGGCTTCAAAAAAGGGCGCGAAGACTGCACGCACCGGTGGCCGGCAGAGTAGCAGGGGAAGAGGTGGTGCATTGCGGAGAAAGCCGGCCTCATCCCGACGCCGCCGGAGCATTTCTGTGTCATCCGAAGAGGAAAGTGAGGTGCACAGCGCGATGGAAGGAGAGAGCGAGTCAGAGGAGGATAACGAGGAGGACGCGGAGAGTTGGCTCGAGGATCACGATGACAGTGATTTCGGGTCAGACGGGTTGGTAAGCAGCGGGGAGGATGAGGATGGTGCAGTCGGAACAAAGAAGCAGCGAGCAACTAGGAAGGGGGGCGGTGAAGGGAACAAGGAAAGAGAGGAGGAGCAAATTGAAAGCCTAGGGGGAGGGCAATTCGATGTCTTCAGTGATCCCGATGATTTTCTTGCGGAAAGCAACCCTTATCTTCATCGTGCTCGAACATTGGAACGTGCGGAGGCGGAGACGGATGCCGTTGCCTTCAACCCCTTCCTTTACCTGAACAAGTACAGAAGCAGCGAAGCATCTGACGCTCCTCGGAAGCTGATGCCGGTAGTGAAAGGAAGCTGGCGGCCTCGCTTCGCCTTCCCCGTGCGGGTGAACATGGAGGTAGATGAACAGGACGTGGGAGGGTCTGTCGCCCGAGCCATCAAGCCCTTGCCGCAAGTAGCGCACCTGACCCGATTGGAGGATCGGGCAGCCTCCTTGCATTTGGAAAAAATCAAAGATATGCTGCTGCAACTCGAGAGTGAGCTTCGAGGGCTGCTTAGTGGGCCTTGGGAGAGCGGGTCGGCTGTTATCAACGGGTGGGGTGAAAGGGTTTATTGCTCAACGCAGGCCCGAGAGTTGGGGAGGATGACTTCTTTATTGGTCGAAAGCACGCATCCACGAGCTTTCTTGGCCCACTGGCATCAGACTCGGGCGGGAGGATTCCACGTTCGGAAGCCGACAGAGATGGGTCGAGCCCCTCCGAGACTACCCGGAGGATTGCTGGTGGGCGAGAGTAGGAAGATGCCTAGGCTTGCTGATCCAGAGGGAGAGGAAGAAGACCAAAGGACAGGGAAGGAGGAAGCTGGGACAACGATCAGCGCAACACCTGTGGAGCAAAGTGCAACAAGAAACGTGGATGTCAATTGTGTGGAAACAGGCGTTCAAGGAATCGAGAAAAGGGATAGGACTAGAGCGTTGGGATCGGCAGACGGAGAAGGGGGAGGGGAAAGAGTGAGCGAAGTAAAGTCGCTACAGGAGTCCGTTATCAATACAATCGATAGAGGAAATGAACGGGGAGCACATTTAGACGTTGACACACTTGTCGAGAGCGCTAATGCCTCTGGACCTGGCAAACAAATATTGAAGGTGGAAACAGTCGCTACATGGGCAACATGTACTGGTGATGTTCATGTAGAGGAGCATGCGGCTTCCTCCGAAAAGCAGCGACAATCCGGTCTCCAAGCGAAAAAGGAATTACAAGAGGTAGAGCAATCCCCGGAGGAGGTGGATCGGCAACTGGAAAGTGTGAAAAAATCCAAAAGACAAGCGGCTAAACTGTCAGAGGATAAGAAGGAGAGCGAGGACCCGGGAAAAGAGGGTGATGGTCAAGAGAAGGGCACTGAAAAAAGTCTGAAAACCTGTTGGGCCGGTAAAAGTGAGCACTCAATTCACGATACCTTTGAGCTTGGAGAGCCATTGGAATCCCTGTCTTCGTGGGGCGGCGGGCGGGTATTTGAACTGGGCCTTGACCCTCTCTCCGGCGGAGTAGACATCACTGTCTGTCATCGTCCCACAAAGGGAGGAGGGAGGGAGGAGAGCCTCCGAATTACGTCCATGTGGGGTGGCCGACGCTGTCACAAGTGGGAGGAGCGTTCCGCGCTGCCGCGTCAGGTAACTCGTCGCATGGCTCGCAGAGACCCTTGGAAAAATGCCCGTCAACTGCCTCCTCGAGGGGTTTCACATCCTAGCAAAGGGCACCAAAGCACTCAACTCCCGCGTGTGGCCATGTCTCACCTGTTTGCTTATCGTGCGCAACATGTTCGCACCGCTGCGGAACTCTGGCAGTTGTTAAGGGTTCTGGATCACTGCTTAGATCGTGACCGCTTTGTATGTCAGCCGACTCGGGGAGTCGTTGGAGAATTGCGAGGTCATCGTGTGGCGCCGCGAGTCGGGATCAGGAAGGAAGATGGGGAAGGCTTCAGCCAAGAGGAAAAAGAAGAGCGCACTAAGTTGGTGGCTGGAGGGATGGAAGCGGCTCTGGAATACCTGTACCATCATAACCGAAGGCGCTCGACGCTCGATGATCCGAGAGCAGCAGGTAAGAAGCAGCACTTCCGAAAAGAAGCCGAGATTTCGATCACAGAGTGGGTGCACGAAGACAGCTTGGACTTGCGCTTGATCCAAGCCTATCGTCGGAGAGCAATCGACGAGGCAAACGCTGAAAAAGCGCGGGTCTTTCGACGACGGAAGGAGAAAGCTGCGAGCAAAATGCGGAAATTGGTGGCCGCTTTCAGAATACAAAGCCAACAATACTGGAAAGGCGTGAAGGAAGATTTTTGGCTGCTGCAGGAGAAGATTGCGACATTCACGGGAGATGACTTTTCGCCTGACGGAGCGACCAATGCTAGCGGAGGAGTTTCTGGTATAGGGAAGGGAGAGTCCAAGACCGCTTCGACAGAAGATTGCGTTTCCGGTCGTCTGTCGACAGAGGTATCTACCCCAATTCCTGCAATGTCGATGAAAAAATCGTGCTGGAGGACAGAAGAGGCTGTGGAACAGGTGGTTCAGAGTAAGGAGGGCCAAGTATTGTATACAAAAGCGCGAAGTGGATGGTTGCAGCTCTATGAGGCGTATCGAAAGAGCAGTTTGGCCCAGCAGAGAAAAATGTGGAGGCTTGATCGTAGGCCGGCATGGGACATAGCAGTGAGGGCACGCACATATAATGGGCTTGATCCTCAGCCGCAGGTAGAGCATGACTGGCAGGAGTTGTGCGCGAAGATAAAGCGGGAAGTGCTCGGTGGGGAAGCAGAGAAGCGATGGCGAAATCATTTAATACGTAACAATGATTATTATGCGACCGCTATTCAGAATGAAGAATTGAAAGAATTGGCAGAAAAGAACGACGAGAATTAAAACGAGGATGGAAAGTTGCATAGGGTTGAGGTCGAATGAATGTGAAAAGCAGTGTAATTAATAAGGGGTGGTGGTTGGCGTTTTCCCGAGAATTAACTTATCGCGTCAAAAGGCATTTAACGAAGCATAGAAAGGCTAATTCAACATTATTTTCAAAAGATATTACTGGCAGGCCCTCTCTATATTGATTTTTACACTGCTAAATGTACTATGCAAAAGTTTCGTCCCTATCAGACGACGTCTGGCATATTCTTCAAAAGAGAAGAGATCGAGACGCTAGGACGTTTCTTTTTGGATACCGTGTCAGGTCCATGTACTCCTTCAAGTGATTTCTTCAGGGGAACGCCCTTAGCTTTGTCCCCTGATATGTTCACTGCAGGTCTTCCCCGTGCAACTGCCTCAGCCGCGACGTATGATGACATGGCAGCAGTCCGAGCAGAAGAATGCACATAGTCTGGGCGCCGAGGAATAGTAAATGTGGTATCCGCGGATTGCTTTCGGATGTTGAGTTCGCCGAGGCCATGAGATGTGGCGGTAGACGAGGAAGTAAGTGCATTAGTCGTGTCTGTATCTGCTTTACCCCTTTTGCTCTTACCCAGCGGAACTAGCTCCTCTGTAGGCTTTGAACGCTTTGGGGAGCTACTGGCTAGTCGCTGATTTAGATGGGGATCTCTTCTTGCAAAGCTCTTATGCTTCTCGATCGAACGGGGCACATAAAGGGCGGCTGCTCCTCCTCCTTCCAGTCCTTCCTTGCCTTCAAACTTGCTGTATTTAATGTCGCCATGCACACTACCAGCGCGAGAATATGCTCCTCTAACAGCTGACACTGTCCTTGACGGTAACGACAGCGATGAAAGCTTTGTCTTCCGTGGATCTGAGATGGTATCCAGCTGCTGTGGATTGACAGACGCCGATGCCGACCTAGCGGCACCTGTCTCTTTACTTACGCCTTCTTGCTTCCATTTTTCATATTTCCGCTCTTCCTGATTGCGTTGCTGTTCCTCAATCATCGCTAGATCTTGCGCAGAAATTTGCTGCTGCAACTGGCCAGGTCGAAAATGAGAGTGACCACTATCATCATTTTTGGTTGATAATGTATCCGGGTCATATTTACTCTCTCTCCTTCCATTTCTAGATGCATGCATAGTATTTAGCCCTCCGCCTTGTGATTCCGATAATGGTGGGATGCTTTCGCAGCGCGTGAGCAAGCCTTTCAAAATCGCATCCGCACGATCATCACCTGAGACGGTGTTGACCGATCCAGTGACGCATGCGGTGCGACTCGGCGGGTCTATACTTGGTGACAATGCAATGGTTGTCGTACCGATCTCACTTGTTTTATCTCCTTGTCTCAGCATTTTGTTCGAATGACTTCCTTGTATCCGTGGTCCCTGGGGTAGCGCGCAATCGACTGTATGTCCGCTAATTCTCTGAAGCATCATCAATGCCAACTGATCAAAGTCCCGGCCACCGGTATCTACTAAAGACTGTCGCTCCTCTGCATCTTCGATGAAAGCTCGCCAGCTTCGATCCGTCCACAGAGAAGCTCGATGGCACAGTACGAAAAGAGAGCGCCGTGCCCTCGTCAAGCCCACATTCATTCGTCGTTCGTCAGCTAGGAACCCAATCGTTCCTCCCTGCGGATTGGCCCGTACACAAGAAAAAATGATAACCTCCTTCTCTCGCCCTTGAAAGCCGTCGATCGTGCTAACTTCCGCTAAGGACGACCCTTCTTCTCCGAATCTTACACGCAGATGCTCTTCCACTAAACGAACTTGGGCCCGATAGGGTGTTATGACTGCCATGTGCTTAAACGCCACCAGGTCTGGAAATTCCACGCGCAACCTAGCAATGAGCTGAACCGCAAATATTGCCTCTTCTATGTTACTGATTGCATTTCCTCGCTTTATCTCACGGGCCGAGGAAACATTAAAAACTCGATAAGCTCCAAAATAAGGTACCCGATCGTACCTTTTAAGATCACCATCCGCATCCTCTTCAGCCGCCTCCAACGCGGGTGCGTTTGAAAGCTTATTATGATAAAATGCTTGGGAGGGAAACCGACAAATGGGTGGTCGCATGCGATATTGGACACGCAAAAGGTGAACAGGATGGCCACCTTTTTCCAGGCGCTCGAATAAGCTGCGGTCATACTTGTATTTCTGCAGCACTGGTGACATGACTGTGGCAGGGAGCTGGCGTGGGTCACCTACAAGAATCAGGTTACGGCAGCCGTACCGCAAGGGAATGAGAGTTGAGGGCTCGACAGCCTGTCCTGCCTCATCGATAACGACGGTGCCAAACCCTCGCGATGTTGATGTCACGGCCTCAGCAAGTTGGCTTGAGGCGGCCGTAGAAAGAGTGGAAAGAATAATTTTTGCATCCCGAATCAGATTGTTGCGAATACGGCTTTTCTCTGCCTCCAGAGCCTTCAAACACTCCCATCGCCGTCTTTTGGCCCTATACAGCTCGCTGCGACTTATCCTTTGTCGCTGTTCAGCTTTGCGCAGCCATTCGCTTTCCTCGACCTCCCCTTCATTTCGCCCATGTAGGCCATGGTCTAGCCTACATTTTCTGGCATCTAAAGCAATCTCTCGGGCATCTCTTTCGTCGCGTTGCAGCCTCAAAACCTCAGCATCAGCCTTATCATACTCCTTCTTCTGAAAATTTGTCAGCAATGCCCTCTCCAATTGTGACTCCAGCGAGACTGTTTTGACTTCCTCTTCTGCATCCGGATCCACAACTCCCAGCCGTACCAAGGTAGGCTTGAATACCTGTCCCTCAGCGTTAAGCAAGCCCGTTCGTTGTAGTCGCATAGTAATTTCATCGATCGCGCCATTACTGGGTGCACAAACCAAGATTCGCGCTTCACGTTGGTGATGACGGTAGCCCACACGGAGGGCAGGCCTTACATTAGTGGCAGAATGGGAGGGATAATAGGTGCTGGTGGGTCGAGAATGCATGATTGCCGAGAGCAGACCCATAATGCAGCGTGTTTTTCCCGTCCCTGGGGGCCCTTGTAACAAAGTGACTTCGCATCCTTGGTGAACAGCTTGGGCATTGATGAAGCAGGAAGCTGAAATGGCCTTCAGGAAAGGGCGTGTCAAGCAGTGCACGATGGAGAAGAGAGCAAACGAAAAACATGTAAGAAAGTGGCCATCTCATGCGAACCATTCATGACGTGAATATGCAAATGCACATCGTACAAAATAGGTTCAGATAGAAACACATGACGTACCTTAAGTTGTGGTGCATTAAATTGTTGTTGAAGGGACTTCCATAGTTTTAGCGGCACATGACTGGGGCAGTGAATTGTCTCAGTAGCTAGCGAAGTTCGAGAGACGTGTGGCGGTTTGGAAGGTCCAATTTGACTAACATCTCTCTCAACATCTCTAGGGCTACCAGCACCAACGTTCTCTTTCTGCTGATCCCTGTCGCCGGTACCTGCCTCATAAGTTTGAGAGCTACTTTCTTGTTGTGATAAGCCTACCGCATTTACTGATTGAGTGACTTCTCCGTCGTAGCACGCACATTCCAACCTCACTTGTGCCCGCCATTCTTTCAAGACTTGCCCGCACGCAGCTCGGACCAGGTCAGACCCTTTATGATTTTTCTTCAAAAACTTCACTTTCCGCCCTATATCTGTAGCGCTCAAGAGTCTTCGCGAGACACGAATTTTTCGCAGGGAACGAATCCTCTCCGATAATTCCTCAACTTCCAAGGGTGATGCGCTTGGGTTCGACGCAGCTTCGTACCGTTTTTCGATATCCCTCCAGATTTGCCTGAGGCCCACCTCGCTTACTACAGTCAGTCTCATTAAATTCTTCCGTTTGGCAGCACCGCTAGCTTCCTTGGTCCCTTTTTCACACTCTTTTCCCCCTTGGAGCAAACGGGGAGCGAGCCGAAAGCCAA
>Ga0102934_1002123_pt1 | contig 13808 bp, 11 predicted proteins | sample SalPonR2_A_D1_MG_FD_78175 | JGI IMG/M metagenome (GOLD analysis project Ga0102934, IMG submission 78175) | Salt pond soil microbial communities from South San Francisco under conditions of wetland restoration - Salt Pond MetaG R2_A_D1_MG | ecosystem: Environmental > Aquatic > Marine > Intertidal...
CTGAACACCCGCGACCTGAATCGCGCAAACTTCGCTCGCCAGCGCGGACTTTCTCGAGAGATGACGAGGCCCATGCCACGCGCGATGCCCGGACGACCCATGCCCCGCGGACGACCCATGCCCCGCTGAATGCGCCGCGACTCGACCCGGCCCGGCCTTTCGAGGTGCGCGCCGTGACGGGCCATTCCTTGTCGAACGTGCTGGCAGCGCCGGTCCGCATCGAGCAGACCCGGTGGGGCTGCGCGGATCGCCAGGTTCTGCAGCGTTTCCACAGTCATCACGATCACTTACCGAGATGCTCATTTCGACGCTCTTTTCAACAATCGCCGAAGGACCGACCCATGCACATCAAACCGATCATCCTGCTCGCGCTCTTTATCTTTCCCCTGGCGGCTCATGCCCAGTGGGGCAACGCGTACATCGACCGGGAAGGTCGATGGGAATCGACCCTTGGCCTGTACATCACGGCCCCCGAAAACGCCGGAGGCATCAACAACTCGTCGGTCGATATCGACACCGGGTTCGGGCTGGGTTTCAGCGCGGCCTACAATTTCACCCAGAACCTGGCGCTTCGTTTCGACGGCGCGTGGTCACAGGCCGACTATGACGCAGTCCTCGATACCGAATCCCAGGGCCTGGTCGACATCAATCACCAGCTGTCCGCGTTCACCGGCCAGGTCAACGGCGTCTGGAATCTACTCGACGGCGCGTTCACGCCCTATCTGCAGGCCGGCTTCGGCTGGACGTACATCGACTCCAACGTCAGCGACGGCCCGCCCGCCACGGGCTGCTGGTGGGATCCATGGTGGGGATACATCTGCAGTGATTTCTACTCGACCTACGACGAAACCAATTTCAGCTGGAACGTAGGCGCTGGCCTGCGCTACGAGTTCGAGAACCGCACGTTCATGCGGGGTGGCTGGGAACGGGTCAACATCGAAGGCGGAAAGGGCGCCGACCCGAGCTTCGATGGCTTCCGGCTGGAGTTCGGCTGGATGTTCTGAGGCCTGCGGCGCCAATGGAAGCAGGCCCGGACACCCGCAGAACGGGGCCGGAGATCTTCCCTGCAATGCCGTCGGACTCGATGACCGGGCGTCTGCGTGATCGACACGGGTACACGGTTACACGGGGACGGATCAGGTCTTGATTCGCTCGCCCAGCTGGAATGCTCCGGCACCCATCGACGGCCCACCGGGCCCGCAGCACCGAGGAAACGCCTGAAACCTGGTGTGCGCGTGACTCCCTGGTTTCATGCCGCGGCTCTTGCCGCCCGCGCTGCGTGCAGTTTCCGGTAGCTTTCGATCAGGCGCTGATGCGTCTCCAGTCCCTCCAGCTTCATGCTCGTGGGCGTCAGACCGTGGAAGCGCTTCGAGCCGTCGACCAGTCCAACCACGTCGTCCATCGTCTGCTCACCGTACATGCGTTTCAGATTGGCCAGGTAATCGTCCAGCTCGAGCTCGTCGTCCAGGACGATCTCCAGCACGGCGCTCACCGCGCGGTAGAACAGGTTGCGTTCAACGGTATTGTCGTTGTACTGCAGGAACATCTCGACGAAGTCCCGCGCGTCTTCGCGCCGCTGCAGCGCAAGGCAGATCATCAGTTTCAGTTCGAGAATCGTCAGCTGGCCCCAGACCGTGTTCTCGTCGAACTCGATGCCGATCAGCGTGCGGATCACCAGGTAGTTGTCGAGCTGGCTGTCTTCTAGCCGCTCGAGCAGGCCGGCCAAGGCGTCGTCGCTCAGCGAATGGAGGTTGAGGATGTCTTCCCGATAGTCCAGGGCCACGTTGGTGTTGTCCCAGACCAGGTCTTCGACCGGGTAGACCTCGGAATAGCCCGGCACCAGGATGCGGCAGACGGGCGCGCCGAGGTCTTCGTGGACCGCGACGTAGACCTCCTTGCCCATTCCGTGGAGGATGCCGAACAGGCGGTCGGCTTCTTCCTCGTTGGTGCCGGAGAAGTCCCATTCGACGAATTCGTGATGGGCCTTCGCGCTGAAGAATCGCCACGACACCACGCCGGTGGAGTCGATGAAGTGCTCGACGAAGTTGTTGGGCTCGGTGACAGCCTGGCTGTTGAAGGTCGGCGGCGGCACGTCGTTCAGGTTCTCGAAGCTGCGCCCCTGCAGCAGCTCGGTCAGGCTCCGTTCCAGCGCAACGTGGAAACTGGGGTGCGCGCCGAAGGAGGCGAACACCCCGCCGGTCTTCGGGTTCATCAGCGTCACGCACATCACCGGGAACCGACCGCCCAGCGAGGCGTCCTTGACCAGGACCGGGAAGCCCTGCCGCTCCAGCGCCTCGATGCCCTCGACGATGTGGGGGAACTTCTCCAGCACGTGTTGCGGCACGTCCGGCAGCGCGATTTCCTGCTCGATGATCTGCTTCTTGACGGCCCGCTCGAAGATCTCGGACAGGCACTGCACCTGGGCTTCCGCCAGCGTATTGCCGGCGCTCATCCCGTTGCTCAAAAACAGGTTCTCGAGCAGGTTCGAGGGGAAATACACCACCTCCTGGTCGGACTGCCGAACGAACGGCAGCGACACGATGCCGCGGTCGGCACGTCCGGAATTGGTGTCGATCAGGTGGCTGCCCCTGAGCTCACCGTCAGGGTCATAGATCGCCTGGCAATGCGCATCGAGCAGGCCATCGGGCAATGCATCCTCGGGACCCGGCTGGAACCATTTCTCGTTCGGGTAGTGGACGAACTCGCTGTCGGCGATCTCCGGCCCGAAGAACTGGTCGTTGTAGAAGAAGTTGCAGCCCAGGCGTTCGATGAACTCGCCCAGTGCCGAACACAAGGCGGCCTCTTGGGTCGCACCTTTTCCATTCGTGAAGCACCCCGGCGACGCCGCATCGCGGAGATGCAGGGACCACACGTGGGGAACGATATTGCGCCAGGACGCGACCTCGATCTTCATCCCCAGATCTGCCAGGGTGCGTGTCATGTTGGCGATGGTCTGCTCCAGCGGGAGATCCTTGCCCTCGATGAAAGTGCTCGCCTCCCCAGTCGGCGCGCTCATCAGCAGCGCCTGGGCGTCCTCGGCCAGGTTCTCGACCGGCTCGATCACGAAATCCGGGCCGACCTGGATCGCCTTCTTCACCGTGCAGCGGTCGATGGAGCGCAGAATGCCTTCGCGGTCCTTGGCCGAAAGATCCTCCGGCAATTCGATCTGGATCTTGAAGACCTGCTTGTAGCGGTTCTCCGGATCGACGATATTGTTCTGTACCAGCCGGATGTTGTCCGTCGAAATCCCCCGGGCCTTGCAGTAGACCCGGACGAAATACCCCGCACACAGCGCCGACGACGCCAGGAAATAGTCGAACGGACTCGGCGCCGAGCCATCGCCCTTGTAGCGGATCGGCTGGTCGGTGACGACGGTGAAGTCATCGAACCGGGCCTCGAGTCGGAGTTTGTCGAGAAAATTGACCTTGATTTCCATGAGCGGGCGGGACCTGGGCTGGATGGGCGAAACGGCGCACCGCCGTTTTCTCAGCCCGCCATTATCCGGTTTTCGGGAGATCGCGTCGCGGGGCCGACGGTCGGTCGAATTCCGTTCCGCCGTCGAACCGCGCCGGAGGACGCGCAAGCTGGCGACCCGGACCGGATTCGGGTCGACGCGTCCAGCAATGGTCATGGAACCTGTGACACCCTGCCGCAGACACCCCGCGGCACCCGAACGCGGTGGACCTCGGGACCACGAATAGAAGAATGGACAACGACGGAACAAGCCCGCCATCATGGTGGATCTACGTCCTGGACTGCGATGGACGCCTCTACACCGGCGTGACCACCGACCCGGAACGTCGGCTGCGAGAGCATCGCGCCGGACGCTCACGGGCCGCACGGTTCACCCGGGGAGCCGCATCCGTAGAAATGAGATACGCCGTGGCCGTGGGCGGACGGTCATTGGCGCTTCAGGCCGAGCACCGGCTGAAGCGCCTGACGCGTTCCGAAAAACTGACGCTCTGCGAAAAATCGCCCTCTGCCGCCGATCTGCTGGAGCGGCTGGCGCTGGCGCGCTGATCTCGTTCAACCCCGATTCGCAGGCGCTGACGAGAATGCCGGGCGTGCAGTTCCTCCGGAGAAGAAAACCGGAACGCACAGAAGCCCGGACGCAGCCTCCACATCGAGTCCCCAGGGCTCGCCCGCCGAAGTCGTACCGAGCTCACTAGAGATGAGCAGGATGGGGGCTGTGTTCCACGCGGTCGGTATCCTGGCGCCAGGAAAGACCAGCGCTCGCGGTATAGTGGGGTCCTTTTCCAGGGCCGCTCCATGACACGCGCGTCATTCAATACGCTGCCCTTGTCCGAGGCGCTGCGCGACAACCTGGTTTCGATGGGCTACAAGTCCATGACGCCCATCCAGGCCGAGTCGCTGCCGCATGCGCTCGCCGGCAAGGATCTGGTCGCGCAGGCCCGGACCGGCAGCGGCAAGACGGCCGCATTCGCCCTGGGCATTCTTCAGCAGCTCGATCCCGGGCATTTCAATTGCCAGGCGCTGGTGCTCTGCCCCACGCGCGAACTCGCCGCGCAGGTCGCCGAGGAGTTCCGCCGGCTCGCGACCCCCCTGCCCAACATCAAGATCATCACCTTGTGCGGCGGCTCGCCGATCGGACCGCAGAAGGCCTCTCTGGAACACGGGGCCCACGTGATCGTCGGCACCCCCGGCCGGATCGACGATCACCTGCGCAAGAAGACGCTGCGCCTCGACCGGCTGCGGACGCTGGTGCTGGATGAAGCCGACCGCATGCTCGACATGGGGTTCATCGACACCATCGCCGGGATCATTCGGCAAACACCGGGAAACCGCCAGACCCTGCTCTTTTCGGCCACTTTCCCCGAAGATATCGAGCGTCTCAGCGCCGAGTTCCAGACCCAGCCGCTGCGGATCACCGTCGAGCCGGCCAAGGAAAGAACCACCGTCCGGCATCAGTTCTTCGCGGTCACCAGGCCCAAGCACAAGCTGGAAACACTGCTCAAGATCCTGGGCAGAAAGCAGCCGGCATCCTGCCTGATCTTCTGCAAGACCCGGCAAGGCTGCGCCGAACTGGCCGAAGAGCTGCAAAGCCGCCGGCACAGCGCCCTGGCGCTGCACGGCGACATGGAGCAGAAAGAGCGGGACCTGACCCTGCTGCGCTTCAGCAACGGCAGCGCCCGCATCCTGGTGGCCACGGATGTCGCGGCGCGCGGGCTGGATGTCGACGACCTGGCCCTCGTGGTCAACTACGACATGACCACAGACGCAGAAACCTGGCTGCATCGAGTCGGACGGACCGGACGCGCCGGCAAGCGCGGTATGGCCATCACGCTGGTCACCCAGGCCGAGCTGTTCCGCCTGGAGGCGCTGGCTCCGCTCCTCGACCAGCCCATCGAGCTCGAGGAAGTCCAGTCGCTTCCAGACAATCTGCCGGTCCCGGAAAAGCCCGCAATGGTCACCCTGGCGCTGGATGCAGGCCGAAAGAACAAACTGCGCCCCGGCGATATCCTCGGCGCGCTGACCGGCGAAGGCGGGCTGCCGGGGCACGCGGTCGGCAAGATCGACATCCAGGATTTCAGCGCCTGCGTTGCCGTTGCCCGATCCCATGCACGCGAGGCCCTGGATCATCTTCAAAGCGGCAAGGTCAAGGGCAAATCGATCCGGGCGCGACGCCTGTAGCGAATCCGCCCCGGCGTCCTGACCTCCGCCCCTGGAATCACTTTGAGAACGGACCCCTGGTCCAGGAAGTAACCGAGCCGCCCGAAGGTTGCTCCGAGGATCGGAGCGGGCGATCCGAGAAAGACAACAGCGCGACTGGCTTGCCGGGCAAGGCCAGCCCGTGAACTCATGGAACGACGTTTTCTTTGCCCTTGAAAACCGGAGGATCTTGTGGCTATCGGTGTCTGGATCAGTCTCATCGGGTATTTCGCGCTGATGATCGTCATCGGCTTCTACGCGATGCGAACGTCGACGGCGTCATCCGAAGAGTACATGCTGGGCGGGCGATCGCTCAGTCCGAAGGTCGCCGCCCTGTCGGCCGGGGCGTCGGACATGAGCGGCTGGCTGCTGCTGGGCCTTCCAGGCGCGCTGTTCGCGGCCGGGCTGGACGCCGGGTGGATCGGCATCGGGCTGCTGATCGGCGCCTTCTTCAACTGGACCCTGGTGGCGCCGCGCCTTCGTGAGCAGACCGTCCACTACGGCAACGCGATCACCATCCCGGCGTTCCTGGCCAACCGCTTCCCGACCCGGGCGCTGTCTCTGCGGACCGTCTCGGCGATCGTCATCGTGATCTTCTTCACGGTCTACACCGCCTCCGGCCTGGTGGCCGGCGGCAAGCTGTTCGAAAGCGCCTTCGCCGGAATCTTCAACTTCGGGGGCTTGAGCGACTATTCGGCGGGGATCATCATCACGCTGGGCATCGTCCTGGTCTACACCGTGGTCGGCGGCTTCCTCGCAGTGAGCATGACCGACTTCGTCCAGGGTTGCATCATGATGCTGGCGCTGGTCATCATGCCGGCCGTGGTGCTGTTCGGCGAAGGCGGCGGCGGGTTCGCCCAGGCGTCGCAGACACTCGACAAGATGGACCCGGCCTTTCTCTCCTGGACCGAGGGGCTGACGCTGGTCGGCTGGCTGTCCGCGGTCACCTGGGGGCTGGGCTACTTCGGTCAGCCGCATATCATTGTCCGATTCATGGCGATCCGCTCGCTAGAAGAAGTGCCCACGGCGCGCAACATCGGCATGACCTGGATGACGATCTCGCTGATTGGTGCCCTGTCGCTGGGCATCTTCGGCCGCGCCTACGCCGTTCGCAACGGTATGACCGTCGACGACCCGGAGACCATCTTCATCATTCTGTCCGACCTGCTGTTCCATCCGCTGGTCACCGGTTTCCTCTATGCGGCACTGCTGGCCGCCGTGATGAGCACGATTTCCAGCCAGCTGCTGGTCTCGTCATCGTCGTTGACCGAGGACTTCTATCGCTTGTTCCTGCGCAAGGAAGCTTTGGACAAGGAATGCGTGACCATCGGCCGCATCTCCGTCGTGCTGGTCGGCCTGGTGGCCGCAGCAATCGCGTCCGACCCCGACAGCCAGGTCCTGGCCCTGGTCAGCAACGCCTGGGCCGGCTTCGGCGCGGCCTTCGGTCCGCTGATCCTGATGTCGCTGATGTGGCCGCGCACGAACGGTGCCGGCGCACTGGCGGGCATGGTCACCGGGGCGGCCACCGTCATGACCTGGATCGCCCTGGGCTGGAACAGCGCGTTTATGGGCGGCCCCGGCGTCTACGAGATCATCCCCGGCTTCGTCCTGGCCTGGATCGCGATCATGGGCGTGAGCCTGGCCACGGAAGATGCCCGCGAGCACCAGTTCATCGCTCGGTAACAACGTGGCTGGCCACGTCCGGGCGCAGGCTAAGTGGCTTCAGCTCGAAGGAATGAAAATCGGCACCGGAAACGAAATCGGCGCTCACCCGGAGCGCCGATCCCTGAGGGCAGCTGCCCACCGTGTTGCACGTCACTTCAATTCCGCGGACGATTGACGATCTGCGGATCCAGGCTGATGTAGTAGCGGTCATGGCCCGGACGGACCAGCTCGACGGCCGGCTTGTAGTTGTAGGTCTTGTTGTCGTCGTCCTTGTCCTCGACCACGATCACATGCGGGTGACTGGAATCGAAGGAGATCTCCATTTCATCGCCCTTGCCGCCGTCGGGCACCACGATACTCATGCCCCGACCGTACTTGGTCGCCCATTCGACGTCGAAGGCCTCGTCGCCCGAGCAAGGGGATTGCAGCAGGAAGACGATGTCGACGTTCTCGTTGTATTCCGAGCTGTCGAAGTCGACGGCTCGGTCCAGGTGGATGGAGCCGTCGCGATCCACAACGGTATCCATACGCGGCGAAGACGCCTGGTGCGTGTATACCGCGGAGCCGCCGAAATTGCCGTTCCCCTGGTCGCTCACGTGGAACTCGACGTTGATGTTCAGGATTCGATTCTTCTTCATGCTTTGCTCTCCCTCGTCGAAATGATGATCCTGCACCGAGTCGAGCTCGAGCACGATGCGCCGGTCGGGCCTTGGTGCGCTCTACGCCCGCTGTCCCTCAGTTGCGTGGACGATTCACGATCTGCGGGTCGAGACCGATCTTGTAGCGGTCCTTGCCCGGCCGGACCAGTTCGATGGCCGGCTTGTAATGATACGTGTTGCTGTCGTCGTCCTTGTCCTTGATCACGATCACCTGCGGCTGGCCGGGATCGAACGCGACGTCCATCTCTGTTGCCTTGCCCCCTTCCGGCACATCGACGGTCATTCCTTGAGCGTATTTGGTCGCCCATTCCACGTCGAAACTGTGCGCACCTGAGCACGGCGTTTGCAGAAAGAAAGCCAGATCGACGTTCTCGTTGTATTCCGACGTATCGAAGTCATTGACCCGATCCAGGTGAATGGACCCGTCCGGGTCGAGCGCACTGCTCATGTCCGGCATGGAGCTTCTGTGGGTATAGGTAGCGCCGCCGCCGAAACCGCCATCGGCGGTATCGGTCACGTTGAATTCGACATTGATGTTCAGGATTCGATTCTTTTGCATGTTCATGGATCCTTTCTTGGAGTAATGATCGAAGCCGGATCGTAGAAAACCTCCTCGGCCTGGATGGCTCTGTCTTCGGCCGGGGGACGTTCAGGCAGAAACCCCTCAAGGTAGATTAGCACTGCAATCACCCTGGGCAAAACCGGATCCAGATCCCGGATCGCCGCGATGGCCGACGGGAGAAGCGATGCATCGCCGATGGAGGTCAGGTCCACCGCCTCGATCGCATGAACCATCGACCAGGGAAGCGCCGCATCCTGCTTGCTGAAGTTCGGATCCCGGCCGAAGTCCTCATGAAAACGAAGTAGCTGCGTACGTGCTCGCTCTTTTTCCTCGAGGGCAAATGAAATGGCAATTTCCATCCAGCGGGCATTCATCAGACCACTGATCGTGCGTGACACCTGCGTCGAATCGACCTCGACCATGACCTGGGCACGCTGCAGGGCGCGCCGATTGAGTTCGCGAGCCTCGATCCACTCCCCGTTGAGCATCAGCGCCTCGACCGCTCGGTTAGCGCCCAGAACCGCCGTGTCCTGCCAGAAGCTGTTGGCCGGATCGAGCTCGGTCAACTGCGTGATCTGTTCGAGACCCATTCTCGCGACATCGAGCGCAGACGGATATTCGCCCTTGAGCATCGTCAGGTTGGCGATCTGCAACAAGGCGATCGCACTGCCCTCCAGCGCGCGAGCGTCCCGATCGTCCACGGCGAGAATGCCGGCGTAGACGGCCTGCTCCTTCCGGCGTTGGTCCATGGCCGCGGAAAGCGCCCCGGTCGCCTGAAGCGCATCCGCCAGCCAGGCGTGCCCCTGGGCAAGCTTCCACTGGTTTTCCAGGTCATCGCGATCGGCGTTGGCAAGCGCTCCGATGATCGCCAGCGAGCGCTGGAAGTATTCGATGGCTTCCGGGTTCCGGTTCTCGTAGTGCAGCAGCACCCCGAGATTGACCAGCGAGCTGGATTCCTCGACCTGCCAGGCCGTGTTGTCCGGATCGATCGCGACCAGCTGCCCGGCCAGCCGGTTGTATTCGCGGAAATGGCGCTCGGCGGCCTCCAGGTCACCGCGCTGCCAGGCGATGTAGCCCACCCAGAAGGTGCTCTGCGAGTGATCGAAGATCCGATTCGGATTGTCGGGGTCCCGGTCGAGCAGTTCAGCGGTCGTGTCCCGGGCCTCGTCGAAGGCCTCCAGCGCGCCTTCGGAATCCGCCTCGAGATTCCGGACTTCGCCCACCAGGTGCAGCGCCCGCGCCCGGCGGCCCAGCGAGTCGGCATCCAGTGCGCCGATCTCCTGGTTGGCGTAGTAGTCCATCGCGCGCTGGCCAACGGCGTTGAAGATCTCGAGCCGGCCGACCGGCTCGAGCTGCATGCGCAGATCGGTCAGCATGAACTCGACCAGGCCGTCGGCTTCGGCGCGCTGCCGGTCCGCCTCGATCTGCCCACGAACCGCCATCACGGCCAGCACGGTCATGCTGACGGCGAGAACCGTCGCTGCCGTCGCATATCCGATGAGCTTTCGCTGTTTCCGGATTTCGTCGCGCCTGGCCAGTTGCCCCAGCGGAACGCCGGTCAGGCCAGCGACCAGCTTGAGCCTGACCAGGCGCTTGCCGTCACCATCGGGGCGCGCATCCGCGGCCAGCGGCTCGGCCGGCTGGTCCGACAGCGCACCCGATTCGTCGACTTTATGCAGCAGCGCCGGGCCGAAGCACTCCGCCGCATCGCCGGCGCCCGGCACCCCGTCGGCGATCACCACCAGCACACGGGCCTCCCCGTGCTGCTGCTTGAAATACCGCACCTCTTCGTTGACCCACCTGGACCGCGCCGAGTCCGGAGACGCGATCACGATCAGGAACCGGGATTGCTCGAGCGCCTTGTAGAGCTCGACGTTCAACTCACCGGCAACGGGCAGCTCGTCGCGGTCGCGGAAGATCGGCGTGAGCCTGGCGGGCGCCGGGCCAAGAGCTGTTTCCTGCCCGACGATCGAGGCCGGCAGACGGTAGGTCTCGAGCGCCTTGTGCAACCACCTCGCCACCCGGCGATCGGCGTGGCTGTAGCTGATGAATGCCTTGTATCGGAAGGTCTCTGCCACGATCGTCGAACGCCATCGCCGGACTCCTCCGCATCATAGCCCAACCGGGCTCAGGCAGCCTCCGAAGGCTTTTTCTTGATCGGACAGACGGAACGCGGGGTAATCTCCGGCAGGGGAGACCGTCGAGCTTCGACCCGACCCGTCAGGAAAGGGCCACAATCAGGCTTGCATTCGGGAACGCGTCCGCGTGTGTCCGGATTCTGACGAGCGCTGCGGACCGAGCGCTGCGAAAGGCTGCGCGGCTACTGCTCAGCGCTCGGCAGAAAGGGAGAATGCAAGAAACAAGACCTGACCCCGCTTTCCGCACAAATATCGGGCAACCTAAGTAATAGATGATTAGGGCAATTACAAACAGTAACGAGGACACCCAGAGGCATATCCAACTAAAGGGCAAACTCATTTGAAGCGAGATTTCTTGGCCGGAAATATTCAGAGCAATTTCTCGAGGGAGATCGGAAAACACCGCTGCCAAAATTGGAACGACTGAGAACCAAGTGACCAAATAGCGAAACACATGGACAGAGAAGAAATCCCTATAGTCTTCCCAGCGCTTGGGCACGAACACCGTTTTCGCGAGATGGCATAAACGCTTCATTAGCTTTCCTCCAGCGCCCCCAACGCCGGCAACTCCTTCCCTTCCACATACTCCAGAAACGCCCCACCCGCCGTCGAGATGTAGTCCACCTTGTCGGCCACGTGAAATTTCTCGATCGCCGCGATCGTGTCGCCGCCGCCGGCCAGGGTGAAGCCGGGGCTGGCGGCGACGGCGTGGGCGATGGACTTTGTGCCGCCGGCGAAGGCATCGAACTCGAACACGCCGACCGGTCCGTTCCAGATGACGGTGCCGGCATTCTTGATGATCTCGGCCAGATGGCCGGCGGTCTCGGGGCCGATGTCGAGGATCATTTCGTCGGAATGGACCTTGGCTACGTCGCGCAAGGACGCGTGGGCCTCCTGGTGGAAGCGCTCGGCGGTCATGACGTCGGTGGGCAGCGGGATGCTCGCGCCCTTTTCCTCGGCCTTCTGCATCAATTCCTTCGCGGTCTCGACCAGGTCGGGCTCGTGCAGCGACTTGCCGACCCGGTGACCGGCCGCGGCCAGGAAGGTGTTGGCGATGCCGCCGCCGACGATCAGCTGGTCGACCTTGTCGATCAGCGCTTCGAGGACTTCGAGCTTGCCGGAGACCTTGGCGCCGCCGACGATGGCGACGAACGGACGCGCCGGATCGGCCAATGCCTTGTCCAGCGCCTTGACCTCGGCGGCCAGCAGCGGGCCGGCGCAGGCGATCTTGCTATGACGAATCGCGCCCTCGGTCGAGGCCTGGGCGCGGTGGGCCGTGGCGAAGGCGTCCATGCAGAAGATGTCGCACAGGGCGGCCATCTTTTTCGCGAGCTCGTCGTCGTTGGCCTTCTCGCCCTTGAGGAAACGGACGTTCTCCAGCAGCACCAGCCGGCCGGGCTCGACGTCGACGCCGTCGATCCAGTCGGTGACCAGGTTGACGGGCGTGCCCAGAAGCCCGGTGAGCTTCTCGGCGACCGGCTTTAGGCTGAACTCGGGGTCGGGCGAGCCTTCCGTCGGGCGGCCCAGGTGCGACATCACCATCACCGCCGCACCGGCGTCCAGCGCCTGGCGAAAGGTCGGCAGCGAGGCCTGGATGCGGGCGTCGCTGGTGACGTGGCCGTCGGCGATCGGGACGTTGAGGTCGGCGCGGATCAGGACGCGCTTGCCGGAAAGGTCGAGTTGGTCGAGGGTTTTCATGGGTCTGCTCGCTTCGAATTCGGTACGAAATCACCGCCGAGGGGCGGGTCTTGCCGGGTCCAACGCCTGGGGTCAAGGTTGCCAGATTCGTGCGGATTGCGCCACCGTGCGGGAGAAATCGCCACAGTCCTTTAGATGATGGGCGCGAAGACGCCAAGGCGCGAAGGGAAAGGCAAAGGCGTTGGTTGGAAAAGAAAGAAGTCGCTGAGTCCCGCATCAGGTGCGGGACGACGGGGGGGTGAAGAAGTCCGCTCTCGTCTGTCGCCCCGGACCCCGATCCGGGGCCCAGCGACTTTTCTCGGACGTCAAACAGTCGCTGGATCCCGCATCCAGTGCGGGACGACAGGATGGAGGGCAGCTTTCCACCGACCCAAGCCATTGATATTCCTGCACTGTCACCTCCGGTTTCCGGTAGATTTCAGGTTGGTGTCGTGTTCAATCGGATGTGCCGGGTGGACGATGGCAGCACCTCGAATGCAACAGGAAGCGCGATGATCGTTCGCAAGCTACGTCTCCGGAAGGGTTGGTCGCAGGACCAGCTGGCCGAACTGGCCGATGTCTCGGTCCGCACGATTCAGCGGATCGAGCGCGGCCACAAGCCCAGCTTGGAGACGGCGAATGCGCTGGCCGCGGTGTTCGAGGTGGATGTCACCACATTTCTTTCCACCCCCGAACCGGAGCACGACGACATGACTGGCAACAAGCACAAGCACGATCAAGAACCGCAGCCCACCAGCGAACGGATGCAGCCCGAAGAGGTCGAGGCGCTCGAGTACGCCAAGGGCATCAAGGACTTCTACAGCGGCGTGGTCGTCTATTTCATCCTGGCGATCGTCTTTTTCGCGACCACCGGCTTCGACGAGCCATTTCTCTACTGGGTGTTCGGCGGTGTCGGCCTCGGGCTGGCCGTCCAGGGGTTGATGGCCTACGAGATCATCCGCCTGCCGTTCCAGAACATGGAACGACGCATTGCCGAGAAGAAGCTGGGGCGGAAGCTCTGAAGTTTTAGGCCCGGGCGTTGGTCCGGGCCGCTTCCTTTAGATGATGGGCGCGAAGACGCGAAGGCGCGAAGAGAAAAGCGGATATCGTTGAAAACCATGGTTGCGTAGCCCGGGTAAGCCCCTGCGCGCACCCGGAGAATTTCGGCGCGAGACCCCCGGGTGCGCTGCGCTTACCCGGGCTACAGGACTGCGAGAAACCGCTTGTCGCTTGTGGATTTTCCCGGAAACCTGAAACCCGAACCCGGAAACCGGCTTCTCCAGCCCTTCCGCTTTTCTCTTCGCGCCTTCGCGTCTTCGCGCTCATCCTCTAGAAGTCAGAAGAAAACGGCCCGGACAGTGCCGGGCCGCTTCGGTGTTGCGCTGACCGACGGGGGTCAGTTCGTTTTCGACACCGCCAGCGCCGTATCCAGCATGC
>Ga0102934_1002124_pt1 | contig 13797 bp, 14 predicted proteins | sample SalPonR2_A_D1_MG_FD_78175 | JGI IMG/M metagenome (GOLD analysis project Ga0102934, IMG submission 78175) | Salt pond soil microbial communities from South San Francisco under conditions of wetland restoration - Salt Pond MetaG R2_A_D1_MG | ecosystem: Environmental > Aquatic > Marine > Intertidal...
GATCGACATCGGGTCCGTGGCCCAAGCATCGCAAGGTAAGCGAGGGCAACCCGGGGATCGCGGCATCGGGATTGGGGTCCCCCGGTGGGCACGGGTCCAAACCCGCCTCGGCGATTAGCGGCAGCAGATCAGGATCCTTTTCCGTCGTGGCCTGCGGTGTGGGTACAGCCGTGGCTGTGGTGGGTGCGGCATCAGGTTCGCTGGACCCGTCGGAGCACGCCCCCAGCACCAGGCCGAGCGCGCCTACCAGCGCGCCAACCGTGGCCACGATCCAACTCGTTCTACGCCGCGGCTTCATGCGCGCCCCTGCGTTCGGACCAACGCTGCGGCTTCATCGGGGTCGGTCGGACCTTCTCCGAAGGCGGGACACAGGCGGGCAACTGAACACGCCCCACAGGCTGGCCGTCGGGCGTGGCACACACGCCGACCGTGCCAGACGACATAGTGCGAAAGCATCGTGTAGTCCTTGGCGGGAAACAACTCTGCTACGTCCGCCTCGACCTTGTCCGGATTCTTCTGTGTCGTCCACCCGAACCGGCGAGCCAGTCGTCCGAAGTGTGTATCGACCGTGATTCCCGGAACATCGAATGCATTACCCAAGACAACGTTCGCGGTCTTGCGCCCGACCCCAGGCAATGTCACCAAATCATCGAGGTCTCCAGGGACTTCACCGCCGTATTCGTCGCACACAGTTTGGGCGATTGCCTGCAACGTTTGAGCCTTCTGTCGAAAGAACCCCGTAGGCGCGATGAGTGATTCCACGTCCTCTCGCGAGGCACCTGCGAGATCTGCGGGACCCGGAAAGCGAGCAAAAAGGTCCGGAGTGACCTTGTTCACGCGCTGATCGGTGCACTGCGCGCTGAGGACGGTCGCGACCAGCAACTCCCACGGTGAGGAGAAGTCGAGTTCGCAATGCGCATCCGGATAGGTCGCGGCCAGTTTGCGGAAGATTGCCCGTGCTTGCTGGCGACTACCCGGCTCCGGGGGCGGCGCCTGCTTCGCGGGTGTCATAACTGCAAGGGTAAGCCGGGTTTGCCCGAATCCGACCACCCTGTCCATCTAGGCGTAACGCGGTTACGACACAATGCCTACCTAGCCCACGCGCACGACATTAAAGCGGGGCCGAGAGGAGAAGGGCGGGTTCGTGGACGACGTCTTAGCCAGCACACCGCTGTTCTCGGCTTTGGATCAGCCAGGTGCGGCTGCATTGCGCGCTTCGCTGCAGGAAATCCGCGTTGCCCGGGGGCAGGAACTCTTCCACGAGGGCGAGCCCGGAGATCACCTTTACTTGATCCTTGAAGGCAAGGTGAAGCTCGGTCACGGTTCACCCGATGGTCGCGAATCACTGATGGCCGTGCTCGGGCCCGGGGAGATGTTCGGTGAACTGAGCCTGTTCGATCCAGGCTTGCGCACCTCCACGACAACTGCACTCACCGACGCCACCGTCCTCGGTCTGGGGAATGAGCAGTTGATGCCACTACTGGAGGGGCGTCCGGAGGTTGCCGCTGCGCTCCTCCAAGCGCTCGCCCGTCGCCTGCGACGCACCAACGAGGCGATGGCCGACCTTGTCTTCTCCGACGTCCCGGGCCGCGTAGCGAAGGCTCTGATGGAACTAGGCGAGAAGTTCGGAACCCTCACTCCCGACGGGCTGCTCGTCACTCACGACATGACGCAAGAGGAACTGGCCCAACTCGTGGGTGCATCCCGGGAAACCGTCAACAAGGCGCTCGCCGAGTTCGGGCAGCGCGGCTGGATCAAACTCGAATCCCGCCAGGTGCTGATTACCGATGTCGAGCGCATGGGCAAGCGAGCGCGCTAGTTCACTTCCTCGAGGTAGGCAACCTGCGCCGACACCGTCGCTTCGGCGGCCCGTCGCACCTCGACCGGAACATCCCAATACACACGATCGGTTATCTCTTCCACCGTTGTCGCTCCAGCGTGCATCGCATCGCGAACCTGCTGCAACCGCTCCTGCCGATGACGTAGGTAATAGTCGACAACCTGCGCTGGTTGATCGATAACCGGTCCATGCCCGGGAAGTAGCCGGTCGATGCCCTCGTCGTGGCACAACCGCGCCAACTTTTGCAAACTCGCGAGATAGTCCCCGAGGCGGCCATCGGGGTGAGCAACGACCGAGGTTCCGCGGCCCAGCACTGTGTCGCCGGTCAGCAGCGCGTCGCCCACCAGGAAACAAACACTGTCGGAAGTGTGGCCGGGCGTTGCGATAACTCGTAGATCTCCACCCCCGATGTCGAATCGGTCCGCGGGCGTCAAGGTGCCAGCAGCCCAGGAAAACACCGGCACGCCCACTCGGTCAGCCAATTCCTGGGCGCCTTCAGCGTGATCCCAGTGACCATGCGTCAACAGCACCGCCGTGACGCGTGAATTCCGCTCGTCCACTCGCTCGAGAATCGCCGCCTCATGACCATTCGCCAGGGGTCCGGGATCGACGACGACGCACCGATCACCCACGGCTCCCACGATCCAGGTGTTCGTGCCATCGAGCGTCCAGGCCGATGGGTTGGGCGCCAACACGCACCACGCGAGTGGGGACACACCTCCACCGGTCCACTCCTGACCGTCACCGACGAGAAGGCGCCCACTCATGGCAACAGACCCCCGTCCGTCTCCGCGCGGGTCGGACCTTCGATCCCTTCTGCCAGCAACTGCCCAGACTCGGCGTCGATTACCTCCCACGTTCCGTCGTGGCGCAGCCGCGGCAATTTCGGTACCACTCGACCTGGATCGTCGTAGGCACCGGCGTGCAGACCTTCGAGCACGGCTGAAGTCGGGCGCAGCATCGGTAGCTCGCCTTGAGCATGAAGTTCCAGCGCGTTGCTTGGAAGAAGCCAGCGCATCACATCGGCCTCGGTTGTACTCAAGCGCCCAGCGTCCCCGGTGGTGGCGAGATAGAAGGAGACGTCATAACGACGCTCCTCCAATTCCGGCGTGATCCAGCGGTCGATCAGCGTGCAGGAATCCACGCTGATCGAGACTTCCTCCCAGGTCTCGCGCCGAGCGCACGCCTGTAACGGGTCAGGATCTGTCAGATCCGCGGCATCGAGGCGACCACCGGGGAACACATGCATATGGGGCGCGAATTTCATGGAGGCAACACGACGCAACAGGAGAACCTCTCCCGCTCGCAGTAAGACCATCGTGGATGCGGGTTCGGCCGGAGGCGGTTCCCACAGGCCGTCGCCGGCGAGCAACGACGCTAGTCGCGCTTGCCGGTCCATGCTCTCGTTGGCGTCGTTAGTCGGCGATCTGGACGATCATCTCGATCTCGACGGGTGCATCCTTGGGAAGCACCGCAACGCCGACTGCCGAGCGCGCGTGGACACCAGCCATACCGAAGATGTCCCCGAGAAGTTCGCTCGCTCCGTTGATGATCGCGGGCTGTCCGGTGAAGTCCGGGTCGCTCGCAACGAAACCGACGACCTTCACGATCTGCTCGATCTTGTCGATGTCATCTACGAGCGAAGTGACCGCAGCGATCGCATTGAGGGCGCAAATACGGGCGCACTCGACGGCAAGTGCTTCGCCGACACCTCCGCCGACCTTCCCGGTTGCGATCAGTTCACCGTTCACCATCGGCAGTTGACCCGAGGTGTAGATGTGATTTCCGGAACGTTGCGCGGGCGCGTAGGAAGCGAGGGGTACCGCCACTTCCGGAATCGCCAGTCCGAGCTCGGCCAGACGTTGACTCGCCGACATGACTTCCCCTAACCCTCGATCGGGCGTTTCAGGTAGGCGACCATGTTCTCGGCATTAGGCCCTGGAACAACTTGGATCAATTCCCATCCGTCTTGGCCCCACGTGTCCAAGATCTGCTTGGTCGCATGGATCAACAACGGCACCGTCGCGTACTCCCACTTCGTCATGGCTCGCAGCGTAACTGCTCGGCCGCGCGACGTCACCGGTGCCGTGAATAGGGTGGCACGGTGGAAGAAACCCTGTGGCCAGGTGTCGGCCTGCACGTCGTATCCGGCAAGGGCGGAACAGGAAAGACCACTATCGCCGCGGCGCTGGCAATGGCTCTTGCCCGCGACGGTCGACGCACCCTGCTCATGGAGGTGGAGGGTCGACAAGGTATCTCGCAGTTGTTCGACGTCCCCCCGCTTCCGTACGAGGAACGCAAAGTGGCCGTCGCACCCGGAGGCGGTGAAGTGTGGGCGCTCCCAGTGGACCCCGAAGAAGCCCTCCTGGACTACCTCGAGATCTTCTACAACCTGCGCCGGGCCGGGTCGGCGCTTCGCCGCATGGGCGCCGTCGACTTTGCGACCACCATCGCTCCCGGCCTACGCGACGTCCTCTTGACCGGCAAAGCCTGCGAAGTGGTTCGTCGCTCGGAGAAGAACGCAACCGACGCCTACGACGCCGTCGTCCTCGACGCCCCGCCAACGGGCCGCATCACCCGCTTCCTCAACGTGAACAACGAGGTCTCCGGGCTAGCCAAGGTGGGCCCGATCCGCAATCACGCCGATTTGGTGATGAGCGTCATCGCCTCTCCCCGCACCGCCGTCCATCTGGTCACCTTGCTGGAGGAGATGCCGGTGCAGGAGACGATCGATGCAGTGAGCGAGTTGCGGGAAGCCGACCTGCCCGTCGGAGGCATCTTCGTCAACATGACGCGAACCCCGATCCTCACCGACGACGAACTCGAACGTGCGGTTCACGGCGATCTGCCTGCCGACCGCATCGAGGCGGCACTTCGCTCGGTTGACTTCACCGACAAGGCGCCGGCCATCGCCGCCACCTTGGTTCGCGAGGGTGACGATCACGCCCGCAGAGTGGCCCTCGAGCGCCGGGAATCCGAGCGGCTTGCGGACCTTGATGTCCCCGTACTTCCTTTGCCCTATCTCAGCGACGGTATAGATCTCGCGAGCTTGTACGAACTCGCCGAACTCCTGCGTGCGCAAGGAGTTCGCTGATGGAAGCTCCGCATCTGCATATCGACGATCTCATCGACGATCGCGAAGTCTCCATCGTGGTGTGCACCGGCGCAGGTGGCGTAGGCAAGACGACCACTGCAGCGGCTCTGGCGCTGCGTGCGGCTGAGCGAGGCCGCCACGTGTGCGTCTTGACTATCGACCCTGCTCGTCGTCTCGCCCAGGCAATGGGATTAACCGAGCTCGACAACAACCCGCGCGAGGTTCCTGGGATCGAGGGGGGTGGTTCCCTGCACGCGATGATGCTCGATATGAAGCGGACCTTCGACGAAGTCGTCGAAGCGCACGCGGATCCCGTGCGAGCGCAACAGATCCTGTCCAATCCGTTCTACGAGGCGCTGTCGTCGTCGTTCGCCGGTACCCAGGAATACATGGCGATGGAGAAACTCGGCCAACTCCACGCGGACACCGACGCACCCTGGGATTTGATCATCGTCGATACCCCGCCGTCGCGAAGTGCGCTGGACTTCCTCGATGCCCCCGCGAGGCTCGGCTCTTTCCTCGATGGACGCTTCATTCGGATCCTCACCGCGCCAGCTCGGGGCGCTGGTCGCGGTCTCGGGCGTATTGCCGCCGCCGGCTTCGGCATCTTCACCGGCGTGCTGAGCAAGATCCTCGGTGCTCAAGTGCTCGCCGACGTCGGCACGTTCGTGGCTGCTATCGACACTACCTTCGGTGGTTTCCGGGAGCGCGCCGATGCCACCTTCTCCTTGCTCCAGGAGCCGAGCACCCGTTTCCTCGTCGTTGCCACACCGGAAAGCGACGCCCTGCGCGAAGCGTCGTACTTCGTCGAGCGCCTGCAGCAAGAGCGCATGCCGCTCGGTGGCCTGATAGTCAACCGGGTCCAAGACGTCAATCGCGATCTGCTCTCTGCCGATACTGCAATAGCCACGGCCGAGAAGCTAGCCCTAGAGAAAGACGACACCGAGCCCGCTGATCTGACGGCGCGCTTGTTGGCATTGCACGCCAGTCGCCTGCGAACCCGCGAACGGCAGCATCACCTCACCGAGCGTTTCACCGGAGCCCACCCTGGGGTCGAAACAGCGCAGGTTGCAGCGTTGCCAGAGGACGTGCATGACCTCGCCGGCTTGCGTGAAGTGGGCGAACTACTCGCCCGCGGTCAGGCGGTCTAGCGCTACTAGGACGCGCGCGAAGGCGACAAGATCGCGCGCCGCTCGTACTCGCTTTGCGCGGTCTCCAGCAGGTTGCGCCATGAGGTCACGTGCGGACGCCGGCGAAGCAGCGCCCGTCGCTCCCGCTCCGTCATGCCGCCCCACACCCCGAACTCCACCCGATTGTCCAGGGCGTCGGCCAGGCATTCGGTGCGCACCTCGCAGCCCATGCAGATCGCCTTGGCGCGGTTCTGGGCAGCGCCCTGAACGAACAGTGAGTCGGGATCGGTGGTTCGACATGCCGCTCGCGCGGCCCAGTCGCTGTCCAACGACGTCACGTTGGTTCCTCCTCGCAGGGTTGGATCACGCTAGGTACGGGTACCTTCCGTGGACGCGGACAGTACGCCCGCGAATTCCCGTAGGCTAGGTAATTAATAGCCTTCTCATAATAGTTAGAAATAACTATCTAGCTGCCTCCACCGGATTTTCCCTCACGAAAGCGGTCACTTCTCGTCATCCAGGACGCTTTCATCACGCTCGTGTGATCACATTGCGACACAACGACGGGTGCCTTGCACTACCTCCGGCGCGGTTATGACGTGTTTGCCCAGGCCACGGACCACTCATAGTCGGCCCCCGGGAACCTTGACGCCTACCCTGGTCGTCCGATGAGTGTGCATCCTGACGACGATTCGCCCCGAGATACGCGCGCGGGCCGCACCGGGCCGGCCGGTGTGCTCGGGCGCTTGCTGGGCTTCGTCGTCGGTGCGGTGATCGCCGGAGTCATCGTCGGCCTGATGATCATGCCCTTCGCGGGAGCCGCAGGTGTGGTGACTCGGGACGTCGTGACCGACTTCGAGTCCCTACCCGACTCGCTGAGCACCCCACCGCTGCCCGAACGATCGGTGATCTTGGCATCCGACGGATCCCTGCTAGCGACTTTGTACTACCAGAACCGGGTGGAAGTACCGCTCGACAGTATTTCCCCGGTCATGCGGCAAGCGATCGTCGCGATCGAGGATGCCCGCTTCCTCGATCACAACGGGGTAGATGCACGTGGCGTGGTGCGTGCCCTTGCGCGAAACACCACGGCCGGTGGGATCGAGCAAGGTTCGTCCACGCTGACGATGCAATACGTCAAGAACGTGTTGGTAAACCAAGCAACCTCCGCGGAAGATCTCGAAGCGGCCCGCGGCGATAGCTTCACCCGAAAGATCCGCGAAGCACGCCTGGCCCTGGCTCTGGAGAAGCGCTTCAGCAAAGGTGAGATCCTCGCCCGCTACCTGAACATTGCCTACTTCGGCTCCGGCGCGTACGGAGTCGAGGCTGCAGCCCGACGCTATTTCTCGAAACCCGCCGCGGATTTGAACCTGACCGAATCGGCCACTCTCGCTGGCATCGTCAAAGGGCCCACGGCCTATGACCCACTTCGTAATCCGGAGAACGCGACACAGCGACGCAACCTGATCTTGAACCGCATGGCCCAACTCGGCTACATCTCTCGGGAGCAGGCTGATCGCGCCGCAGCGGTTCCTATGGAAGACGTCCTGAATCCCACGAGAACGTCGAACGGTTGCACGTCGTCGTACGCACCTTTCTTCTGCGACTACGTCCTGCAGACGATTTTGACCAGCGAGGCTTTCGGCGAGACCCCTGAGGAACGCGAAGCCTTCCTGCGCCGCGGCGGATACACGATCCGCACCACTTTGAACCCGAATGTTCAACAGGCTGCCACCGAAACGGTCAATGAGTTCATTCCGGCTAACGACGAAAGCCGCAAAGCCGCCGCCATCACCATGATCGAACCGGGCACCGGAAACATCGTCGCTATGACGCAGAACCGCACCTGGGGAACGTCGGGGGTTGGAAAAACCACGTACAACTACAACACCGACAGAGCCATGGGCGGCACGATCGGTATGCAGGCCGGATCGACATTCAAGATCTTCACTCTGGCCGCCGCACTCGAGGCCGGCATTTCCCCATACGAACCCATCAGTTCGCCGAGTCCTGCAACCTTCGAAGGCTTCGTCAACTGCGAAACCGGCGTGCCTTTCCCACCCGTAACCGTCCGTAACTCCACTCGTGGTGGGTCCCTCACCATGGCGCAGGCCACAGCGTTCTCCACCAACACCTACTTCATGGCCATCGAGGAACGCACCGGCTTGTGTCGACCTGCTGAGATTGCCGAATCGATGGGCGTATTCACCGGTGCTGGTGATCCGCTGCCGCGGGTTCCGTCTTTGACACTCGGATCGGCTGAGGTGACCCCGATGGCTATGGCGAACGCGTACGCCACGTTCGCCGCACACGGTGAGTACTGCGCCCCCCGCTCGATCCTTGAGGTTCGCGACCGCGAACAACGACGCATGCCGATCCCGCCGGAGGACTGCACCCAGGTGATCGATCGACCGGTTGCGGATTCGGTGACCGAACTACTGACCGGTGTGGTGGATGGACCCATTTCCGGGCGCACTGGCTCGCGGATGTCCCTCGACCCACAACCTGCAGCCGGCAAGACCGGAACCACCAACGATTCCGCCGCAGTGTGGTTCGCGGGCTACACACCCCAGGTGGCAGCCGCGGTGTGGGTCGGTGATCCACGAGGTGGGTTCGCCCACCCGATGAAGGACATCACTATCAATGGTGAGTTCTACTCGCAGGTCTACGGCGGCACCCTGCCCGGCCCGATCTGGAAGGCCAGCATGGAAGCTGCGCTGGCCGACAAGCCCATCGAGCAATTCACCCTCGACACCGGGTTGCCGGTTGCCGTTTTCAATGTTGAGCGGATCCCCGATCTGGTCGGAATCTCCGACGGTGAGCAGATCATTCAGCGGCTGCAGGACAGCGGGCTCTAACTCGGGAATGTCGCCGAGATCGACGCACCGCAACCGGCCGGCGTCGTCATCAGCCAGACACCGGGACCCGGTGGAACCGTCATTCCCGGAACAGCGGTGGACATCGTGGTCTCCACCGGCTTCTCCACCATCCCGGAAACGCGCGGCGCACCCGCGCGCGATGCCAGAACCATCATGGAGCGGGCGGGCTACGCAGTGCAGATCGTCCCAGTGGCCGACCCTGCCTCACCACCAGACACCGTGATCGCGCAATCGCTCGCGGCAGGCACCTCCATGCCCGTTGGAACGGTCGTGACGCTGACCGTTAACACCGAGGCCGCTCCAGCTCCGGCGCCCGCCGACCCTGGCCAACCGCAACCGGAACCGGCGCAACCAGCCCAACCTCAACCGGCGCAACCGCAACCGGTACCCGCGCAGCCAGCACAGCCGGGTCCCACAGAGGTTCCAGCGGAGATCGTCCCGATCGAGTAGCGGTCACATACCGAGGGCGGCCTTGACCAACGCCGCCACCTGGGAACCATCGGTGCGCCCTTTGACCTTCGGCTGCACGATCTTCATCACTGCCCCCATCGCCTTGCCGCCCTCGATCCCCTCCGCAGCAACTTCGGCAACCGCAGCATCGACGATCGCCTGCACCTCTTCTTGCGACAACTGTGATGGAAGGTAGGTGTCGATCACCGCGAGTTCGGCACGCTCCTTGTCGGCGAGTTCGGTGCGTCCTGCGTCGTCGTAGGCCTGCGCAGCCTCGCGTCGCTTCTTGGCCTCGCGCCCGAGAACGGTGAGGATGTCGTCGTCGGACAACTCGCGTGCTTCCTTGCCCGAGACTTCCTCGGTGGTGATCGCCGAAAGCACCATGCGGATGGTTCCGGACTTCGTCTCATCGCGGGCCTTGATGGACGCGGTGAGATCCGTCTGCAGTCGATCCTTGAGTTCAGCCATGCAGCGCATCTTGCCACCGCCCACCGACGCCACCCGTGCGATCATGGTCAGGTGAACACACGCGGGCGGCTGTTGACTTCTGCCGTTGTCGCTGGCCTCGGCGCCCTGGCCTACGCGCGCTGGGAATCCGAGCGATTCACCCTGCGCCGCGCCAACGTTCCAGCCCTTCCCACCCGGCAACCCGATCTGCGCGTGCTGCACCTATCGGACCTGCACCTAGTCCCCGGGCAGACGAAGAAGAAGGAGTGGGTGTCGAGCCTGCGCGAACTGCAACCCGATGCGGTGATCGCCACCGGTGATTTCCTTTCGCACGAAGATGCGATTCCCGAGGTCATCGACACCCTCGAGCCGCTGTTCGACGTTCCCGGCGCGTTCGTTCTTGGCAGTAACGACTACTACGCCCCCAAGCCGATCAACCCTGCGCGCTATCTGCAAGGACCTTCGGGTCTGCAACCCAATCGCCCGATGCTGCCGTGGCAGGACTTGGTTGCCGGGCTCACCGCTGGCGGCTGGCTCGATCTGTCAAATGCGAAGTCGCGGCTCAAGGCCGATGGCCGCGAGATAGATATTCGCGGCGTCGATGATCCCCACATCGGAAGAGACAAGTACGACGACGTCTCCGGCGCTTTCGATCCTGGCGCTGATCTCGCCCTCGCAGTAGCCCACGCGCCGTACCTTCGCGTACTGAACCCGATGGCCGAAGACGGCGCGCACTTGATCATGGCCGGACACACGCACGGTGGACAACTTCGAGTTCCCGGTTACGGCGCACTCGTCACGAACTGCGATCTCGACACGGGGCGCGCCCGTGGACTTAGCGATCACAACGGCAGTGCATTGCATGTCAGTGCCGGGCTGGGCACCTCGCCCTACGCGCCATTCCGCTTCGCCTGCCCACCGGAAGCAACTTTGTTAACGCTCACTCACTCGGCTTGACGAGCCGTTCGACCTCTGAAAGCCGTCGGCTAGACTCCGTTGGCCCGCAAAGCACTCATCGGGCACTCGGGGTGTGGCGCAGCTTGGTAGCGCGCTTCGTTCGGGACGAAGAGGTCGTGGGTTCAAATCCCGCCACCCCGACGCTGATGGGGCAGGAGCCTTCGGCTCTTGCCCCATCGTCTTGTGAAGGAGGTCTGGTGAGCGTTCCCGACCTTCGTCCGTCGCGTTCGGATCTGGGCCCGGCCACCCGGGAGTACGTGAAGTCCCTGGGCTGGCGCTCGGTGAACATGCACACCCACATCTCCTTGGTGCACAAGTACGTGTACGTGGAAGTGCCGAAAGCCGGCTGCGGAACCATGAAGGCCACGCTCGGCGGCCTCGAGGCAGCGCGCAAAGGGCCCGGCTTGGTGCAGCGGGTGCAGGAGGCCCCACACAACCGCATCAACGCAACGCCGTTCGTCAAACCGTTCCAGTTGCCATCGGACATGCTCGAAGAGGTGCTGACGTCGTCGTCGTACCGCCGTTTCACGGTGGTGCGCGATCCGGCGTCGCGCGTGCTGTCCGCTTACCTGGAGAAGATCGGCCAGGGCTTGAAGCAAAGCGAGCCGATCGTGGCTGCGCTGGGTATTCCGGCTTCGGAGATCTCGTTCTCGCAGTTCCTCGACGTGATCGCAGCGCAGGATTCGCGCGAGCAGGATCCGCATTGGCGCCGACAAGCAGACCATGTCGGTTGGGGCATCGTGAGTTACGACGCCGCGATCCACTTGGAGAATTTGGATGCATCGTGGGAGCAGGTTGGCGAGTTGACCGGCATCACGGATTTGCGCGAGACGTTCTACTGCCGCAACTCCACTGGTGCGTCAGCGAAGGTGGACGAGTACTTCACACCGGAACTGCGCGATCGCGTTCGGTCGATCTACGCGCGGGACTACGAGGTCTTCGGCTACTGAAAGCGCGGAAGCAACAACTCGGCGATCTGCACCGCGTTCAGGGCCGCGCCCTTGCGCAGGTTGTCGCCGCTGACGAACAGTGCGAGGCCTTTGCCGTCGGGAACGGTCGGGTCCTGGCGGAGGCGACCGACGTAGGACGGATCTTGGCCCGCTGCCATCAAGGGCGACGGCACTTCGGTGACGACCACTCCAGGTGCACCTTCGAGTAATTCGGTGGCGCGATCCACCGAAAGCGGCGCGGCGAACTCGGCGTTGATCGCAAGCGAATGCCCGGTGAAGACGGGAACCCGCACACACGTGCCGCTGACCGCGAGGTCCGGGATGTTGAGGATCTTGCGGGTCTCGTTGCGCAGCTTCTGCTCTTCGTCGGTCTCCCCCGAGCCGTCGTCAACGAAGTTGCCGGCTTGGGCCACCACGTTGAAGGCGATCGGCGCGATGTACTTGTTGGGTTCTGGGAAATCGACGGCTGCCCCGGTGTAGGTGAGCTGCTCGATCCCTGCATCCTCGACGGCGTGGACCTGCGAAGCGAGTTCCTCCACACCAGCAAGCCCACTACCGGAGACAGCTTGATAACTCATCGCGATCATCCGGCGAAGTCCGGCGTCGTCGTGAAGTGGCTTGAGCACCGGCATCGCGGCCATGGTGGTGCAGTTCGGGTTGGCGATGATGCCCTTGCGCATCTCATCGATGGCATCGGGGTTAACCTCGCTCACCACGAGCGGAACATCCGGGTCCATGCGCCAGGCTGAGGAGTTGTCGATCACGATCGCACCGGCCTGCGCGAATTTCGGCGCCCACTGCTTGGACGTCGATCCGCCGGCAGAGAACAGCGCGATGTCGATCCCGGACAGATCGGCCGTGGCGATGTCTTCCACCACGATGTCCTCGCCCTTCCACGGCAAAGTGCTGCCGGCCGAGCGTGAGCTGGCTACGTAACGCATCTTCGCAACGGGAAAATCGCGATCCACCAGGAGTTGACGCATCACGCCACCGACCTGGCCGGTAGCACCGACCACCGCGACGTTCACACCCGCGGGGTCGCCGCTCATCGTCCTGTTCCCGCGTAGACCACGGCTTCGCCGTCGGCATCGAGGCCGAAGGCCGTATGCAAGGTCTGCACTGCCCGCTTGGAATCATCGACGCGCGTCACGACGGAGATACGGATCTCGGAGGTCGCGATCATATCGATGTTGATGCCGGCTTCGGCTAGAGCGTTGAAGAAGTCGGCAGAGACACCCGGGTGCGAGCGCATGCCCGCCCCGACAAGCGAGACCTTGGCGATCTGCTCATCGACGGTCAGTGATTCGAACTCGATCGCATCGCGTCGTGCATCGATCGCCGCCATCGCCTGTTGCACCGAACCCTGCGGGCAGGTGAAGGTGACGTCGGTGCGACCGGTCGACGCAGCAGAGACGTTCTGCACGATCATGTCCACGTTGATGCTGGCGTCGGCGAGTGCGCGGAAGATCGCCGCGGCTTGACCGGGCTTGTCGGGAACGCCGAGAACGGTGACCTTGGCGTCGTTCACGTCGGCTGCAACACCGGAGATGATCGGTTGCTCCATGGCTTTTCCTTCTTCGATAGCGCGAGTAATCGCTTCGGGCGATAGCACCCACGTGCCTTCCTTGGTCGAGAACGATGACCGAACGTGGATCGGAACATCGAACCGGCGTGCGTACTCCACGCAGCGCAGGTGCAGCACCTTCGCGCCGACGGCTGCGAGTTCGAGCATCTCCTCGTAGGTGATGAACGGCACCTGGCTAGCCGCCGGCACCACGCGCGGATCGGTCGTGAAGACGCCGTCGACGTCGGTGTAGATCTCACATACGTCGGCGTTCAACGCGGCTGCGAGCGCAACGGCGGTGGTGTCGGAACCGCCGCGACCCAGCGTGGTGATGTCCTTGGAATCCTGCGCCACACCCTGAAAACCGGCAACGATGGGAATCGCCCCGTCTTCGATGGCCTGGGTGATGCGACCGGGCGTGACGTCGATGATGCGAGCCGCCCCGTGCGCGGAGTCGGTGATCAAGCCGGCCTGGGATCCGGTGTA
>Ga0102934_1002125_pt1 | contig 13797 bp, 12 predicted proteins | sample SalPonR2_A_D1_MG_FD_78175 | JGI IMG/M metagenome (GOLD analysis project Ga0102934, IMG submission 78175) | Salt pond soil microbial communities from South San Francisco under conditions of wetland restoration - Salt Pond MetaG R2_A_D1_MG | ecosystem: Environmental > Aquatic > Marine > Intertidal...
GGCATATCTTTGCAGAGTTTTGAGTTTTTAGTGGGTGTCGGTTGATGAATCTGCCATTTTTTATCTACTACCGACCCTCTATCCTTCTTTAAATTATACCAGAATCAGTCAATTTCTCGTTCAATCAAAACGATCAACTCTTTCAGTGTTTGTTGTAATTCGCGCCGGCTTTCAAAAACGTTCTCGGAAATCATTAGTTTGAGAGACAGGATATTCGCGGCTTCCCTGTCGGCAAGCACTTTATACAGATCGGGTTCCCATTCATCCTCAAGAGGTTCAATGGTAACCCTTTCTTTCACCATCTTCTGTAAATTGAAATATTTGAACAACACTTCATCGACCCTGTTTTGCTGGACCGTCATTTTATCGGCGATCTGAAATTTCAGCAGTTCCAGTTTGTTATCCAGCTCAACTAATTTATTTCTAATCGCCTGACTTGAGATGATATTGCCGGATCCTGAGTTTTCCAGGTCTTCCCTCACCTGAATTACCGGAGCTTCATTTTCTACGCTAAATACGCTTAGAGTAATCAAAGAGTCTGCGTTACCCACCCTGTTCAGTCTGGACTCCCAATCCGTTTCTACCATGAAGGTTTTCAGGGGATTTACACTTATTGAATCAAGTCTGAGATATTCTGCCCCCTGTGCGACTGCACGTTCTAGGTCCGTCTTAAGGATATTTAGAATCCTTATCTCTTCTGAATTCATCTGCCTCATTTCATTCCAGTTATTCACCTGCAGGGCAATCAAAATTCCGACCACCACCAACAGGATTTCACCAATAGCATAAAGCAGGTATTTAGAAACTGATCCGGAATCGATCAGTTTCTGGCGGATACGGCGGAAGAGTGTAATCATGGGAAAGCTTTGGTTTTATTCAAGGACAAGTAACTGACTTCGAGGTGTTTTTACAACAGAGACTTGAAATCTGAGTATTGATTAATGAGTATTGAAACTCTGACATCTTCACCCATAACCAATAAAGAATACACGAGAAACGATACCCTACTAACTGCACTCAAAATCATTCATACCAACAGGCTTGCAGCGGTCGGGGAAACTATTGTTCTTCCAATAGTCAAATATACCGGATTTGGTTATGTACTCTTTGAACTGTTTGGTTTGTCTGAATTTTGAGTAAGACGGATCCCAGATCAAAAAGGGAAATATGGGTACATCATATACTCCCAGTGAATAGACGAGCATGCTTATCGCTCCTTCATCGATCCCGCTCTTGCCTTCTATAAAATTAAGAACATCCCTGCCTAATTCGGTATGATCATTATCAATATTCTGAAATGCCTGCCACAATTCATCATGTCTGTTCCATCCTAATAACAAATCCGGATCATTAGTTGCAGATTTGAAGGCCATTTCCTGACCCATTCTGGCCAGCATACCGAAATTTGAATATTTAACCTTTATGAGTCCCTGATTTAATCCTTCATTATGAATTTCCAGCGCTTCCTCATCATTGCCATTTAAAGACTGAACTACAATGTAGTTTTCATAGCAGGGTGCATATCTTGGCTCCAATTGAAGACACAGTTCAAAGCTTTCCTCTGCCAGCCCTGTTTTGCCGGTGACAAGCAGTGCAATTCCTTTCCACAAAATAGCGCTGGCATTTCTCGGATCTAATTCGAGCGCTTTGTCGTAATGCTGAATAGCGTCTTCTATGGTGTTCTCTAGATTATTTCGTTGAGTCCTGTCAAAATAAATATTACCGATGGTGGCAGTTGCCAGGGAACTATTGGGATTTAGTTCAAGTGTACGATTCGCATATTCGAGTCCCTTCTCATGCAGCACGTCAAGATCCAGATCAGAGTATCCGTAACTATTTAGGAGTGATTGAATAGCTGCTCTCATTTCCCATGCGTCCGCATACTCGGGATCCAGCTCAATGGCTCTGACCAGCAGCTCATTTGCTTCATCCAAGCGTGAACGGTCTAGAAAATAAGGCCGTGCTTTAAGATAGAGTTCATAGGCATCGAGGTTATCGGTCGTTTTGGTGACTCCGGGTGATTCGATCTCAAATGAACCGATCAAAGATCCCATCTCTCCGACAATGGCTTTCGAAATCTCATCCTGGATGTCAAATATATTGTCGGTAGTAAGCGGGCGATCGTAAGTTTCGGACCACAGGTGCTTGTCGGTCTTTGCTTCGATCAACTGTGCCGTCACCCTTACTGTATTGCCTGATTTCCGAACACTACCCTCAAGAACATGTTTCACCTTTAGCTCTTCAGCTATTTCAGGGATGCCAAGTTCTCTGCCTTTAAATTGGAAGGAGGATGTCCGCGAAGCAACTTCCAGATCATTTACTTTCACAAGAACATTCAGTATTTCCTCCGAAATACCGTCCGAAAAATATTCCTGATCCCCTTCAGGTGACAGATCCACAAACGGTAAGACAGCCACAGAAGCCTCTGAAATTTGATTTGAAACGCCGCTGGTTGCAAACTCTTCAGCAAACGAATCTGGTGCTATTAAAAACCGCTCGAATAAAAGAAAAATCACTAGGAGGCTCAGGGTTCCGATAATCAGGCCATTCAGCTTCTTACTCGTGGCTGCCGTGACCGATTTGGTAATATCCACTTCAGCCGATTTCTTTATTCCATCTGGAGTTAACTCAAAGGCCCAGGCTACAATTATAGCGATGGGAAAGCAACTGAGAACCAACACGGTGATAAAAGAGGGAATCCATTCAGGAAACCCAAGCTGTGGAGCAATCGTGCTTACGATCTGTATGATTAGCCATCCGGCGATGGCATAGGCTGTGGCCACCCTGAACACATTACGGCGTTTAAGTTCGTTTAGAAAGCCTTTAAAATTCATAGAGACAATAGATCATAGATTATGGCCGGTATAGTAACACTAAAAATATCGACTTTCTTATTCAATATTTGTTATTGTTCATTCGTGATTTCTGAACTGTCTGATACGTCTTTTTTGCCATTTTGGACCCCATAAGCATCATCGGGATTCACTTTAAAATACTTTGAGCTCCAACAACCTCATCCTTGGTATTACGTATATTTTTTAACGTAAAGTCAGGAAGTGAAACCATAGGGGATTTATTCCATGACAAGTAACTGACTTCAGAGCTTTTTAGCAAAATAGTCTTGAGTCTTGAGACATAAGTATTTGAGTCTTGGATCCCGAAGCGATTAGTTTTTGACGAATTCTTCGGAAAAAGGTTTTATAGAATGAGTTTGGTTTTGTTATGAAACAATTACGCCATTTTTCAGAAAAAGGTGAAACGGCAGAAACAGGACCAAGAAACAGTATCCAATGGGCTATTTTTCTATCAGAGTTACAAACAGCTGCGACCTTATCAGCCACTTCCCGCTGGCTTTGACCCATTGAGCAGAATATCGTCCGCCGATAACCGATTCTTCCGCCCCCTCTTCAAAACCTTTCCATGTCCCGCTCTCCCAGGCCAGTCCCCGGTCAGAATTCACTTCAACTTCATCCGGAGTTCGAACCCAGTACATCCGTGGACCGCCTCCGGCACTCACGATATATTCCATCAGTGCTTTTTTACCTGAAATCAGGCTTCCGTTTCCTGTGGTGATCAGTACATCTTCCGTTAAGTACTGATAATTGGAGGCTTCATCAAAGTTTTTCAGTGCTTCATTGGATAACGCCCGGACCGTGCGTATCTGCTGCTCATCCCCATTCTGTGCATGTATCTCACTGACCGTTAAAAGAGCTGCGCTCAGTATGAAAAAGACTATTATTTTACTCTTCATGTCATTTGTCTTTTGTGAAAGCGTCATTTATAATTTTTCCATCGCCTATCTAGCATCTGCTATTTACTATTTACAATCTACTATCATCTATTCCCCATCATCCATCCCCGGGGGCATGCGATGACCTGCTGCCTGTTCAAACGCATAGGCCATTCCAACTAAACGGGTGTCATCCCAGGGTCGTCCCAGGAGCTCCAGTCCGACGGGCATCCCTTCTTCACTAAACCCGGCAGGTACCGAAATGGCAGGGAATCCTGAGTTCGCTGACAGCTGGCAGTTATCATCATACTGTTCTTCAGTTATCAGGGCCGCAATTCCCCTGATGGTTGGGTAGGCAAGTGCATCCAGATCATGTCTGGCCATCACCTCGTAAATCGCCGATTTTAATTGCATTCTCTTAGAAAGCTCTTCAAAATAGATCTCCTTAGGATCATTTTGGGAATTCAATGATTCATTTAAGAGGCTCTGTACTTGTGGTATTACTAACCCTGTGTTGATGATTTCCTGCAGAGATTGAGCCGGTGCGTCCGGGCTGGCTGACAGATAGGCATCTATATCATTAGCAAAATCATGTAAGAGTACATAAAATCCACCCCTAACCTGGCGAATCACTTCCTCAAAAATCGGAAAATCAACCATTACAGTTTCAGCGCCTAATGTCTCTATTTGCTCAATTGCTGCGTCGAAAACTGAGGCAACACTGCTATCTTCCGGGACCCGGTAACGCAGCTCACTCACGATGCCGATTCGCTTGCCGTCCAGCGCGTTTGAATCCAGCGCATCAACAAATTGCTCATCAAACTGTCCGACAACTGTCGCTGTCTGAGGGTCTTCGGGATCATAACCGACCGTTACGTCAAGGATCATAGCAAGGTCAGCGACACTGCGGGCCAAAGGGCCGCCAATATCCTGTGTCGAGGAAAGAGGGATAATGCCGGCCCGGCTGGATGATCCCTGAGTTCCTCGAAGTCCCACCAGGGCATTATGCGCTGATGGTATCCGAATTGACCCGCATGTATCGCTTCCAAGACCTGCAAGAGCAAAGTTTGCTGCCACAGCCGCGCCGGTTCCTCCGCTTGATCCGCCCGGATTTCTTGTGGGATCATAGGGGTTTCTCGTTTTGCCAAAAGCCGATCCCCAGGTTTCAATACCAAAAGCGAACTCATGCATGTTCGTTTTACCAAGAATTATGGCTCCGGCATCTTTCAGCCGTGATACCAGCTCAGCGTCACGATCAGGTGAATAACCGGCTAGCGATTTTGAACCCGCGGTGGTTGGCATGCCACGCGTTTCATAGTTGTCTTTTACGAGTATCGGAATTCCGTGCAGCGGACCGCGCGGCCCGTTCTCCAGCCGCTCCTGGTCAAGTATCTCCGCCTGTTCCCGAGCATTTGGGTTGATATACGCAATACTATTCAGCGACGGGCCATTCTTATCGAAGGCTTCAATACGTGCCAGGTAAAAGTCAACCAGATCGACAGACATTATCTGACCATCATCCAGCCTGGATTGCAATTCTCCAATTGAAGCTTCAATAAGGCCACCTCCGTTTTCATCCTCACTATCCGGACGCTCGCAAGCGCTTACCAGCAAGACAACCAGCATACTTCCCATTAAAAACAAAGTATAAACTCTGTGTTGATACACGCATGCTATTTTTTTGTTTGAGGGAAGCATAATGGCCGGGTTATTTATTTGTTAAGTTCACTTTCAATCATTTGAAGTGACGATTCAATTCTCGTTAAGGTATATTCTACCGGACGTTCAACAAAATAGACCATGTGATTGGGTAGCGATCTAAGAAAATAGAGAAACTCCTGATCCGTAAGTAATTCATTATAATTTAGCGGGTGCATCGTTCCGGTCACATCATCATTTGACGCATCGCCGTCCCAAAGCTCTACAAATCTGGTATTTAACAGGTCTTTTCCTGCACTTAAAATAATATCCGTATAAATATTCTGTGCTTCCTTCAGGTAGGGATAAGCTTCGTAGGTTAAAATGATTTGATTTCTCAGTTCCTTATTCCGAATTATGTCAATTCCGTAAGAATTGAGATTATCCAGCGCTACTGTTGAGAACCGATCACCAAAGTTAAAACGAGTTGAAATGAAGAACATTGAATCCAGGTTGGGCGTATCGATATCTCCTCTGAACGCGCTCAGATCTGTGTACCCGAAATCATCGGCTACAATGAGCAGGATGTTGGGCTGTTGCTGACCGGTTTCGGTATTCTGATCCGCTCCTGAAGTGCATCCTGAAAAAAAGAGGAGTGATTGGGAGAGTATCAGGGTCAGCAGTGAGTATTCAAAAGAAAATTTCATGCAGGTAATTGTTTTTTAACGATACTTATTGTTGATATAATCACTGAGATGCATTGATTTCTTTTGAAGAGATATAAATTCATTTTCAAAGAATCTGGCAGTACCTCCGATATACCTGCATAAAGGCAGAACCCTCGGATCATTAAAAATCGAATCGTAAACTGTGCTGCCGGGTGCTTTCGGGGCGTTTGTAGGGAAAAACTTTCTGTGTTCGTTATCTGTAAACAGCTCATATTTCAGTTTACGGAATTCCAGACGGGAGGGGATTGCCGTGTTTGTGAAATTGATAGCTGTTTGTTCTAAATCACCATAATAGTCCTGTAGAATGCTGAGAAGTTCTGAATCCGGAAATTCAGAGATCTCTCCGGATGCGTTCAGGAAGTCCCAGGTATTGGATCGCCTGGAAATAATAGGTGTATCGGCAAGTCGATTAAAATCCAGGATAAATTTCAGCGAATCCTGCACTGCACCATACGGCGACTCCATGATCGGTACAATATTCCCGGCCGATTCAACCTGGGAACCAAGGGATTGAATCACATTCCCGATTAGTTGTGATTCCAGCCGGATATCCTCCTGAATTGAAAAGATATTTGTGAGCATACGGTTTTTGGCTTGCTGATCCTCATTCCAGTTATTTATCTGAAGCGCAATCAATATCCCAATCACCACCAGCAGGATTTCACCGATGGCGTAGAGGAGGTATTTTCGAACATTATCTTCTTCGATCAGTTTTTTTCGGATGGTGCGGAAGAATTTTAGCATAGGATCACGGATTTACACGGATTCAGGGATTTCACTAATGGAATCTGTCCCGTAGGGACTACATATTGGTAAAAAAAGGCGCTGCTCTGAATCCGGCGTGCCGTAGGTACGCGATATGGTTAAGGATCAAATGTGTGGCCCGGCATATATCGTACCTAACGGCACGAAGCTCCCGGGTTGCGTTCATTAATTCTACCGATATGCCGTCCCTAACGGGACGGGTTTCAAATAATCTAAAAATATCTGTGTTCATCCCTTAATCCGGCTAATCTGCGGTTCAAAGTTTTATCTCTTCAATCCAGTTCTCCACTTTCCCGCGCAGCATCACCAGTGGAACGCTGCCGTCTTTCAGAACAACATCGTGAAACTCTTTGATGTCGAATGAATCACCCAACGCTTCTTCGGCTTCGCTTCGCAGACGAATGATTTCGAGGGCGCCCATCATGTAGCTGGTGGCCTGTCCGGGTACGGCGATGTAGCGATCGGTTTCGGCGGCGGCAAGGTTGGGTGTCAGTGTGGTGTGCTCCATCAGGTAATCGATCGATTCCTGCCGGGTCCAGCCCAGGGCGTGCATGCCCGAATCCACCACCAGACGGGCGGCCCGATGCGCTTCACTGGCCAGCCAGCCAATGCGTGATACGTCAGAGGTATAAAGGTCCATTTCTTCAGCAAGCCGTTCGGTGTACAAGGCCCAACCCTCTCCAAATCCGGAGATAAAGAAATAGCTGCTCACAGGATGCTTATCGGCAGCAAGGGAAACATACATTTGAAACAAGTGACCGGGGTAGGCTTCATGGAATGAGAGTGACTCCAGCATACTTGTGGTTTGTTCCTCAGGCTCGTAGGTATTGATTACATATTTGCCGGGCTGACTCCCATCAGCAGCAGGCGGTATGGCTTGTCCCAGAGGAGCGGTTTTCTCCTGAAATGGAGGATAGGGAATCACCTCAGTTTCCAGATCTGGAATAAATCCAAAATAATCGGGCAGTGCTTCTTCGGAGCGGGCAACAGCATCTTCTGCATAACGGATCATCTGTTCGCGGCTCTCAAACCTATATTCAGGATTTTCCTTAACGATCCGAAGAATTTCAGCCGGATCCCCGGTACCCAGGCTCCGTTCTCCCAGCTCGCTCATTTGCTGCCTGACAACTTCCATCTGATCAAGCCCCTGCTGATGAATCTCTTGAGCAGTAAAGCTTGCAGAGATATAGTACTCTGTCGATGCCTGGTAGCAAGCGTCACCTTTTGGCAATGCACTCACTCCCACCGTTTGCCTTGCCTCTGGCAGATACTCATCTGATAGGAAATCCCGATATGCAGAGATAGCAGGATTAATCTCAAATTCCACAAGCTCTAACAGTCGCTGTTTAAAAGCTTCGTTATTGTCCGGTGCCATCGATACAAACGGCGTGTCTTCGGGCGGGGTTTGCAGGAGTGCGTCCATCTGACCAATTACTGCAGTCACTCCTGATTCCGGAGCTGTAAAACCTGAGGCCAGCCCCTCTCTCAAATTCTCAATTTCAGCCATTATATAGCCTGGAAGCTGAGATACCCTGCTATATGCGTTTTGTCTCTGCACTTCGTTTCCCACCGGCAGGGACGAAAACACAAATGACAGATTGTTTTGCCATCCGTTAAACGTAGGGCTTACCTGCCACTGCTGCATTCTGCAAACACGCTGGTTGATGGAAGCTTCAAGCCGGTTTTTCACAAATCCATACGTGATAGCTTCACTCCCTTTGAGATCAGAATTATTGATTTCGTTTAAGGCAGCCAACAAACTATCTTCAGTCGCATGCCATTTTTCCAGGGCTTCAAGTGAGTTATCCGTCAGCTTTGATGGATAACGATCATCCGCTCCCCATACTACCGCCAGTTCAGGGTATGCCTCAAAATACTGGTCAACGTAACTATCGGCCAGCGAATTAACCTGCTCTGACGGATTTTCGCCAGGCGTACAACCCACGATAATTATAAATGTTGCGACTGTAAGAAAAAGTGCTTTCATAGGGAGAAATATATTTGATTAGTTTTTAAAGATATAAAGACCAACCCTATCTGTTTGGGAGGTCTAGTGCTGGATTTCTGTCGAAAAAGTCAAAGGGCCTTAGCTCAAAAGAGTGCCAGAGAACAGGCATTACAGGCCAGTCTTCTGCTCTTACCACGTGGTGCATCGCCATGGTATACCATGCCACTATATCGCGGTTTTCAATCGACCGGTTTTCTGATGTCCATTCTGGCAGCCCCATTCCCGGTACGCTAAGAGTCGGGAATTCGCCGGCAGCAAAAAGTTCGTCTGAATCGTATGGAGTCACCCAAAGGTGATTATCGATATAACCTGCCCGTCGCCTGGGGTAATCGTCCTCACTCAGTTTCGTGAGCGCCGTCATGCCCGGCATCAGCTGGTAGCTGGTTGGATAGCCGACATGGTTTGTTCGGCTTCCGCTAATGAATCTCCAAAGTGCAGGGCTATTCATCATTTTCTTTTGTTTAGCCTCTGATTCGGTTTCTGCAATTGAAGACTCTGCCACCCATACACTTCGCCGCGGATGATCATCAGGCAGCATTTGTGTGGTAAGACGGTCTATCTGGAGACTGTTGTCCTGCCCATCTACATCCATGTCTAACCGATAGCTGAAGTAGTGATCATGATTAACTGCAATGATGTGAGGATCTACAAATCTGCCGTAAGCATCGTCCCGCACTTCAGCCATCGCAGCTTCCGTTGCATCTCTTTGAATCGCAGACTTGGCTTCTGCAATTCCTGTTGCACCGGCCCGAACCACAATCGATCCGTCCTGCTGAAAAACCCAGTCAAGGATGTAGTCATAGTTTCCAACTACCGCGGCTGTGCGAACTACCAGGTCACGCTTCACCCGGCTTTCAGGCCCCATCTCGGCACTGTTATGGCGCCATGAAGGATCACCATTCTCCCGTTCGAAAATTGCAATCAGGTTTTGCACATGTTTGGGGCGGCCATTGTCATGCATAAATAGTCCGTCCATGTAGTGCGCATAATCTGGAGCGTCGAGACCTGGAAGCAGCGGGTTTGTAAATCCACCCGCCGTGTACTCTCCCAAATCAATAAAATTCCTGGGATACCAACCAAATGCCGGATCCATATATGGAACAAATATTTCTGAAAGAAACCCTTCATACATTACCGGACGTACGTCACCGTCTTCATCATAGGTTACCGTGGAAATAACCATCCCCACTCGGTGATCCGGACGGACATGAAATTTCCATTTTTGCCATTCCACCTGGTATCCGTCTATATCAAATCCCGCGCCATTGGGCTGCGTGACTAACATTTTTCCCGGAACCTCTCGCTTATTGGTAATGGAACGATGATCAAAATCGATATTTGTTTCCGACACCGGCACGATTCCTTCGTCCACGATGCGTAAAATTTCCATCGTGTTCATATCAGCAACAATGGTTAGTCCATCTATACCCCGGCCCCAGCTATTACGGTAGCCACTTGGGTCAGAGGCAGATCCATGGGCAATACGCCTGCCAACTTGTTCGTCAGTACCAAAATATCCCGGCGGGCCAAAAAAGATGTCAATGAGCGTAAGATCGCCATACCCCCGTTTTTCCATTGCTGCAATAAACTCCGGATGCTCTTTAGCTTTTTCTGAAAGCTTTCCGAACTCCTCGCCCAGCCATGTGGGTTGAATTCCCTCAAGCTGGTTCCAGCTTTCAAGAAATCCATTATTGACATCGACGATTGCCTTATATGTATCTGCCCCCTGATGGACGGTTGCATACACCAGCCTTGGAATTTGTCCCGTACCGTCCCAGCTCCAGACCGCCTGCTTATCGGGGGGTACAAGATTGATATGTGAAAACCGGGTATCACCATCCAGGTTACCGGCTTCCTGCAGGGTTTCCAATACAACCCAGTATTCCTGCCAGGTCAAAGGGTCCAGCGGGTGCGATGGTTCTTGTGCAAGAGTAGTACTTGCCAACAACATCATTGTAATGCATATAATAAGTGCGTTCAGTGTTTTCATGAGTGGTTTGATGGTTTGAGGTTCAGAAAATGATGACTATCAGGCATACTTACATATACTCACCAGAAGGGTTAAGGAGATCATAATCACAAGCATATGAGTCAGCACCGGAAAAGATGATATCCGCAGCAACTATGATCCCTTTGATAGAAGACATCGCTAATGCAAAAAATCCCTGCGGCGCAACAGCCACCTGCCGGAAGGAACCGTGTACGCTTACCGGTCGATAAATGACTCCGCTGGTAAAATTATCCAATGGTATCTTGATGCCGGGTTCGTCAAATGCCTGGTGTGTAGCAGGAAATATTGAGCTTTCATCCGCGCTATTTAAAATGGATATGTCATCTTCAGACGTATAAAGCAGTGTTTCATAACTCCCGGCAGGAGTCAGCCAGTTTGAGATGACACTCAGCGCTGCAATGAAGAGCAGTATGGTCAGCGCAGATGGAAATTTCATGTCTCTTTCACTTCGATAATTGGTAAGTAGTTTGATTCACATAAAAACCTAAACTGTTTTCATTTGTTTAATCCTGAGCCTTGTAACCTTTACCCTGAGCCCGGTAAATCGGTGGCATTGCAATGTTAGGAGATCGCGGATCACGTCCGCGATGACGCATGCTTGCACCTTGCACCTTGCACCTTGCACCTTGTACCCTAATAAGTTCCGTCCCCATCAATATCTTTCTGGAGATGATGTTCGAGAGCTTCAAGAGTTTTCCGAAGCAGTTTACGGGTTGTTGCCAGATCCGCTTCTAATTCATCCACCCTGCCTTCAAGCGTATTAGCTCTGATTTTCTGCTCTTCCCTTTCATTTTCCTGCATCAACTCCCAAAATATTCCCATGCCAGATATCTCCGAAAAAAATGAAAAGCACTCAAGTTAATCGGCAAGATGCCTATAACTCAAATACTCAATTAAATATCAATATAGTTTTTTTGGCGTTATTAGCAATTTTTAAAAATACTAAGGATACAATCCACTGTTAAAACAATTAAAAACAATCGAATAGCACCTATTATACTGCGCTGCTCATATAGTCAATCACCAGATTGCTCATCGCCCGCACACCCAGTTTCATTCCGCTCTCATTTACGTAGAAGTCCGGCGTGTGATGACCAGAGGCAGGTCACTTTTTACTACCTGATAAATCCGTGAGAGGAAATAAATGACTTCACTCCCAACGCCTCGCCCTTTGCTCCCTCAGTATCTCTCCTGAATCGATCATCTCTTGGAGTCGCTCATTACGATTGGAAGACTTACTGGTCAAATGCCATTCTCCGCAAATATCACACTGATAGACGTTTTGTGGTCCTTGGTCCGGTTGAAAATTACGGTGGATATGTATATCAATCAGGGATGTTTCTGCCAGAAACTTCGTGGAGTACTGATTTTTTCCAGTGGGGCAACGCATGTTTTAATATTTAGATTGAAAGCATGCCGAAAAATATTTCTATACATATCGATATCAAACCCAATTTGAGGATTTCCCAATCGTTGCCAACTCGAATTAGATCCGGGCAACGGCTGGATCCAATTGAAAGCTCTGCTGCCGTTGGACCGCATGGCCCGGTTATACATCAAATGTTTTGGTTTTAATACTGTCAACCAAGAAAGTAAAAGAAAATACTATAAATGAACCCGGGGAGGTTCCCCCCGGGCGCTGATAAAAGTAAATTTTTAAATGTCAAAAGAACCGTTGATACAACATCAATCTCTGGAGCTTTCCAGCTCATCAACAATTCGTGTTGCACCATAAACGTGTCTTAACGATTCCAGCATACCACGTACATCAACAGCAACGGCACGCGCACTTCTATCATCCAGAATAAATGTACTTGACCCCATGCTTTCTACATTACCGTCGAATGCAAGGCCAACAACCTCCAGATCGATATTTACCACCGGTGATCCTGAATTTCCGCCGATAATATCGTTGGTAGAAACGAAGTTTACGGGTGTTGAAAGATCAAGTGTTGATGATGGCGTAGCCCAACGTTCAGGCAGGTCCCATTCAGGTTCGCCGGTATGAGAATAATGCCGATCATACATCCCATAAAATGTTGTGTAAGTTGGGGCAACAGTTCCGTTGTACTCATATCCTTTAGCCACACCATCCTGAATTCTGGGAGAAAATGTTGCATCAGGCGGAATGGTTGTTCCGTAAACGGCAAACCATCCGCGGCCAAGCCGTGTCTGTAGTTCACTTTCCTCCTGCGACAATTCACGGGAACGCTCGATGTTTTCAAACAAGGGCTCCCCAAACGTTTTAAAATAGGATACAGCCGGGTCAGCAACCGCAGACTCAGGGTCTTCAAGGAGTTCCTGTGTTTCAGCGGCCGTAGCAAAGCCGGAATTTGCAATTAGCTGGTCTGCTACTTCTTCGTATGGCTGTCCATCCGTAATTTCCATGAGGTAGGGATGGTCGGCTCCAAGAGCGTCTGAAAGATAATTCAGATGAGTGATAATTAACTGTTTTTCAAGAAACGTGGGTTTGTCCCGGATGCTTTGAATCTGGTTCAGCAAGGCTGATTTTCTTTCTTCATCATCCTCTATACGATCCATCATCGCGTAAACGTAGGCTCGCTGCAGCAATGCCGCAGAAGCGAAGGAGTTAGGTGTTAGCCCAAGTGTTAAATAATTGTATGGGGCCAGGACAGCCTTCTCTTCCTGAATCTCAGCAATCCGGGTTATTATCGGAATATAGGTGTCACGTAGCTCAGGAGATTCATTCAGAGCATCAATGAAATTCTGTTCATTATCCACCCGGCGGCCCATCAGATATTCGTCATTATGGGCAAGAATCTGACCGCCTAAAAGTTTTTGAGAGTTTTTTAAACCAAAAATTGTATTCCGAAGCTGTTGAGCTTGCGGTGTTGAGGAATCATATTCGAAATACGCTTCAAGTCCTTCAATGATTCGTGTAAACAGGCTGTGTCGA
>Ga0102934_1002126_pt1 | contig 13796 bp, 10 predicted proteins | sample SalPonR2_A_D1_MG_FD_78175 | JGI IMG/M metagenome (GOLD analysis project Ga0102934, IMG submission 78175) | Salt pond soil microbial communities from South San Francisco under conditions of wetland restoration - Salt Pond MetaG R2_A_D1_MG | ecosystem: Environmental > Aquatic > Marine > Intertidal...
CCTTGACAGGCGGCGGCACAAAATGCGGCAGTTTGCCTCGCTGAAAGTCGTTGATTAGAGAGACGGCCACTGTGTTCAAGTCCGGTTCCCCCCCCTTGACCAACTTGCCCGTTTTCTTAGCCAACTTGGTCATGAAATCCTGTGCGTCATCCCATTCCCTCACCCCGTACGTCCGAACCACGTACTCCCTTTTAACTTCCTCCAAAATGGCGGGAACAAATTCGGTCGGGTCGGGCAGGCGCTCCGCCCGCACCACGCCTTTCAAGACGATGGCCGTCTCGTCGTCCCCCGTGTCGTAGACGATACCGGGGCAGTCGATCAGGTAGATGCGCTTCATGAGCGTGATGTACTGCCAGACCTTGGTCTCGCCCGGCACGGGGGCCACTTTGCAGACTTTCTTGCTTTTAAGGGTGTTGATGATGGAGGACTTGCCCACGTTCGGGTACCCCACCACCCCGACCGAGATCTGTTTCTTGTCCTGATGCAGTTTCGCGTACTGACGCAGCAGGTTGATCAGACTCCCCTTTCCGAACGCGTTCGTGATGGAGGCGTGAAAGGCCAGGGTCGGGTAGTGCTGAGAGAGCAGTCGGACCCATCGTCGGACCACCCAGGCAGGCACCAGGTCGCACTTGTTGACGATGAGGATCAGGTGTTTGTGGCTGGCATTCTTTTTTAAATGACGTTCCAAATGCGCACACCTTGTCCCAGGAATGTTCCGCGCGTCCAGCACCTGGATTACCACGTCCGAGCAATCGATCACTTTGTACAACTCCCCCCATATCCGACGGGACTGCCCCTTGTCGAACAAATCGTGACGTCGTTCCACCCTGTAATCCAACTCTTCTACCAAGGCCCCGTCGGCGTGTTCAGGTGCCTGGTATTTGGCTTGCTCCACTTCTACGCGTTGCAAAAGGGAGGCATAATCCCCATTGCCTGATGGCACCCCCCTTGGGGCTGCCTCAGTCACCCCCGACGACAGTTTCGGACGTTTTCGCGTCGACTTGGCGCCGAAGGTCGCCTGAAAACTCTCAGTTTGCAGCAGATTCATTCGCTGCGCTTTCTCACTGTCCACGAGCAGGCCCATGGGAATCTTTTTCCGACGCAGCACGATGGAAAAAGGATCGGCCGCCCGCGTCGTCATTTCTTCCCGGAAGCGGTCCAGGTCCTCCTGGGAGATCACACGCGTGTTTCCAAACCACCGTCGGTCGGGCTGCACGCGCCCCGTCGCCCCGGTGATGGCTTGTCCGCCTACTTTGTCTTTCATCATTAACGTACCTCCCACGACTTTGCCTTTTTTGTTACGGATGGGCTTCCCTCCCCGGTACATTTGGAGACGATTGATGGTGGCGCGGTCTCGCAGCTTCCCGCCTTTGTGTTTTACATCTGAAGCTTTGCGGTTGGGGTTGTCGCTGCTTTTGGAGGAGCTCAAAGAGCTTCCTTTCGGCTTCCCCATGGTTGAATGGATAGGAGCGAGGACGGGAGGTTGACTCGGCCGGGGCTAGCACAAGCTTGGAAGTAAAGCTGCCGACAACCGCGTGCCACCTGGTCAGGAATCATGAGCGTGAATTGAGTACGAAGACGTGAGTCTAGCTCGGGTCGACGCGAATGACTGTTGCGACGAAGGCGTTGGACACGACTTCAGCCTGTAGGACGCGCTTCTTGCAGTCTCCAGCACAACCGGCACCGTTCCTCGCCGTCTCTCTCGCTCGACTGCGGCGTAAAATTTTGACGAAGTCCGCGCCCGAATTCATGCATAGCCCACACACAGACAGTGGCCATTAGGTGCATCATCGTGGATTTTTGTAAAACGAGTGGACGCGCGCCATTGTTTTGAAAATATGCCGCCTACACGCCTTCTCGGCTTCCTCGCCGTCTGGTTCATTTCTGCGAACACAGCGCCTGCATTTCACGGACCACGACCGCTGCTGTCAGCGTCACTTTACCGTTCATTCTTACGTGTCAATGGTTACATGTCCCCGCGGGTATGTCCGCGGTCTCACCGGACGGCTGCTCAATCGACGGGGGAAGAAGCCACGCCTGAAAAAGACCTAGAAGTTGACTACTTCTTCGCAGGTACATGTTCGTAGCTGAAAATCTCACACTTACACGTGTCATACCTCACTCGGATGGCAACATTATCGTATTTGTGCACTTGACTCATGGAGCGAAAATTTCACCCGTACCTCCTAGATGGGTTCTCGTCCCTTTTGGACGATTCGAAAAATAACGCCGAGCGGGGCCCCAAATCGCCCTTTGAAGGTGGGCAGACGATCCTTTTGGGAAGTGAAGACGAGCGTGCCCCCGTGACAGAGCTCCCTCGTCAGGCGACATCTCCGCCTCCTCCACCGATTTCAAGACGAGGCATTCCACCCTCCCCTTCGTCCGGAGGCTCAGTCAACGACAACAAGAGTGGCATGAGGGGCCGTCGGGAAGGAAAGCGTCCGAAACGTTTTGCCCCGCCTTGGCAGCAAGGTTCCAGCAGCAATTTTGCAGATGGCCCCGGAGGAAGCGGTCGACGCTCGCGAAGGGCCCCGGGGGGGGCGACAGCGGAGGGCGGATTCATCCCTTCTTCTCCCCCTCCCTCTGCCGGCGGGGGGCAAGGACCACAAGGAAATGGCACACCGCCTCCGACGCGTGTGTATCGCCCCCCGGGGACCTTCGATTTGGAACCAGGGCGAGGGGGTCGGGGAGGAAGCGGGGGTGGGGGAAGCGCGCGGGAACGCGAGGACCAGCAGATCTTTCGTCTCCTCAACGTGTTTGGCAATCCCAACGGGATGCTCTTTGGGGCAGTTGCCTTAGCTCTGGGCACGGTGGCGTTTGGATGGGCCTGGAAGAGCGGGGCGTTGGAGAATTCCTCGCCGGGACAGGCCATGCTCCAGGACCCAGAGGCGACGGCCTACATGTCGAGAGAGGCTTTCCCTCAAGATGTGGACGTGACCGTGACGTTGGACGATAAGGTTATCAATTTGTCGCAGGAGGGTGACGTCGATATTTTGTAAAGGCCTCGGCAAAGGACCTGTGGTGAGGGCGACGACAGGCCTCCCAGATGGTGTCATAGGGTACAGGAACCTCCATGGCTGGCGACACATTCGTGGAGCGGGACGTGTTGCGACACTTGTTGTCCCCAGATGCAGACATTTTTTGGCGTTGAAAGCTGATTTCTTTTCTTAGCTTTTTATACATAAAACTGATGTTGATACACGCTTTACGGTGGGTAGAAGAGCACACTGATGATACTCCACCGACGCCCCAGGATTGAAGTTGGGGTTTTCCACGTTATTTAGTGAAATGGGAGTAGATCTTGAAAAAGGAAAGCCAATGTGTGTCCACTCAGCACCGTGGTGTCCTTATTGGGCCTGTCCTACAGTCATCTAGTCACCTCCTCCCGCGCTCCTCTGAACATTGATCTCAAGTTCTTTTCTGCTCCCAAAATTTCGTAGCTTGCCATGTAATTTCTCCCGTTCTCACCGAAGAAGAAACCTTTGTAAAACGAAAACGAATTGACCACCACATTTTTGAGGGTCAATTATATAATTGCTTCCCTGTTTCCTTGTTCGTCGAGCTTTGAAAACAAGATGCTTGCATCCGATTGGGCCGGACGAGTATACTTGACATTGCTAGTATTCTTCTTCAAATTCTTCCTCATCATCAACATGCTCTTGACGCGTATGCGCATAATCCCGAAAGCATTCCGTTTTATGCAAACGGATAGTCATTCGAGCTTTTCGTGTCATTCGTTCGTGGTATTGTCCGTCTTGATCACCTTTCTGCTGTTGTCCTTCCTGACAATGATGTCTGTGTAGAGGAACTTCCACAAACGCGGTCTCAATACGCTCAACGTCCGCCATCTTGGCCCGGGTGAGGAGAAATGATGCATCTATAGCGATTGCGATCGCGCTTTCTAAAGCAGAAAATTGAACCGCATCTGCACTCTCCAACATTGCTTTGCGAGCAATATTGAAATAGGCACGACTGGGCTTGTTCACAGAAATAGGAATGTGCCTGAGTGTCGAGTTTGAGGACAAATTCGAATCAGTCATACTCAAACAGCCTGCTGCACGTTATGGAATAATTATATGAATAATTATTGTTCCAAATTCTACCAACGAACCGAGAAGAAGGAAGCTTAATGAGTTACATGTTTGTGAGTATAAATCTGTCGCGGTTTCAAGACGCCTATACGTCACAAAAAGCTCACAGGAAAATTACTAGAACTCATGCGGAGCGAAGGAGGAGGTTAGAGCTAACGGTCGGCGTTAACGGGCAACGGTTTCCAACAGCGGCCATCCCTCCGCGAAGCGGTGCGACTAGGCACGGGGACATTTGGCAAAAAATATCCATTCCCGAATATAGATCTACGTTCAAAATTATGCCAACTTTCTGATGACAGATTTCTGCAAGAAATTAAAGAAGAAGATGAGCTCGGCCACATCGATGAAAGGCAAACTCTCGTCCGGGCCGGCTATAGCTGAACCAATTGAGGTTGCGACACTCAAGGTAAGCTCAAGCTGGACACGGAAAGGTGTGTATTCTTCTTACAGCCGGTTCGTTGAGACGCGACAGCATATTGAAATCAGCTGACTATATGATCATATACCTAGGAGTTAAGGTCTCAAACCATTCAACTCCACCAGGAAAGGGATCGCCTGGAGCGGACAGTCCAGGAAATCCAACAATCTACGAGTGATCTTAAAGCAAGATGTATGGCCGATGAAGAGAGAATGAAAATGAGCAAGGATGAGCTCGAGGCCCTTCAAGCACAATATTATGACTTGAAAAGAACCCATCGAGAACTCGTCAGTGAAAATCAACATCGCCTGCGTCGACAAATATTGATCCAGGAGCAGGATCTTATGGAGCATCAAATTGGAAAAAGGACTGCTTTACAGGATTTTTGGGACACACAGCAAGCCTCACGGGATGCCCGACGTCGTTGTCGGAGGGTCTTTCAGATACAGGCGAATAGCCGAGAAACTGCTCATTTATCGAGTCTTTCGAAGCTCAAACAGGATCACGCAAATCGTCTTTCAAAAATAATTCAACAGCATACAGCTCATATGCAAAGCATCTTTCTAGAGCATCATCGCCAGATGCAAGCTTTAAGTACCACCGCGGAGGCTGAGCGGCAGTCTAATATGGACGAGCTTGCCCGTTCGAACGGCATCTTGGTGCTCGAACTCCAAACATCGCGAGAGGAAGAGCTGCAGGACCTAAAAAGGTATTATAACAGGATACTTGATACGCAAAATCGCCTTCTAGAAAAACATGCGGCCAAACTTGCGGAACAACGTCGTCAAATGAAACGAGACGAGAAAATCCTTTCGCAATTAGCCGAGGAGCATGACAAGGTTCTTGCCCAACCTATAGCCATAGCCATGCGCAGCCTGAAAGAACTTCAATCAATCCATGAAAAACATGTTGAAGAGAAGAAAATGCTGAATTCCCTTAGAATCCATGCAAGGGAAGAGGAGGCCAAAATACGAGCCTTAGAGATACAGAATGACCAATACGAGGAGCGCCTGGCAAAGCTTCTCCAGAGAGCTGAAACTCAACGCCTCAAACGACAAGCAGCATATCTTAAACTCCAGCAGAAAAAAAGTTTGCTGCTTCTACTCCAGGAACAAGAAAAAATGCGAGGGGTGTATTGAAATTGTCGACGCGTCCAGGACACTTCTTGCAATACATAAAGCGAAATCAAAACAGTCACTTCCAAGTTTGGAATGACATTTCCACCTCTGCTCTTGGACAGATTTCATGTGGTTGATTGTAGACTTGTCTTTAATACAAAATTCTTTCGTCATATATCTCATTTATTTATTTTCCCCCTCTGCCCTGCCAGGTAGGGAGGTTTTCCCTCCAAAAGTTCCGTCCGTTGCTTTTTGGCGGTAACTTTCCAGCCTTCCACCGCTTTACCACTCTCCCATTTGTCAGAATAATTAACTTTTACACATGGTACTTGACATAGGATCCTTCCTTTTTAACGTTACATTTTCAAACCATCTTTCTGGTGTGCACTGTGCGCGCTCACAGGCACGAGCACGGAGGTACTTCCGACAGAGAGGTCAATCCCTCCTGTGCTCCTTGCTTGCGTCGTGCAGAGTGAGGGTGTCTCCTTGCAACTTACAGGTAATCTTTTCGGGATTGCCCGTAGTTATTTGATATACTAGTCATGCCTCCTGCGGCGTCTGCTACTTTTCGCGCGAGCAGTAGCGGAGGAACCACGGCAGTGGAAACAAGCGGGATGGCGGACGAGGAACGCGCGCCGTTGCATCGACGCTTGCATGTTTTGCAAAGCAAACTGGCACTGTTGGGGTACAAGGACGTGGTAGGAACGGATTCAATAGAGCTGGTGGAGAAGCTGTTCGATGATTTGGTGGCCACGTCAGAAAGCTACGAACGCTTGCAGCACAGGGAAGACCTCCTGTCTCACGACCTAGCTCTTTCTCAGGTACGCAGGCCCTACATAAAGGGAGAGAGGAATACATGCATGATTGCAAAGCGGCTCTATGTGTCAACGTAACTTCGTATGCGTCTGAAAAGTGCATCGCTGCATTGATCTGTTCGTGTCGGTGAAGCATTTCGCGCACGCGCTCTGGGCAGGCGAGACAGCAACACGAAGTGGAAAGGACAACAGTGTGCTGGATTTCGGAAATGATTCCATGGGAAGCCTTATATTGACGCAACAATGACGTTCTTGTGTTATCCCCTCCAATTTCCGTCCTATGTGGCACATTATCGACTGACAGGACCAGATCCTCCCCCTTCGCAAGACGATTGCGCGTCTGACCCGGGAAAACAACGATCTCCACAGCCAAGTCTTGCATGCGGTGCGCGCGGTGGATAAAAAAGAGGTTGAATGGAAAAGGGAAATGGCCGCTGTCCAAGGGGATCTGGTGGCCACCCAGGACCTGTTGCAGGAGAAGGAAATGGCGTGCCGGGCGGAACGACGGAAAGTGCGGCAGCTCCAGGTGCAAGCCAAGCGGCTGAGAGCCGCATTCAGTGGCGAAGATCGTGGGGGGTCGCGCACGACTACATCGTTCCCCTTCGGAGAGGAAATTGCGGGGGCAAGCGAGGAAGGAGCAGGGCTCGATGACGCGGAGGAGGAGGGCGAGGAGGAGGAGGAGGAGGAGGAGAAGGAGGAGGTCGGGCAGGGTAGCACATTCCTGGCGATGGAACGCCGCGTGCAGGAGTTAGAGAGGGAGCAGGAGATATTGCTGGAGGAGCAGGCGCGGTCCCGCGGGGCAATGCACGCCCGAGACGATGAAATCGCCCGCCTGGTCGCGATGGTGGAGGGGGAGGGGGAGGCGGGGCGGGAGGGGTCCCGGAAAATGGTGGCCGGGCAGAGGAATGCGAAAATCGTCGAGCAATTGAACGAACAAGTCGATTTTCTGAACGAGCAGTTGGCTGCCAAGGACAGACAACTCGAGGCGCTGGGTGTCCGGGAGGAAGGCGGGGGGGAGGACGCCCTGCAAGGGGGCCAAGAAGCCAGGCGGGTGCTTCGGGCCCATGTGTCCCAGCTTCAGAAGGAGAAAGCGGAGCGGTTGCAGGAGCTTGCCTTTGTCCAGGACCGTTTGAAAGCCACGGAGGAAGAGCTCGAGGAAGTGCGGCATGCTCTGGCCGTGGCGGTAGGGGGAGAGAGAGGGATGGAGGAGAAAGAGTGGCTCCGCCGGGAGTGCATGACCTGGAAGGAAAAGGCAAGCAAGCTTGAGGAGGCTGTGGGGAAGAAGGTGAGGAGGGTGGAGATGTTGGAGGAGGATTTCCATGGCGTCTTGCAGGAGAAAGAGGGCCTGAAGGCGCGAATGAACGCGATGGCGGCCGCACTGAGCGCAGCGCGGGCTGAGGCGGGACGTCTCAGGCACCGGACGCCCTGGGCCCCGGAGGGTGGAGAGAAGGAGGGCGGGGCAAAGACAAGGAACGCCAAGGGGCCAGGACGGGCACGGCCAGGTTTGGAGGAGCGTCCGCATGGGGAGGACGAGGAGGAGATGCGGCAGTTGAGGTCGCGGGTGGAGTCGTTAGAGCATGCCTTGGAGGGCGCCCAAGGGGAGGAAGCGGCCGAGGAAAGCGATCCAAGCAGGCAGATCGCGGCGCTGGAGGAGGACCGCAGGCGCTTGCTGTCCCTCTTGGCGACGGCCAACGCGCGGATCAATGCCTTGGAGGGTACATCCCGGACTGAGGCTGAGGAGAAGGCGCAGGGAGGAAGGGAGGGAGAAGAAGTGACAGTCACCTTAGCCGAGGTCCAACGGGAACTATTGCTCCTTCAGACGGCCCATGCCGCCCAAAGCCAAGAGTTGGAGGCAGTCATGCGGGACAGCGTCAGGGAGAAGGACGCCTACCACGAAGCCTTGGCGCGTTTGGAAGTGGCGCGGGCAGAACTGGCGCGGAAGGAGGAACAGGTGGAGCAATTCAAGAGCTTGTTTGACCAATTGCACACGGGAAGGGACCAAATCAATGTGCGCCTGCAGCAATCCTACGCAGAGATTACGGCGGCGGAGGAACGGGAAAGGGAAGCGAAGGACAAGGCGCAGCGACTGGACCGTCGGGTGGCGGAGAAGGAAGAAGAGGTGGAGAAATTGCAGCGGCTGATCAGGGAAATGGAGGAGGAGCGACAGGCCTTGCAAGGTCGGCTAGAGCAGGCCGAAGAAACGGAGACCGTCTGGAAAAGGGAGCAAGCTCAGTATGAGCGGACGTTGCGTCGAATGGAAGGAGACTTGGAGGAGGAGGGCCGGCAACGGGAAGCGGCGCGGGAGGCTTTGGCTGGCAAAGAGAGGGAGGGAAGGGTCCTGGAGCGGAAGATGGCGGGGTTGGAGATGGAGGCAGGGGCGGCCAAAAAAATGGTGCACAGCCGTCTGTTGGAAATCAGGGCTTTGCGGGACGATTTGATGATCATGACCCGGGAAGCCCAAGCCACGCAGGGCCAGCTCCAGCGGGCGGAACGGGAGAGGGAGGAGTACCGGCAGGTGGCGGAGGAGTCGCGGATGCGGGCGGAGGAGGCAGAGGGATCGCTTCGAGGGATGGAGGCAGAGAGGAACGACCTGCTGGGTTCCTACAAGGCTGCTCAGGAAGAAGTAAGTCGCCTCACCTACAACTTGAACCAGCTTGGGCGGGCGCAGCGGGAGCAGCAGGTGGCCTTGGGTCAGACAAGGGCTGCCTTGTTGTCGATGGAAAAAGATTTGGTGCAGGAGCGACGGGAGAAAGCCCAGACGTTGGCTCATGCCGCGGAGATGTCCGCTGAGGGGGAGAGAGGAAGGTCGGGCGGAGTGAGGGATCATCCGTTTGTAGGGCGGGACGTTGGCGGGGCGGCAGGAGGGCTTGAGCACCGCGGGCGTCCTTTCGGGAGGGAGAGTGGGCGCGAGGGAGGGAGAGCAGCGGATGTGGTGGAAGCACGAGCACTGGCAGCGGAGACGGAACGGGAACGGATGCGTCGATTGTACGGGGAGGAGCAGGCGCGCGTGAAGGATATGGAGGAGATGATCGCAAGCTCACGAAGGAGGGAAGCGATGCAAGCGCGAGAGATGACCAGGCTTATGCGGTCCAATATGGAGCTGCGGGAAGCCTTGAGGGATCGAGAGGGGAGACCGGAAATTGGGGGCGGGGCAGGGGAAGAAGGGGGCCGAAAGCGGGGGGAGCGGGGAGGGAGGGGCGCGGGCCTGTCTATGGCCGCTCCCGAGGCGATGGAGGGAGGGAGAAAGCAAGAAAGGACGGGGACCGGCGATGAAGGATTCGGAACTTCCCTCTCCGCCGAGGACTCGCCCGTGACGAGCCAGAGGAACGAAGGCGGGGAGGACACGGGCCGACGCCCTTTCTCCACGCGCGAAGAAGCCCAGGAGGATCATTCCTCCCTCTACTCCTTGTCTCCTGTCCAAAAAGAAGCGACAGGAGGAGGGGGGGAGGGAAGGGGGTTCAGGGAAGGAGAAAAAGGGAGGTGGGATCCGCTTACGGACGTTTCTCCTTATCGCCAGTTTCAACAACAGCAGTCCCAGATGCCCACCCTGCGGGAGTATGAAAGGCAGCCGATGCAGGACCTTGAAGCTCGACAGCAACCGCAGCAGCGCCTGAGCGAGCTGTATCCTGCCGAAGCCAGCGAAATTATGGGGGAGGCCGAGGGAGGAGGAGGTAGCAACAGCGAAAATGACATTTCTACAAGCTCACTGGAGGAGTTCTTGGCATCAAGGGATGCTGGCGAGGTACAGGACAGAGACGACTCATCGACATCGGCATAAGGCGCGTCACGTGCCCGTGGAGAGTGTTGTGGAAGAGGAAACATTGACCGGTTTAGTGGGAGAGCCGACCTTTTCCTCGAAATTTACATATCTGTGGCTTCAGTATTTTGCGTAATGAAATGGTATGCATACTTGAAAGAGAACCAACAACAAACCCAAAGTAACTAGACATTATTACAAACTGAGGTTCATTGACCAACATGCCGCTGAGGACAACACGAGAATGTAATCCTAAGGACATGCTTGTCCCGCGAACGGTGACTGCAACGCCCAGACAACCACTCGATGTCTTCCTTTGCCCATCTATTATTCGATTTCTTTCGGGTACAAAAGTATACATGTATCATATTTAGGGTATATCTTTTCCAGCAAGTTTTCTTCTCGCATGCTTTTTGCTCACTTTCCACGTGCCGGCGAAAATTCAATTCGAGGCCTGACAAGGTTTTTGGGTAAGGGCTTCCACGCTTTTTTCATACTGTCCGATGTCAAGGCTTTATTTGCCCTCCGTTAGAGCATCTGCTGGTCTTCAGATAGAGAGGATATCAGGGGAAAACCTTAAGAGGATCGAGAGGTCCTGTTTAAATAACTCGGGCCAAGTTTTGCGGCCGCCATTCCTGTTGCTAGGCTTGGATGCGTTCCTCCAAGCGCACGAGCGTTTGCTTTGGTGGCTACATATCCATCACAGGAGCTTGAAAGGTAGACGATGCAGGGGCTGAAGGATCCGTCTCCCGCACAGATTTTGTTCTTTCCAGTTGAGCAAGCAGGTGCACGGTTGATTTTGTGGGCATCTCCATGGAATGTGGAAGTCGTGGCTGCAGCAATGAGTCTGCAAGAGTCGACGGCAAAAGAGTGTAGGGGAAAGGCGAGGGAGTTGGGGGCTTTGCATAGTGATGCTGGTCAAAGACACGCGCAGGTTCGCTTAAAAATGTGCCTTGATCCTGGAAATGGTGCGAAGGCTGTGCGCGAGACGAAGATATGCGGCCTGGGCATCGCTCCGTGTTCGCCTCCACGTCTTCCTTCTGGCGCTTCACTTCGCTCGTACTCATCCTCCCACTCGAGCTCTCCTCCGTGATATTGCTAACCTCGACGCTAGTAACAGGAGCGTCGAATTCCTCTTGGCCTGATCTGCCCCCCGACCACCAGGCCCCTTGATTGCCTCGCAGCTCGACGTATTGTCGCATGAAGGGCGTCTCCCACTGATGTTTATAAGGGACGCCTTCCACCTCGCTGCACCCGATGCATTTAAAGCCCTCCTCTTCACCTTCCGCCTCCCTCTTCCGGGTCTTGCCCCGGCCACCATCTCCTTTCTTACCCATTCCTCTCTTCCCCTTTCCCATTTTCATCGGTTTAGACCTCGAGTTTTTGTGCCCTTGGAGGGGCTTTTGTGCCTTCTCTCCCTTCCCTTTTCCCCCGTCTTTTCCTTCCCTTGTCACGTTTTTGGTCCCTCGCTGCCTCGGTCGATACCCCACACACTCGAAATGAAACCACGCCTGGCATCCCTCACATTCCACCATACGCCCGCGCTCCGGGCCACGACACAGGCAAAACTGATCCGCCTCCGTCCCGACGGCGCCCATCCATTCGAGCTCCCTTCCCCCATGGTTCTCCCCCCCCCCTTTCCCAGCCTGGATCCACCGTAGCGCCGCGGCCTGGGCGCGTGCGTAGCCCCACTCGGCCTGCAGGTCAATGAACGCGTGGGCAGGCGGTGCCTTTCCGATGTCCAAGCACAGCTCTGTCCCCGCCCCGACGGAGGCTTCTGTGCCTAGAGGACCGGACCCTGCCGTGCTTGTCGCAGCTCGGAGGGTAGCAGAGGCGGACATGGGCAGGAGGCCGGCGAAAGGAAGCGTTGCAGCAGTGTACAACCAGACCATCACCTCGTCCCTCACACGCCTCAGACGCTGCAGCATCGGTGTGTGGATCAGGCCCAGCCGCTCCCCTTCCTCGACCACTCCACCGAGGAGACCCACCGGGACGCGTGACCGCCGCTGGGAAGCTTGGTCTGCCCCGTCGAAGGCCCCCTCTGTACCCGCGCAATCGTCCCGCCGCCGACCCTGAGGCAAGCAAAGCGGGGCGATCAAACGCCACAAGATCGTCTTCAGCTGCCGAGTCAAGTCCTCGTCCACGCTCAACTCCAGGACGCGGGCTTCCGAGAGTAAGCCGGCCACGCACCGCAACATCCTGGCCTCTATCCTCAGGCGCTCTTCATAACTCCGTTCCCTGCGCCTTCCGTGGAACGCCCTCGCCAACTCCTGCAGTGACGCATCTCCTTCCGACCTCTCCTCCTCCTCCCTGGCCGCTTCCGCGTTCTTCTCCTTCTCTGCTGTCAGCAAACCTAATGCCCGGCGCGCTCGGTCTCTCCACTTTCCGGCCGCCTCGCTCACAAATTTCAAGAAAGGCAAGGCATCGAAGTGGTAGACGGCCAGCTTGTCCGCCTGTGCCAAAGTTTCCTCAACATCCTTCAAGGTCGCTTTTCTTTTCCCACCCTCACCTTTACCTCCCCCCCGTCCTCCCTGCAAGGGAGGGCAAGCCAGCTCGGAGGGAAGGCCGTCTTCGTGCCGACACCCCGGGCAAAGGTACCCGGATTTCATGTCTTTCAACGCCTTGACCTGGAAATTCGCGCAGTGGGGATGGTACCATTCTTGGCAGCGGTCACAGTTTACCAGCGTCCGCATCTTGCTTTCCGTTTCCGGGAGCCGACAGAAACAGCGGAGGGGTTCTTCAGAAGCCGACGAGGAGGGGCTGGTGGAGCCAGACGCCGCAACAGCCCGTGCCCGGGCTTCGGCCAAGACGCCATGCTTCTCCTGCAGCCCATCTTTCGTTTTCTGGGTCGATCGGGCTGCACGCTGCGTACTGCTGACCAGCAGGGCATAACGCGTCCCTTTTCCTCGGCGACCCTCCCGGCCCTCCGGCCCACCGCCAGTGCCAGGCAGGGCCTCCGTTGACTCGGGCTCCCCCATCCTTTCTAATCCGCCCGCCACCTCCACCTCCTCCCGCTCTGTGTCCATCCCCTTTCCCTTGTCCCCTAAAGGGGCCTCGGAGCCCACCCCGTTCGCCCCGCGTGCCCGCGCCCCCTGGCCCCCGACTTCTTTCCCTCCCTCCCCGCCCCGGCGTGGACCCTGCTGGCTCTCTTCCCTGGACATGATCATTTCCACCATGTCTGCGAGTCCTCCTTCCAGCGCGTCCAAGTATCGGAACTCCATCTCTTCCTCGCCCCCGTCCTCGGTCAAGCCCTCCCGCCCTTCGTACGCGGCTTGTAGTTTCTTCACCAAACGAGACAGCTCCCCCACGGTCCCTCCCTTCCTTTTCTCCCTCTCCTCCCCCACGTCCTTCCCCCCCTTTCCGTCCACGTGCAGTCCAAGGCGGCGACACGCCTGACGGGCCCATGCCTCCGCCCGGAGGAGGAGGCGGACGACCTCCCCAATGCCTTCCGTGGGGACTGGCAGACATTCCCCCGCCGACCGGAGGAGCAGCAACGCTTCTTTCATGGAGAGGGATCGGGGGGGCCATTGTTCCGTGCGGGCCCCGGTTGGGTGGTCCGAGACCGGAGGAAGGGACGGAGGGAAACGTCGGTGGGAG
>Ga0102934_1002128_pt1 | contig 13785 bp, 25 predicted proteins | sample SalPonR2_A_D1_MG_FD_78175 | JGI IMG/M metagenome (GOLD analysis project Ga0102934, IMG submission 78175) | Salt pond soil microbial communities from South San Francisco under conditions of wetland restoration - Salt Pond MetaG R2_A_D1_MG | ecosystem: Environmental > Aquatic > Marine > Intertidal...
AACAACACCACAAAAAGCAAAAAAAATACTAGAAATGTGGCAAAAAGAAAACGGAACTAACTTTACTAAAAGAGAGCAACTAAAAAAAATTGCAGATAGATTTAATAAATCAGACCAAACTATTAGAAGAATAATAGAAAACCCAGAAAAGTAGAAGCAGTTATTGAGGAGTAAAAAACAGAGCTGGGCAACTCTAAAAACTGCCTAAAGAGTTCTTCAAAATCACGGAGGTAGCTTAATTGGAAAGCGGTGTCTAGACATAAAACTCGTAAGAGTTAATACTTAAGAACAGTTGGAGGTTCGAGTCCTCCCCTCCGTGGCTTTCATTTTAAAAAAAAATAAAATAATAAAGTAATTACTTCTGAAAGTATTTATAAAAGAATAAATATCTGATTGAGGTCATTACAATAAAGGAAGTAGAATAAGTTTAAGTTCGCTGTCAGGAGACAGAGGTAAAAGTGTAAATTCTTTTCTTCCGAGTTGTCAAGGGGGAATAGTTCAATCAGAATAGTATTTAAAAGAAGTAATAGTAAAATAATTGCTTCTTGAGGATACAGATAAAGGTTTAATCCTTTTTCTCCCTTGTTGACCTTTTAAAGGTTGTGATAAGTATTAAAAAAAATATTTTATGAAGTGGAAAAAAAATGATGGTGGTAGAAAAAAAGCAGGTTATAAAGGAAAAGCAGGAGATTGTGGAGTTCGGGCAATAAGTATTGCCACAGGAAAAGAATATCAAGAGGTTTATGATAGGTTAACTGAATTAAAAAAGAAGTACATTAAAAATAGGAATACTAAAAAAGCGAAATGGTATAGGGGGAAAAAGAGTAGATGTAAAACTGCTCGATATGGAATGCCAAAAGATGTATTCGAGGAATATTTAGTTGAGGAACTTGGATGGAAGTGGAAGCCAACAATGAAGATTGGTTCGGGCTGTCAGGTTCACCTTAGAGAGGGAGAACTACCTGAAGAGGGTATTATTATTGCAAGGTTGTCAGGACATTTTTGTGCGATAATTGACGGAGTAATTCAGGATACTTATGACCCAAGCAGAGAAGGAACAAGATGTGTTTATGGATATTGGTTTAATAAAAATAATTAAATTAAAAGAATAAGATGAAAAAAGAAAAAAGAGAAATAATAATTATATTAGTTTTATCATTTATAGCTTTTGCATTTGCTTTTGCTTTTGGTAGAAGTGAATCGAAACTAATAAAGTGTAGAGAACAAGTAAAAGGTCAACAAGAAAAAATAAATCAACTTAAAAATCCTCAACCTTATTACGATATAGATGAGGGGAAAGTAAAATGCGATTAAAAAATATTTTATTTTTAATAGGAATAATAGTTTTCATTTTTGGGTTTTTATACCTAACCGAAAGTAGAATACAAGAATACGAAAAATATGAATGCAAAACTTGGAAAGAAAGAAGTGAAATTTATCCTAGTTGGTATGCTGAGGAGTGGCAGAGAGAACAATGTAAAAGATACGGAATAGAATTTGATTAATGTTTAGACCTTTGGTATAATAGAAGTACGGATTAATAAAAAAGGTCGTGATAAGTAACTAATTTATTAAAAAAAATGACAACTTATAAAAATTTTAATGAGATGAAAAAGAAAGGAGGAGGTTTTTTAAAATCACTTTGCGAATGTTTTATGAGGGCTGATGTATATAACCGAAGAAGATTGACTCGTGGCTTCCCTGAAGTGGCTAGAGCTTATATGAAAAAGAGTTGGTCAGACGAGGGAGAGTTTGAAATATTTTCTGATAAAGAATATTTTTGTGATATGTGTCAGAAGAGAATTACTGTTTGGCAAGAAATCAAAAGTGGAGTCTGTGATGAGTGTTTAAGGCAAGTTGATAAAGTATGAAAAAAATAAAATGCCCCCGATGCGATGGTAATGGGGAAACACAATACGAATATAATGGGGCAACTCACTATGCTATATGTCTGAAGTGTAGTGGAGAAGGAAAAATAATTAAAAAAAATTATGGCAAAGAAAAAAACAAAAAAGAAAAAAGAAAATAGTTTTTTCGAAGATTATTCTAACTTAATGGAAGATGTCCAGAAATTAAAAAAAGAGAAAGAAAATCCATTTTTTAATTCAAAATATGTAGAATTAAAAGATGTACTTCAAGAAGGGAAAAGAGTTTGTATAGAAAATAATTTCATCTTTACACAGAGAACAGATGTAGAAGAAATGGAAATTGAAGGGCATAGTGTAAAAATAAATAAAAGAAAGAATAAAAAAAATAAAGTAGATTATAAAGGGAATAAAGTAAATATTTTAATCACAACTCTTATTCATAAATCAGGAAAAGAAATTAAATCTAAAGTTATAATCCCAGCAGAAGATAGAACAGACCCACAAAAAATAGCGGCAGGTTTAACTTATATGAGAAGATACTCAATAACTAACTTGTTAGGAATTGAAGAGGAGGATGATGATGGGAACCAAGCAAGTGGTAAAAAATCGGGAGGAAGGAAATATAAAACTAAAGATAATGATGAACCTAACCCTTTTGAAAAAACAATAAAAGCAATAAATGCATCTAAAACCCTTGAAAGAATCGGAGATATTAAAGAAAAAATTGAAGGAGGGAGTAATTTTAGTAAAAAACAAAAAGAGGCATTGCTTAAAATTGTAAAAGCAAGAAGTAAAAAGATAGCAGATAAAAAAGATGATGATGTGCCTGTAATAGATGAAGAGGAAATTGATATTGGAGAAATCCCAGATGGAGAGTAATTATCTTGACCATTTATCTTGGAGTAAATATCGTTGTTGGAAAGGAAAAAGTAAAAAAGCATTCAGGGAGAAATATGTATTAGGAGAGGAATCGTTTAGTAATAAATATACTGAGTTTGGAAATAAATTTCACAAAGCATTAGAAAAACCGAAAGAATGGACAGGAAATTTTTATATAGATTTAGTAAAATTAAATCTTCCTGATTATCCTGAGAGAGAAAAGAAATTAGTTGCTGAATATAAAGGAGTTAAGTTTTTAGGATATTTAGATGCGATAAACCCAGAGAAGGGAGCATTAGCTGATTATAAGACTTCTAAGAATAAAATAACCCAGAGCAAGGTTAATAATATGGAACAAATTACTTTATATTACTTCCTGTATTTATCGGAGTATGGAGAGTTCCCGAAAAAAGCATTGATTCATTGGTTGGAAACAGAAGAAACCTCTAAGGGAGTGGAACTTACTGGAAATAAAAAAACCCTTGCAACTAAAAGGTCAGGGAAACAAATTAAAAACCTCCTAAACAAGATGTTAAAAGAGTGGCCGAAGATGAATAAATATTGTAAGGAGGAAATCAAAAAATTAGAATTATGACAAAGAAAAAAAATAAAAAACAAAAAATTGAGGAAGTAGTAAGAATGCCGATAATGGTTCGAAAAATTACTACTTTAAGTGATGGTGGAATAAAAATATCAATTCATACCTCACAAGAAGTAAGCGATGAAGATATTGCAACTGTATTCGGAATGAAAAATAAAGAGGGTTGGATGGCTTTTAAACCTGAAAAGCCAGAGGTTGAGGATATGCAGAATCTACCAGAAATGCCTAAAGAGTTTGAAGGACAGAAATCTTCATCTGAAAGATTAAGAAATGTTTTATATCGTTATTGGGAACAGAGAACAAATCAAAATAAGGATTTTGATGTTTTTTACAAGGCGATGATGAATAAAATTATAGAGAAATATAAAGAGAGATTAGACTAATGAGAATCGAAGAAAAAATAAAACAAATAAAAAAAGAAGTTGATGAGGTTCAAGAGCAAGATATAGAAATTCAAAGCGAAGAACAAAAAGAAAAAGTTGAAGATTTACTTATTAAGATAAAAAAGAAGATAAAAGAGATTGAAAAAGCCCGAGAGGAATATGCTAAACCTTTCTATAGGCAGTATAAAAAGTTAAGCAATAAGTTTAAAGAACAGAAAAAACCCTTAGAAAAAAAAGAAGATAGAATAAAAAATGCTTTATTAAACTATAAAGAAAGTAAAATAAAAGCGATAGATGAAAAAGAAACAAAAACAGGAGAAGTAATTCCTAAACCTGCTGGATTAGTAAAAAAGGATGAAGGGACTATAAGTGAAATGGAGAGGGTTGATTTTAAAATATTAGATAAAAAGAAAATTCCGTTAGAATATTTGAAGGTAGATAAAACTAAAATTAGAAAGGATATTAAAAAAGGAAAAGAAATTAGTGGGATAAAAAAGGTTATTAAAAAGTCAGTTGTAGTTAGAACTAAATAAATGCCTTATAGAAAAATAAAAAAATTAAAAGACCAAGTAGAATATATCTTAAAAGAAAAACCTGAAACGAGAAATTGTGATATTAAATTGACAATTGAAATCTGGAAGGAATTTTATTTAGATAAATTAGCACATAGTAAGAAAGATGGAGAATATTATATTAAATTAGATAAATTGAAGGAAGTGCCTAGACAAGCAAATATTAAAAGAGCTAGAGCAAAATTTCAGAATGATAGGAAAGAATATTTACCTACTAAATGGTCAGTTGCTAAACAAAGAAGGATTGAAGAGGATGAATGGAGAGTAGCAATGGGTTATCCTACTAAAAAAACAGTAGGAGATGAAACTCCGAGTTGGACACCTGAAAGTGAGAAAGTGCAAAATAAATTAATTTAAAAAGAAACGGAATAACAAAAAGGTTGAGATAAAAAATAATTAAAAAGAAAAATGAAAAAAGAAAATAAAAAAATCTTATTGACTATTATAATAGTACTTGGAATCGTTGGATTAATTTCTTTAGTTACTTCTACAAATGATGCTGATAAAGAGTTAGAGCCGAAAGTAAATGAAACAGAATCTGTGCAAATGAAAACTAATGAGCAAAGAAAAATGGATTTTGATAATGAGGAGCTTAAGGCTGAATATGTTAAAGGGTGCATACAAGCTGGTGGGAATCAGGACTATTGTGTTTGTACTTATAATGAGATAAAAGAGCAAATGGAATTTGATGAATTTATGACTATGGTGATTGAATATAATGAAACAGGAGAATTTTCTGAAGAAATGATAACTGCAGTAGAGAGGTGCATAAAACATTTTCAATAAAGATAATGAAGAGAGTGGGATTTTAGAAATAGGGGAGAAGATTTTAAAACTTCCCCCCGTCCTACTTTAAAAATAAAGAATGAAAATATTTCAATCGATATTATTTATTATAATTGGAGGGTCATCTATTTATTTGTCTGGACATAGATTTGAAGTTGAAAAAGTTCCTGTAATAGTTACTAAGTATAATGCTACAGTAGAACAATGCGATGCTAATCCGACGATAACTGCAAGTGGAGAAAAGGTAAAGGAAGGAGTTATTGCTTGTCCTGTTTATTTAAAATTTGGAACTATTGTCTGGGTAGATGGAGAGCAATATGTTTGTAAAGATAGAATGAATAAAAGATACCAACATACTCCTCATTTTGACATCTTTAGTTGGAATATAGAAGAAGCAAAACAATTTGGTCGGCAATATAAAACAATAGAAATAATACGATGAAAAATACTTGGAAAAATAAACTAATATAAAATTATGAATAGTAGAGGTGTAAAAAATGAAAATTGTAAATTATCTTATGTATTTCAAAGCGACAGCACACGAATATATTTTGGAAGAGGTAAAGAGTCTTTAAAAACATCTATTGATATAATGGAAGAAGGTGAAAGAATTTATATAGAAAAAATGCCTGAGTGGTTTGGAGATGATTTTTATTTTATAAACATAGAGAAAAACTAAAATAATTGAGATAATAAAATAAGTATAAAATGAAAGCAGTTTATTACGAGGATAAAAAAATAGGATTTAAAAAAGAAGGGAAAAGAAAAATAGTTTTTGAAAAACAAGTAGTTCCGAAAAAACATAAGATGAGAATTTTTAATGCTTATGGAATTCAAGAAGATGTTTTTCAAAGAGAGTTAGCAGAAAAAAGGGGAGAAGTAATTATTAAAGAAAAAGGAGGAGACAATAGAGTTTTAAAAGCACAGATTAGGACTTGGGAAAAAGAAGGATTCGTTAAAAATATGGGTTCAGGCGACCAGAGATTTTTGAGGATTGATAAAATGAATAAAATTAATGCGAATCAGTTAAGTTTGTTGTAGTTTTTATCCTCCACTTAAGTTTGCTTATCACGACTACTTAAAATTTTCTTAAGTGGAGGACAAAGATTATAATTTGCTTAGGCCTTGTAGGTATAAATAAATATGTTATAATAGAGTAATGGGAAAAGAAAAATATTTAGTAAAATATAAACATATTATCTCCGAGGATAATGAAGGAAGTACGGATGGAGATGTTATAGGTAAATACACTGAAAAAACAGAAATAGTTAGTGGAAAGAGTATTGAGCTTGAAATTGAGAAGTTAAGAAAAAGAGAGAGAGGATTCAAATTGATTGATGTAAAAAAAATATGAAGGAAAAAGATGTTATAAAAAATATAAATGAAATAGCAGAGATTTTAGATGAAATGAAATGTCATTGGTGGCTAGAGGCAGGAACTTGTTTAGGATTATATCGGGATAATGAATTTATTCCGTGGGATAAAGATATTGATTTTGGAATATTAGCAGAAAATATTTCTTCAAAAGAGGAGTTACTTTATTTATTTGGAAGAGCATTAGAAAAAGATTTTAGAATTTATCATACTTTTGGCTACCTTGAAAATGGTTTTGAGGTGGCCTTTTTTAAAAGAGGAATAAAGGTGGATATTTTTTGGTTTTATAAAGATAAAGATATTAGATGGCATTCGGCTTGGAAAAATGGAGGGAGGAATGGATTAAAGGACCAACTAAAATATGAATATCCTGCTGAGATAATTGAAAATCGAAAAGAGTTTAAATTTAAAGGTCATAAGTTTTATCTCCCAAAAGAGACTATAAAATATTTAAAAACAAAATATGGGGAGGATTGGGAAACTCCTAAAAAAAGATGGAATTGGGCTACAAGTCCTAAAAACTTAAAGAGGAATGAAATTAAAGATAGATACTAAAAATAAGGAAATAGTGATTAAAGAAGATGCTGAATTAAAAGAGTTAACAGATTGCCTTCGACTTTTATTCCCGACTAGAGAAGATAGAACTAAATATTTATTTAAGGTGGTAAAAGATTTTAAGGAGTGGAAAGAGGAAAAAGTTATAGATTCATTAAAGGTAGATAAAAAAGAACCTTATTGGTGGAAAGATTCTGATATAAGTAATTATTATTTAAAGGTTAAATGAAGAGAATTATCACCTATGGCACATTTGATTGTTTACACCTCGGACATATCCGTATCCTAAGGAGGGCTAAAGATTTAGGGGATGAATTGTATGTCGGGTTATCCTCCGAGAGGTTTAATAAAATAAAAGGAAAAAATACGGCTTTTAATTATAAAGAGAGAAAGGAATTGCTAGAGATTTCTAAAATACCTGATTATGTTTTTAAAGAAGATAATTGGGGACAAAAAGAAAATGATATTAAGAAATACAAAATTGATGTTTTAGTGATGGGGGATGATTGGGAAGGAGAGTTCGACGATTTACCTTGTGAGACTAAATATTTTAAAAGGACACCCTTAATATCAACTTCTAAGATAAAAAAAAGATGCGTAAATTTATAATATTGTCAAGAGGAAGGACGGGTTCAAATATGTTGGCTACAGCTTTAAATAGTCATCCTGAAATTTATTGTAGAGGGGAATGTTTTAGAGAATATAAAAAAAGAGAGACTAATGCTAAAAAAGAACTAAATAAAACTTTTGAAAAAGAGTTACCCGAAAAGATAAAAGCTAGGGGAAGTAAATTATTTTATTATCATACGAAAAATACTCCATTGGCAAAAAAACCGGAAAAAGATAATTTAGTTTGGAAATACATAAAAGAGAATGATGTTGCCGTGATTCATTTAAAAAGAAGAGATAAGATTAAAATGTATGTATCTGCACAAATTGCTAGCAGAACAAGGTATGTTGCTAAGTGTAAACAAGAATTGATTGATAAAAGTAAAAAACCGATAAAGATTAATGTTGATGTTTTAAAGGATTGGATTGAAAAAACAAAAAAGATGGAGGAATGGGGAGATGAGTGGATTAAAAATAATCCTAGTATCGAAGTTTATTATAAGGATTTAGTAAATAAATGGGAAGAGAAGTCTGGGATGATACAAGAATTTTTATGGGTTGATTATAAAGATATTAGTCCTAGTACTTTAAAACAAAATAGAGAGCCGTTGAGCTTTTTGATTAAAAACTATGATGAGATAAAAGAATTAAATTTATGAAATTTACTGCAATAGTAGTATCGTTTTATAGATGGAAATATTTGGAAAAATATTTAGAATCTTTTCGGAATCAATACCCCGAACAAAGAATTATAGTTGGAGATAATGGAGGAAAGCACAAAAAGAAAAAGAAAATTTGTAAAAAGTATAATGCTGAATATAATAAACTTCCTTTTGATTGTGGTTTATGTGTTGCCAGAAATAGATTAGTTAAAAAGGTTAAAACGAAATATACTTTTATTGGGGATGATGATTTTTACTTTGATGGGAGGGGAAACTTAAAGAAGATGGTTGAATTATTAGAGGCAACTGATTTAGATTTAATAGGAGGGAGGATTGAAGAGGGAGGAAAGATAAGAAATTATCAAGGTTATATGGAGTACGACAATAGAAGATTGCTTTATCAAAGATTAGAATTAAAAAATTTTAAAAAAGAAGTTGGAATAAAATATAAAGAATGTGATATAACTTTTAATTCCTTTATTGCGAGGACAGAAATGCTTAAAAGTGTCAAGTGGGATGAGAATATTAAAGTTGCTTACGAACATAGTAGTTTTTTCTTAGATATTAAAAAGGAGGGATATAAAGTAGCATTTACTCCTGATAGTGTTATAGTCCATAAGCCTAATAGTGTTAGATTGCTACCAAAAGAAAAAAAGAAATACAGAAAATACCGAGGAAGGAAACAGGATAAAAAAAGATTCTTTGAGAAGTATAATTTAAGATTTGCTAAAGATATGGGAGGGAGGCTTGATTTTTTTAAAAGAGAAACAATAGATGATATTGATTTTATTATAGTTACTTTTCTTAGGAAGGAGGCTTTGAGGAAATTATTATTTTCTATCGCTAGGTCTTATCCTTTTGCTAAGATTACGATAGCCGACCAAGGAAGAGATTTTAATACACAAGAATATAAAAAACTATGGAGTGATTTATATGATGAAGGGTTGCAGGTAAAACCGACAGCTTATAACCTTGATTTCGATTGTGGGCTAAGTAAGGCAAGGAATTTTTTAGTAAAATATACTGATAGGAAATATGTGCTTTTATTAGATGATGATTTAACTTTTACAGAGGAAACAGATATTTCTAAATTTAAGAAAATATTAGAAAAAGAAAAAGAGGCTGGGATAGTGGGAGGAGTAGTAAAGGAGAAGAATGGACAAGAAATTCATTACGAGCATCGATGGAAGAGAGATGGAAAAGATTTATGGCATATTCCTGATGGAGAGAAGTGGAAAGAGATTGAAGGAATTAGATGTAAAGAAACAGGTTCAGTTTTAAATTTTGCTTTAATGAGGCGAGAAATGTTAGACTATGTCAAGTGGGATGAAGAACTTAAGATAGGAGGGGAGCATACTGATTTTATGTTAAGAGTAAAAGAAACTGATTGGAAAATATTTTATACACCCGAAGTTAGTGTAAAAACTACAAGGGAAGAGAATAGTAGGGAATATAAAAATTTAAGAAAACGAAAAAAGTTTTTAAAAAGGTTGTTAAAAAAAAGAGGATTAAAAAGGATAATTTATCTGAACAAAAGAGTTTATGAATTATCCGATAATAAATTAAAAAAATATAGAACAAATGAAGATTACAAAGGAGAAAATTGAAAAGTTATTAGAATTAGACGAAAAATTAAGTGAACAAAGAGAAAAAGTTAGCGATATGCTAAAAGATGTAAAAGCAAGGAACGGAGAGAACAAAATAACTGTACCTGATGAGCAAGAAGGAGGTAAAAGAAAAATAAAAGAAAAAGATGCTTGGCAAGAGGTTTATCATTTAGGGAATCAGGCCGAACCTTATGATGCTTTAAAAGAAAAATATCCTAAATTATTTGAAGAGTCTGATAAAGAGAGTAAATTTGCTAAAGAATACCAAAGCTATGTACAAGAGGCATTTAATACAAATTATAGAAAAATGAAGTTTAGTGATTTAGTTAGGGTCGTATTAGGAATCGTTGATTATAAAAATGGAGAAGAGGATAAAAAATAATGAGTGAAGAGGTAGATATACAAAAGCACATAAAGACTAAGAAAGTAAAAGATTTAAAGAAATATCCTGAGAATCCTAAAAAGCATCCTAAAAATCAGATAAAAAAAATTGCAGATAGCATTAAAGAATTTGGGTTTACAGTGCCATTAATAATAAAAAACAACGAGATTATCGCTGGACACGGTAGAATTGAAGCGGCAAAGGAATTAGGATTAAAGGAAGTGCCTGTTATTGAGAGGGATGATTTAACTGATGAACAAGCCAAAGCATTTAGAATCGCAGATAATAAATTAACTGAGAGTGATTGGGAGGACAATTTATTAAGAGAGGAATTAAAAAAACTAAAAGAAAACAATTATAATTTAAATGTAACAGGATTTAGTGAAAGTGAACTGAATAAGATATTTGAGAGTCAGGAGGGGTCATATACTGACAAAATTGAACCACCGACCTACGAACCCAAAGGAGAGAAGCCCGAAATAAAAGAATTAGTAAATACGAGCAAAACTGAGGAACTTCGTGCAGAGATTGAGGAAAGTGAGTTAAATAAGAAGGAAAAAGAGTTTTTACTGAAGGCAGCTGAAAGACATAATAGGTTTGATTATGAGAAAATTGCTGATTTTTATGCACATTCCCGACCAGAAGTACAAGAATTAATGGAGAAGTCAGCTTTAGTTATAATTGACTTTGAGGATGCAGTAGAGAACGGCTATATTGAATTTATAAAAGAAGCATTTAAAAATAGAAAGAAAGATGAGGAATGATTTTTGTGTATTTATATTGACACACAGCCGACCAGATAGACTTTACACATTAGATACCCTAAAAAGATGTAATTATTCTGGAGATTATTATATAGTGATAGATAATGAGGATGAAAAAGCAGATGAATATTACGAAAGATATGGAGATAAGGTTTTAATGTTTGATAAGAAAAAAGTTGCTGAACGAATAGATAAAGGAGATTTAAGTGATAACCGAAAGACAATAGTGTTTGCTAGGAATGTCTGTTTTGATTTAGCAGAAGAGGTGGGAGTGGATTATTTTATGGAGTTAGATGATGATTATACTAGTTTAGCTTATAAATTTAATTACAAAGGAGAGTATGAATCAAGGGAAGTTAGGAATTTGGATGAATTACTTGAAGGAATGATTAAATACTATGAGAAGGCAGGATTAAAAGTTTTTGCTTTAGCACAAGGAGGAGATTATATTGGAGGAAAAGAAAGTGGAATGGGGCGAAAGATAAAGATAAAGAGGAAAGCAATGAACACTTTATTATGTAAAACAGAGAAAAAGGTTGATTTTATAGGACGAATCAACGAAGATGTCAATACTTATGTAAGGTTTGGAGGTTTAGGAGATTTATTTTTTACAACTAGTGTTGCTTGTATAGCCCAGAAGCAGACTCAATCGAATGAAGGAGGAATGACTGATGTATATTTAGATAAAGGAACTTATGTTAAAAGTTTTTATACAATAATGTATAATCCCTCAAGTGTTAAGATTTCGAAAATGGGAAGGACGAATATGAGGTTGCATCATAAAATTAGTTGGAGGCATACCGTTCCTAAAATAATAAGCGAAAAATATAAAAAATAATATGTCAGATAAAAAAAAGAAGGAAGAGGACAAAAAAGAGAAAAATACAGAAAGAACTGAGAAAGAACTGAGCGGGAAACCTTTTAAAGAGGGGTATGACCCAAGGAGAAATTATAAGGGTAGACCCAAAGGAAGTAAAGATTTTAAAACTAAATTTTATGAATTCGTAGAGAAAGTTGCTGATAAGAATGATACCGAGGTTAAGCACATTGAAGAGGAATTGCTTAGAACTGCTTTTGAGAGGGCAAGAAATGGAGATTTTAGATTTTGGAAGGATTTACAAGATAGAATCTACGGAAAGGCAGTTAGAAGAACCGACTTAACGACACAAGGAGAGAAGATAACATCAGAAATGGAAGAGCATAAGCAATTATTAATAAAATTATTAGGAGAAGATGCTGAAACCGAAACTTCCACAACTGACGAAGAAGCAGAATAAAAAAGTAAATCATTTATTGTCTTATTTTGATTTAGAAGGAAATAGCTTTGAAAAAAGAGCAACGGAAGGGCAAAAAGTGATGTTTTATAATTTTGTTTTTAGGCCTGTTAAAGAGATTGAGATAATATGTGCTACTCAGTATGGAAAGAGTCTTATTACTGCTTTAGCAGCCTTGATAATAAGCTGTGTAGAAGGAAAAGTTGTTGCAATTGTAGCCCCGAAGAAAGAAAAGGCTAAAATTATAATGAGATACTATATTGAGCATTTAGGAGATAGCCCATTATTTTTTAAAGAGTTAGAACAGAATACTAAATTGGAGAGATTGAGACAAGAAGAGAGTAAAGAGAGAATAATTTTAAGAAACGGAGGAGGAGTCTATACATTATCAGCGAATCAAAGAAATTTAAAAAGAAGTGTTGAGAGTGCAATGGGAATGGGAGCAGAAATAGTGATGTTAGATGAGGCAGGATTGATTACAGATTCAACTGAAGCAACTATTTTTAGAATGGTGGGAGGTAAAGATGATTATTTTTATGCGAAGATAGGAAACCCGTTTTATAGCCAACCTCCTTATACACATTTCAAAAAAGATTGGGAGAATCCTGAAATGAAAAAGATTTTCATAAATTATAAACAAGCAATGAAGGAGGGGAGGTTTTCAAAGGATTTTATTGAGAGGGCTAAGACAAAACCCTTATTCGATGTCTTATATAAATGTGAGTTCCCCAAACAAGCACAAGTTGACCGAAAAGGATATAGGCAATTACTTAGAGCAGAGGATATTTCTTACTTTAAAGACGAAGAGGAATTATTGAAACAAAATGGGGAGCTAAAATTAGGAGTTGATATTGGTGCTGGAAGTGATTTAAATGTTTTTGTACTAAGAAAAGGTAAACGAGCCATTATCGAGAGTTGGAATCAAAGTGAGGATACTATGGCAAATGTCAGAGAAATACAACGAATCTTAGAGGAGTATAAAGAGTTAGAGGAGGAAAGTATTGCGATTGATGATATTGGAGTTGGACGAGGAGTAAGTGATAGATGTAAAGAACTAGGATTAGATGTAAATGGAGTAGCCGTAGGCACAAAAGCAAGGAATCCTGAAACTTATTATAATTTAAAGGCCGAATTATATTGGAATGCCAAAAAGTGGGTTGAGGGCGAAGGTAAATTATTAAAAGATAAAGGTTGGCAACAACTCACTTGGATAAAATATCGAACCCATACGGGGGAGAGGCAAATACAAATTGAACCCAAACAACAAATGAAAAAAAGAACGAATGGTAAAAGTAGTGATTATGCTGATGCTTTTGCTTTAAGTTTCTTTGAGCCACCATTTGTGGGAATAATATGACAAAAAAAATAAATAATATAAAACAAGAGCATTTGGATAATAGTAATGAGAGAAGATGGTTTTCAGCTATTAAAAAGAATGTTGGAGATATTAATTACGGAGAATTGGAGAT
>Ga0102934_1002129_pt1 | contig 13780 bp, 11 predicted proteins | sample SalPonR2_A_D1_MG_FD_78175 | JGI IMG/M metagenome (GOLD analysis project Ga0102934, IMG submission 78175) | Salt pond soil microbial communities from South San Francisco under conditions of wetland restoration - Salt Pond MetaG R2_A_D1_MG | ecosystem: Environmental > Aquatic > Marine > Intertidal...
AACGACATATGTCCGGCATGTAAAGCTCCCATAGTGGGTACCAGAGCAACTTTGCCGGTTGACCCAGGCAGGGCCTTACGTAAAGCTGCAACAGTAGAACATACAATCATTGTTATAATTATAGACTATCATTATAATTTTTACAAATCCGGATTTAAATTACCTCTCACATGTAGCAATAAACATACCAATCATTGTATCATTCTCTCAGTTAGAATGACAAATGAAAAGCTATACCTGATAAAATATGACGAGATAGGCATTAAAGGCCGCAACCGTTTTATGTTTGAGAACCGCCTGATAAAAAATTTACGGCGGCGGCTTAAACAATCTGATATAAAAGGAACAGTTAACAAAATACGCGGACGTATTTTATTAACCTGTACAGCCAATGCGGAAAAACTGATTAAAACAACACCCGGTGTTGCTGCTTTTGCCAGAGCATTTTCTTTACCTAAAAAAAAAGATTTTTTCAATACTCATAAAAAGCAATTTAAAAAATTACTGGATACAGCCCGCGTTGATCCTGACAATTTTACCTTTAAGATAAATGCCCGCCGCCATGATAAAAGTTTTATACAAACCAGTAATGAGATAAATAATGATATTGGTGCTAAAATATTAAATAATTATGCCGGCGCCGGTGTTGATCTGCACAAACCGGATATTACTATATACATTGAAGTACGGGATAACATATACATTTACGGCAATTATATACGCTGTTACAGCGGACTGCCGGTTGGCAGTTTAGGCAGATCTGTTGTTTTACTTTCCGGCGGAATTGATTCTCCTGTGGCAGCTGTTAAAATGAGTATCAGAGGAGTTAGTCTTTACGGCATTCATTTCCATTCCTATCCTTATACCTCTATCCAGGCCCAGGAAAAAGTAATTGCGCTTGCTGCTAAAATAAAACAGTTCTGTCCCGGTTTTACACTGGCTATGGTTGATTTTAGTAAACTGCAGAAAAAAATCAGAGCCAGTGTCAGATCCCGCTATTATACAGTAATAATGCGCAGAATAATGCTGAAAATCGCTGCCGGGTACGCAAAACAGTTTAAAATTACCTCACTTACAACCGGCGAATCTTTAGGTCAGGTATCCAGTCAGACTATGGAAAGTATGAATGCTACTGACAAAGCTGCAGATATGATAATATTCCGGCCCTTACTTGGCTGCAATAAAAATGAGATAATAAACCTGGCTAAAGAATATGACACCTACCAGATCTCTATACAACCTTATGAGGACTGCTGTACTATTTTTAATCCTCCCAATCCGGCAACCAGACCGGATATTGCCAAGATAACAGCTAATGAAAATAAAATAGTTAACCTGCAGGCGGATATACAGGATTGTATTGATAATATAAAGAAAATATCAATTTAATATATACCTGGTAAATTTAAAAAAATTCACTCTGTTTTTGAATTTTTTTTAATATTTTTAACCGGAAAACCGTTTTTTAATGATAAATTAAAAAAATGCTTTAGCATTTTTTTTCCCGTATATTTTAAGACTTACTTTTCATAATTAACCGAAAAATTTATTACTGTAAAACAGATTTTACAAGGAAGTAAAATGAATTTTATCGAGAGCATTGGAAGCTCATTACAAAACAACATTCCCCGTTCCGGCAGACATTATGAAAAGACCGCTCAAAGTGGTACTGATTTTCACAGTCTGGTTAATGAACAAATACAGGCATATCAGGATAATAATCAGAGTTGGCAGCAAAAAGACGCAGCACAACGGGAAACTTCGAATGCTGAAGAAAATACCCAAACAGTGTCTGAACAGCATTATTCTGAAAAAAGAATTAATGAAAAAAAAGCTGAATATTCAGCAGAAAAAAATTCATCAGAGACAGCAAAGAATAAAGAGCCTGTTAGCAGAGATAAAGAGCGAACAGAAAACGATGCAGAAGTAAATAAAAAAAACAAAAATAACACTGAGCAAAATAAATTAAATACCATTACTGAGCTGATTAAAAATATAAAAGAAAGTATCAGTAAAGACGGAAAACTTACAGCGGAGCTTAAAGAGAAGATTTCCGCAATTATGGAAAAATTAAAAAATAAAAAATTCAATTTTGCTTCCAGTCTCAATGATAAACTGAAAGATTTTTTTAAGAAACTGCAGCCTGGTTTAAAAAATAATTTTAACTGGCAAGAGAAAGCTGATAAACTGCTTAAACAACTGCACAAAAAAGCCAATAATAACAAACAAACCACTCAGAATATTGAGCAAAACGATAAAACGTATCATGCTGAAAAAAATAGAGAAATGAAATCAAGTAAAAATAATGCTGCGCATAACACCAAACAAAATAAAATTGCTCAAAACAACAGCGGCCTGGGTGCTAAAAATAAAAATAATGTCAAGGTTATACTTAATGACAAAATTGTTTCCCTGCAGCAAAATAAAAACCTGGCTCAGTTTACGAAAATACATGATCTTAATCATACTCAAACCAATACACATAAACTGATAGAAAAGGTTATACAAAGCATAAAATATGCGGTTTCTGAGAATACAAAAGAACTTAATATCCGTCTTAAACCTGATCATCTCGGCAGAATAAATATTAAATTAAAAATGGAAGACAATATAATGAACGGCAAGCTTATTGTAGATAACAATGCTGTAAAAGAATTGCTCGAATCAAAAATGCAGTTTTTAAAAGACCATCTAAAAGACCAGGGCTATAACTTTGCCAATATTGATGTTGATATTTCTTCGGAACAGAACAGTGATCAGCAAAAAAGCATGTTTAACATAGAAAATGAAAAACATAATAGTTCGCCGGGTGTTGATTTAAAAGAAAAAGAGGCAGCAGATAACAGACTTATTGACTTACGTTATAATGAAAAGCAGCTTAATTTAACTGCTTAATAATTTAAGAAGCTAAAGGAGAAAACATGAATGCAGCAACCTCAGTTCCTGTTAATATAAACACTAAAATAAGCGGCAGCAAATTAAAAAAGCTGGAAAATGATGTCAGTTATTATAATAAATCAATCGATAAACCTGCCCGCCCGGAAAAAGAAAGTATGGGTAAAGATGATTTTTTAAAACTGCTGGTTACCCAGCTTTCCAAACAGGACCCGCTGGATCCGGTAAAAAATAAAGAGTTTATTGCGCAGATGGCCCAATTCTCTTCCCTGGAACAGATGCATAATGTCGGCAATGCTGTAAACAGACTGTCTGCAAATATTAACCGGCTGGAAGCGCAAAATTTTATAGGTAAACATGTTTCCTACACACCTGCCAACCTTACCACTACTTTAAAAGGAGAGGTCGATGGCTTGAAATTTACTGCTGACGGTACTCCTCTGTTAATGATCGGCCGGGAACAGGTGGATCCTGCTGATGTAAACTTTATTCACAGCAAAGCACCTGCTGCGATAGAGACAGAATATAATAAAAATGTAAAAAGGGTTAAATAGATTAATGGCTATCCAGGTTGTAAATCACAATACTTATAACGCTAAAATCAAGCAGAATAAACAGCAACCTGCAGCTCCTGAAAATTCTTTTTCCGGAATATTAAAACAAAAAATTCAAAGCCGGAAAGACGGTTCTGCTAAAATTAAGATTTCCAATCATGCCCAGCAAAGAATCGCCAAACGTAATATTAATATAGCAAACAAGGATATAAACAAATTAAGTAATGCTGTAAACCTGGCTAAAAAAAAAGGTTCCAAAGAAACATTGGTTTATTATAAAAACAATGCGTATCTGTTTAATGTAAAAACCAGTACGCTTATAACTGCTATGGATAATAATTCCATGCAGGGTAATGTCATTACCAATATTGACAGTACCATATTTATGTAAGTAAAAAGAGCTGGCCTCCGGCATTGACTGCCTTTTATGTGAGAAGCTCTTTTGATAAAAAGGATTTGTTTTATTAAAAGGAGTTTATTATGATGCGATCACTTTATTCCGGCGTTTCCGGATTGAACAATCATCAAACAAGAATGGATGTTATCGGTAATAATATCGCTAATGTCAATACTTATGGTTTTAAAAAGGGAAGAGCCAACTTCCAGGATATACTTTCTCAGACCCTGGCCGGAGCTGCCCGCCCCACTGCGGAAAAAGGCGGTATAAATCCCAAACAGGTTGGCCTTGGTATGAGCGTAGCAGCTATTGATACGATTCATACCCAGGGAGCTTTAAAAACTTCCGGCGTAAATACTGACCTGGCTATAACCGGAGAAGGTTTTTTTGTAATGAAAAACGGTGAGGAAACCTTTTATACCCGAAACGGCGCTTTGGGACTGGACAAAGACGGTTTACTCGTAAATCCGGCCAACGGGTTTAAATTACAGGGCTACAGAGCTGTGGAAAATGCTGACGGCTCCACAACCATTGATGTGAGTTCAACACCTGAAGATTTAAAAATTCCTATCGGAAAAAAAGTTGATCCGGAAGCTACTTCCTATATTAAATATAAATGTAATCTTAACAACATGACTCCGGCTATAGCAGATTATAATAATGCCACTGAAAAAGAGAAACTTGGCGGAACCTGGAAGACTTCTATCGAAACTTATGACAGCCGCGGCAACCTTCAGGAAGTACAGCTGAATTTCCGTAAAGCAGTGGATGCCAACGGCAGGGAGATCCAGAATAAATGGCGGGTTGATACACGCGTAATTGATAAACAGGGGCGGGAAATAAATGATCTGCAGGCTGCTGTTAATCCGGACAGTAACAATGCTTCCAGCTCCTTTTATGTTAATTTCAATACCAAAGGCGCTATTACCGCCATAGAAAGCGGTGACAACAACCGTGCCGGTGAACAACCCTTCCGCCTGGAAGGCAACGGACGTAATCTCTCGGTAAATCTTTCCTATAATATGACCGGAAGCGATCCTATGAATATACAGCTGGATCTTGGCACAGCCGGTGAATTTGACGGCATAACCCAAACAGCTTCCAAGTCATCCACTAAAGCAGTTGAACAAAACGGAGTTGCTATGGGCTATCTGGAAGGATTTCAGATAGATGATATAGGGATTATTACCGGTGTATTTACCAATGGCATAAAAAAACCCCTGGGCAGAGTAGCCCTGGCCAATTTCACCAACCCCGGCGGTTTGTCCAAAGTTGGTGAGACCAATTTTATTGAAACCAATAACTCTGGCAGAGCGTTAGTTAATCCTGCCGGTGATAATATAGCCGGTAATCTTAAAGCCGGAACTCTGGAAATGAGTAATGTAGATCTCTCACGCGAATTTACGGAAATGATTGTTACCCAGAGAGGCTTCCAGGCCAATTCCCGGACTATAACTACTTCCGACAGTATGCTGCAGGAAATATTGCGGCTCAAACGGTAATCTACCCCCCCCTATACTGCTTCCTCTCTGCTTTTAAAGCAGGGAGGAAGTTTCCTTTAATTCCTTCCCAAAACAGCTGAATTTGTAATATTAAAATATTACTGAAATATATTGTAATTATAAGTAAATTATCATATAATTTTATATGAAAAACTTGCAGTACACCTATATTAAAGCGGCCATTACAGCTGTATTATTAATATTTATTTTAAACAACTGCAGTAAAGGCCGGCAGGAATATACCAGTAAACATTATAAAAAGATACGAAATGCAGTAATTACCTATCGGGCACGTAATTATACCAAAGCGAAAAAGCAATTTAAAAAATTACTGGAAAACGATATAGTAACCGGCGATATTTTATATTACTACGGTTTCATTATGTATAAAGAAAAAAAATTAAAAAAAGCCCATTATTTCTTTAAAAAAGCTATTGAGTGGTTTTCCAGATATAAATCCGAGTTCCCGGAAGATAAAAATTACCAGAAAGCATTTTACAACCTGGGAATTCTTTATTATGAGTTTGAAAAGTCACGGGATCTTCAGAAAGTAAAAAAAATATGGCAGACCGGATTACAGCATGATAGCAATAACCGGTTTATCAAAAATGAATATGATAAACTCCTTTTAAAAATTGATTTTAAGAAATTCAGGACCAGGCTGGCCGCTTTTATAAAAAGTATTAAAAATGCTGACAATCTGGCCGAATTAAAAAGAATTAAAAAAAAATATGAATCATGTATAGCTCAAAAGGATCTCAGTAAATACAACGGACTACCCGAATACCAGGAAAACAAAAGGGAGATACGGGATGTTGTTTATAATTTTGACAAACTGATAAAAAACAAGCAAAACGAGTTAATTCTTAAATAATTATCTTATAGTTAAATTAACAGATTTAATATTTTGTAATATAAGCAGAAAAAAATTATTTTAAAAAATAAAATGCAAACAGATAACAACGGACAATTAACATTTGACGATACACCGCTTTGGAATCGTTTCCGGGAAAGTTTTACGCTGATTCAAAACGGTGATTTTGCAAAAGCATTAAAAAATTACAATGAGTTAATTGCTGCCGGAGCTGATTTTCCTGAAATTTTTCCGTTAATGAAATGTATGAAATACTGGCTTTCCCGCCTGGAAAAAATTGATAAATATGAACCCGGAAATGAGCGCGCCTACTACCTTCTTTCCCAATGGAATACCTTTGAGCAGTTTTTAGAAGATAAAGCAGTTGGCCATGTTGAAAAACTTGATTATATAAAAAAAGCGATTTATGACAAAATTACCAAAAATTTTATTATCGAATTTCAAAACGCGGATATGACTAATGTTGATCTGCTCATTAATCTGGCCGAAGCATTTATAGAGATTCATGACTTCCAAAAGGCCAGAGACACCCTGATCTATGCCCTGAAATTCAGGCATAACGATCCTATGATCTTTGCTTTGCTCGGAGAAATATACTACTACCTGAATGACCAGAAAAAATCACTATTGAATTACAGAAAAGCTTTTTATACAGATGCTGAACAAATTGACCTGGCCAAACTGAACTCACCGGTTATAAATGATTTAAAATTACTGGCTGAAGAAAAAGGTTTTATAAATAAAGAGATCAATTTATGGATACCCATCTATGCAGCTCTTAATAATATTTTTACCTATAAAGAAAAACTTACTGCCAAGGAATACCACCAATTAAATAAAAAAACAGCAAAAATTGAATTAAAATATAATATGGCTAATAAAAGTAAAGGCAGGCTCGAACCTTTACTTATAAATTATTATATTATACTGATAGATCATTACTTTATAATTCAAAATGAAGCCGATGAAAACCAGTTTAAACAAAAAATAGATACTTTATTAAGAAAAATAAAAAATATTAATGAAACAGTATATAATAAATTAAGGATAAATTATGAATGACCCAATGGAACAATTAAAAACATTTTTGCAGGATGAAGTTTTGCTGCGGACCCCGTTGATTAAATATACCGTCAAGGATTTTCTCAACGCCAGAAAACTTGCCAATGCACTCATTAAAAATGGTCTGCAGGAAAAAGCTATAGAAGAACTGGAACAATTCCTCTCCCAGACGCACGAATCCGTATTAACCCATTTTATACTTCTTATACTTAAAAGCTCTCTACAGGTTGAATACGAAAACGCCTTGGAAAAACTGTTAAACCAGTTTAATTCCATACGTAAAAGCAGTATAGTCACAGTCATTGCAGAAGCTATTCTTGAATATGATGAATCCATTATTGCTCTTAATACACTGGCTGATCATTATCGGCGTGAGAATAATGAAGAGGAACTGCTCGAAATTTGGGAACGTATTCTGAAACAGGAAAAAAACAATTATAAACTACCGCAAAAAATTGCAGGAATCAAATTAAAAAATAATAAAACAGAAGAGGCTGTCAGATTTTTAAAAATGGCATTTTTCCGGGCTCTGGAAATGAAAGATAACGCTGAAATTTTAAAAATATGGGACAAACTGATTGCTCATAATAACCAGGACTTCAGTTTTTTCCAGCAATTTTCCAAAAAATTATCGAATTTATTTAATACTGAAGAGATGATTCTTATTATAAAAAAATTATATAATAATTATTATAAAGATTATAAAAAAAATACGGATTACTGTTTGAGCTTGTTAAAAGAGCTTATTGAACTTGACCCTGAGAACCAGGATTACCGGGATGATCTTATTACTTTATACAGAGAAAAATATAAAAACCATTCCCATCTGGAGGAGTTTATAACATATTCCGGTCTGCAGAAAAAATGGAAAAAAATAAAACCACAGATTGAAACTTTTGAAAAACATATACGGTTTGATAATGATACCTTTGTATATCACAAAAGTTTTGGTTATGGCCTTATTAAAAGTATTGAGAAAGATAAAGGCCGGGAATCCAAAAGCCTTAATGTGACCAAACTTAAAATTGATTTTGAAAATAAACGCAATCACTTTATGACCTTACGTATCGCTGTAAATTCTCTGAATATTTGTTATAAATATAATATCAAAGCTCTGAAAATATTCAAGCCTGACACAGCAAAAGCAATTCTGCAAAAGGCTGACGAGCAGGCTGCTGTAGCTATTTTAAAAACATTTAATAAGGGAGTAAGTCAAAAAGATATAAAATCATTACTGGTTCCCGAGCTCTTTTCCGATCAGGAATGGACACCTTTCTGGAAATCCTTAAAAAAAGTTTTCTATGAAAATAATAAATTTGAGTATAAAAATAAACTTTATAATTTTAACACGAAAGGAAGCAGTTACGCTGATGATCTTTTCAGTCAGTTCCTTAAAACCAGAGATCTGTTTATGAAAGTTAAAATTATTGATATCTATCTTTCCAATTATACCAGCACTGATTCTGATATCTTCAAAAAAATACTTCATAACCTTGAACAATTAATCGACATGAATGAGACAAATACTATCATTATCCTTGCCGCCCTGAAATATATTATAACTCATTACAATGTTAAACTAAAGACCGATATTGATGCATGTATTAAACAATATTTAAACAAACATAATTATGTTGAAGGCTTTGAAATGTTAAAATCTTCAGCTCATAAAAACAACTTTATTGAAACTGTATACAAGCTGGAAAAGAAAAATTATCCGGAAATTCTAAAAAATATTTTTCTTTCACCTTCAATTCAGAGCAAGACATATATATTTTCAATTCTTATGCACAACAATTGCCAGGAACAGATCCAAACGATTATTAATACCATTATTAACAACCGTAAAGAGTATACAGACCATTATTTACTGATCGTTAAAAACTATTTTATAGATCAACCGGAAGCCTCTACTCTTGATCAGTACACAACTTATATGAATCTTATTGAAATTCTGGAAAATTGTTATAAAGAATTATCAGTCAATAAAAGTGCAGCCAGCGCCCGCAGACAGTATAATACGGTCGTTAATCTGCTTTTTGAGCGCGAAAATTTTTTCAATTTTCTCCGCTCACTTAAATCCGCTGAAATGAAAAATAAAATTTTCAGTCATCTTAATAACATGCACTTTCTGGAAAATTATATCAAAACTGAAATAAAAGAACTTACCACCAAACTTACTAATTAAACGGTTATAAAATTTTCAGAAATAAAAATTATCTTATAAATTATCTTATACCGGTAAGTGATTTATAAGCCTGGATACTTTTCTGAATTATATTTTTGGTTAGATTAAGTGATAATTGAGCTTTCTGGGCTGCGATCATTAAATCAGTTATATTAACTGATTCGGGTTTTAACATCCGCTTCTGTCCCAGTTTATCAGCATGAACCTGCAATTTGTTAACATCCCGTAAAGATTTATTTACCGAATTACCGAATTCAGTCACAAAATCCCTGTTGCCTTTAGGCGTAGGAGCGAAACCGAAATGACGCTGATTACTTGCTTTTAAATTAACTATATTCCCGATGATATTTTCCATTTTCTATTCCCCCTGAATTTTTATTATCTGCCTATACTTAAAGCAGCTTTATACATTGCTTTGGAACTGTTAACCATTGTCAGATTAGCTTCATAGGAACGTGAAGCTGATATCATATCAACCATCTCTTTTACAATATTTACGTTGGGCATTGCTACATAACCCTTTTTAGGTCCGGTTTTATAGGCATCAGGATGAGAAGGATCATACACCAGCCGTAACGGTGATTTGTCTTTCTCCAGTTTAACTACCCTTACCCCGGTACCGGGACCATGTTCAAGCGCCTTTGGTACAAAAGGCAGTCTGAAACGCGGCGCGTCATCACGGGGACGTAAAATAACTCTTGTCCTGCGGAAGGGGCCGCCCTCGGTTGTCCTGGTAGTGGTAGCATTGGCGATATTATCCGAGATAACATCCATGCGCATGCGCTGCGCGGTAAGTCCGGTTGATGCTGTATTAATTGAACTAAATAATCCCATCTATAACTTCCCTGTTAATTTATGTCAAAATACTGTTAAATCTTTTAAAATTATTGCTTAAAACAGTAGTAACTGCCTGATATTGTAATGTGTTTTTTAACTCGTGACTGATTTCACTGTCTATATCAACATTATTTTTATCATTCCGGTAATTTGTGTCATATTCAACATTAATTTCAGGATTAACTTCCCTGAAATCTTTAATAATAGTAAAAGGTATATGTCGTTGATGGTTCATATTAGTCGGTATAGGTTTTTGTCTCTCGCTTGCGATTGCCCGGTTTAATTCCGCTTCAAATTTTATATCGTGTCTTTTATAGTGGGGCGTATCCACATTAGCAATATTATTAGCTATAACTTTTTTTCGTTCTATGTAAGCACCCAGGGACATCTGTCCCATATCAAGAGTTTTACCGAATATTGAAGTTGTAAACATCTTTTTACCTTATGTTTTATATTCGGCTTAATTTTAAAATCATTAATATTTTTTTTGCGTATTTTATAGAAAAATTATACTACAGTTTTAATAAATAATAAGATAATTTTTATTTCTGTAAATATTTATGAATTGAATTAGCAGCCTGCAGTCCGCAGCCTGCAGCATAAATAACTGTACCCTCATTATCAGCAATGATATCCCCTCCGCCGTATATACCTTCAATATTGCTGGCAAAATCATCCTGATTAACTACCATGCGGCCCTTGCGGTCTTTGGTAAACAATGACATATCCATCATCTGGTTGGGACCCTGTCCGATAGCGACAATAGCTTTGTCAGCTTCAAGGTAAAGTTTTTTATCTTTTACAGGAACAGGACGGCGCCGGCCTGAAGCATCCGCTTCGCCCAGTTTATTATTATAATATTTTACACCGTTAAAAGTACCGTTTTTATCACTGCTGAAAGCAAAAGGAGTAGTTAAATATTTAAAAAATATACCTTCCCGCTGCGCTGCCAGAAACTCCTCATGTCGTGCCGGTATTTCCTTTTCACTGCGGCGGTACATCACCGTAACCTCCCGGGCACCTAATCTGAGAGCACTGCGCGCTGAATCCATAGCAACATTACCGCCGCCGAAAACCACTACTTTTTTATCAAGTACATCCGGCACCGGTGTATCATACCTGGGAAAATTATAAGCCTTCATCAGGTTTATTCTGGTTAAAAATTCATTAGCGGAGTAAACGCCGGTTAGATTTTCCCCCTCAATTCCCATAAAAGAGGGAGTTCCGGCACCGGTAGCAATAAAAGCAGCAGCATAACCCTGGTCATTCATCTCTTTTTGTACATCTGTTACCGGATGATTAAGCTTAAAAACCACTCCCAAGCCGGCTATCTGGTCTATTTCGTATTCAACTATCTCTTTAGGTAAACGAAATTCAGGGATACCGTAAACCAGCACACCACCTGGTTTATGAAAAATTTCATGTACGGTTACGGCATATCCTTTTTTTGCCAGTTCAGCAGCTGCCACCAAACCGCCCGGTCCGGAACCAACTACCAGTATTTTTTTATTAGCTGCCGGTTTAACCTGCGGTTTTTCAAACCAGCTGTAATTACGGATACGATCATTATAAATACGGATCCAGTGAGCAACAAAAGCCTCCAGCCTGCCTATATCTGTCGGTTTGCCAAAACCTTCTTTTTTTCTGTATTTACTGGCGCATTTCCCCTGACACTGCGTTTCCTGGGGACAAACCAGGCCGGTTATTTCCGGGATAGGATTGGAAGCAGTTAAAACCTTATAAGCTTGATATATCTGTTTGTCAATAATCTCAACTGTTTTTTTTTCAACCTTGTCCGGATTTTTTTCTATATTTTCCAGCAGTGTGCCCAGTTTTGACTTGTCTGCACCGGGGGCAGGCGGTGTTTCATCTGCGGGCATACCAAGAGCTTTTTTTAAAGCACCGGTCTGCAGACAGCCTATAAACTTTTGTACATTTACATCTACCGGACAGGTTTTCTGACAAATTTTTGCTTTATCATTAACCGGACATGTACAATAGGCTGCAGCATCAATAACTGCCTTAGACAGACTTAAATAGCCGGCTACATGACCAAATCTCTCTTGCATTTTATGCATCAGTACATTTATACTTGTTTCCACATCCATGTTAAAATGCCTGGCTAGACGTATTAAATAATTATTCTCTATCATATTTTCAGTATCTTTAACTGTTGTATCAGATATTGAATGTTCTGTATTGAGTAATTTATTACTTAATCCTTCCATATCCTGATATGTGCGGGAACGGGAAACTATCTGATTCCAGTCCAGGCGGTTTTTAAGATATGTTTTATGGTCCTTACTCCATCCGTGCGCAGTTACCGTAGGTCCGTCTTTACACACATAAAAATCTTTTCCGTCAAGGCTAATACGGCAGCCGCCACACATTGCACTTCCGTCAACCATAGTATTATTTAAACTTACTTTTGTCGGTATTTTCATCTTGACAGTCGCTTCAGCAACCGCCCGCATCATAGGAAGAGGTCCTACTGTAAATATTTCAGCAATCCTGTCAGCTGCAATACTGTTATATAAATCAGGCAGTACTACCGGAATTTCAGCATTAGCTTTTTCCTGCCAGTTTATTAACTGTTCCAGAATCAGATTGGGAAAAATTTTTGCTCTTGCTTCCGGTTGCATACTTTGGTTATCTCTGCTTACAGCATCAGGACCGCTGTAAGAACCGTCATCTGTGGCGATCATAATCTTTGTTATGTTTGTTTCACCTTTTTTCATTCCCAGTGCTGCATACATCTCATCCCGCATAATGAGAAGTTTTTTATTTCTGGCAGTAAGTATCAAACGCACATCATAACCAGTATTATGCAGGAGTTCAGCTTTGGCATAAGCCGGAGCAATCCCAATACCGCCGGCGGCAACTATAGCGATATTTTTGGCTGAAACGGGTTTTTCTACAGCTAGCGGCGTACCAAGCGGAAGTGTAATATCATTAATATACTCTCCGGCTGCTAAAGAAGCAAGTTTTCTGGTGGAAGCACCCACGCATTGCAGTACCAGAGTTAAAGTTCCCTGCTGCTTATCATATCTGGTTACTGTTAAGGGGATTCTTTCTCCCTCCTCATTTATTCTGAGTAAAACAAATTGTCCGGCCTGATAATGTTTCCCCCATTCGCTGCCGACAGCCAGAACCAGTTTATGAATCTCCGTAGGGCGTTTGGTATCCGGATCACTCGCTATAAGCTCTCTTTTAATAATTTTAATATTTTTTCCCAGATAGCGGGATTGACAGGCATGTGGTGTATTCATTATCTTTATCTCCTGTAAAATGTTAGCTGTAAAATTTTTAAACTGTAAGTCCAGCTAATATAGTCAAAATTAATATTAATATCTTTAGTATCAATTAATTTAATACTATTTTATTGATTAATAATACAATAGATGCCCTGATTTGTCAATTTCCAAAAGTGCAGTAATTTTGTTAATAATTAACCTGACAGCGTAGAATTAC
>Ga0102934_1002130_pt1 | contig 13770 bp, 9 predicted proteins | sample SalPonR2_A_D1_MG_FD_78175 | JGI IMG/M metagenome (GOLD analysis project Ga0102934, IMG submission 78175) | Salt pond soil microbial communities from South San Francisco under conditions of wetland restoration - Salt Pond MetaG R2_A_D1_MG | ecosystem: Environmental > Aquatic > Marine > Intertidal...
AAAGAACTTAATAATACCCTTTCCCTGCATAATTTATGTACTTCTAATTCTGGTATAGGTTACGTTAAACGCCGCAAATATAAGTGAATTATTTACATTTAGTTAATTCTTATTTGTTTTCTCTCAGATGATAAAACCCATCCTGAGTTTCTCGGCGGAAATAGAACAAAAATAGTCCATTTCTACCACTCATATTGCAGCTGTATCGTCATACTTCTGGGTGCCTCCAATAATCCTGGACGCAAACTGTATTCCCGATTGAAAATATTTTCAACTTCAGCCAAAACTCTCCATTGACTCCACTGATGGCCCAAACTAATATCCCACCGCCAAAAGGCTCCCGCATTGGTGTTACGGTATTCCTCAAGCCCTGGTACCACAAATAATTCTAATAAGGCATCAATTGCCACCATATCAGAATTGTAAAGGCCACTTAACCCGAGCTGCCACTTTTTCCAATTGAAACTGGATTGCATGGTAAATTGATGCTGCACTCTATACTTCAAGATGTTTTCTTCAACGGAAGACCTTGCTTGAATATCTGCATTGAAATTTCTATACGTGGGATCAATAAATGTGTAGCCCAGTAATAAGTCACCTGAAATACCTGAAAAGCGATAGTCTCCCAGAAGGGAAAGCTCAAGGCCACGAATGTCTGTATCCCCAATATTTAAGGCTTGAAAACCCAAAAATGGATTTTGAAGGCCAAACTCTATCATGTCATCATATTGCATGAGGAAAATATCCAACCGAAATATTGAACTGAAAGCACCTATGGGTAAAAGTTGCTTAAAACTAAGATTATAGGTCTCGCCAATTTCAGAGACTAAGTCCGGGTTGGGAGAAATTAAAGTAGGTCCTAACGGGGTTGCGATAAATTTCTCAGCTATAGTAGGAAAACGATATCCCTGACCCCAATGAAAAGAAAGTGCTGTTGCGCGGCTGAATGCATAATTCATACCCGCTGAAAATAAAGGTTGCCATTCCCAGGTATCCGCGTTGATCTCTTCGCCATTGAAAGTAATATTCCCTGGATATTGTGCATTATACTCTAATCGAACTCCTCCAACGATCCTTAAGTCAGTTAATAATTGATATTCTGATTGAGTAAATAACGCCGAGTTATAAGCCCAAAGTTTTTCGTTGCCAAACAGCTCAGCTCGGCTCTGAAAAGCCTGCGCAGAGCTCCCGGCAATCCATCTTCCACGGCCTTTAAAAATGGGATGACTGTATTGGTAGTTAAGTAGGTATTGTAAAACTTGACTCCCCCTATCATTGGCGGCATCATTCCTGGAGTAAAACAGTCGACCTTGCAGGTAATGCTGTCGACCGTCACTATATGTTCGTTTGAAATATGGATCGATTTGAGCGCGAAATACATCATTGCGAATAAAGGTCGATGAATCACCAATATTAGCTCCGGCCCCTGCGTCTTGCCAATATAAAAAAGATGAAGTCTGGCTTCTGTTGCCTAGCAGATGTAATCCATATTCAACGCCTTGCCGGGGCACATATTTGGCCAGGTACGCAAGCCGTCCTCTATCTCTTTGGTAGGCTTTGAGATGATTCTCTTCATTTTCCCATCGCGCACTCCCCTGCCATTGAAAATCTCCTTTAGTGTCTGTATGAGTTGCGTGTGCCCAGTACGACATTCGAGGACCGTCATACCACTGCTTATTGGGATCTGAAGTGCCGCCAACTGCCCGACTAGCTATTAAAAGCTCAGAATAACTGGTATCATTCAGGTATGGCCATGTTTGCATCTGAATAACTCCGTTCAAGGCGGCAGAACCATACAAGACGGTAGCTGAGGTTTTTACAATTTCAGTACGTTCTATCAATTCAATAGGTAAGTCACTCCAGTTTATGGTTCCCGCATCGGGCTGAAGCATAGGCACACCATTCAATAATAAAGCCACTCGACTTCCAGCGCCAAAAGCATACCCAGCTCCACCACGAATACTTATTTGGCCATCAACGACTTGAACACCAGGCATCCGATTCATTAATTCGCTCAAATCGGGTGTGGATCGATGCGAAGTTAAACTTGTGGGCATGACGTCCAAGGAGGTTATGGCATCCATTAATCGTTCCCCGCTGCGATTACCCGAAATCACTGCTTGTTCTAAAAGTTGACTGCTTAAAACTAGCTGTACGATAAGGGTATCTTGGCTTATATTACCCACTTTTAGTACTTGAGACTTATACCCTAAGAATTCAATTTCGTAAGCTTGATTGCATTGAGCATAAAACTTTCCGTCCTCATCAGCGTAAAAAACTTTCTGATCAGAATCGCGAACATTAGCATAGGGTAATGGAAATTGGTCTGCAGCATCAACTACTTTGACCCAGACCGAGTCCTGCGTCCATGCAGTTTGCACGCAACATATTAAGAAAAGAAATTGATATATTTGAAATACTTTTATCATACTTCTCAAATATAATCACAATGAGACATATCAACTTCCTTCTATCGATGAGCTTTTTATTTTTTGCCGTTTTGCATCTTGCTGCTCAAAATTGTGAGCCTGATGAAATGTATGCAGATTCAACTGCCGGAGTTTATCCGGCACCGATCACACCGGAAAACCCAGATGGAGGGATTGATGAACCTGCCTGTATAAATAAGTATTATGAGTATACGCTAACGGTTATTATCCCAGACTCAATCACCATAGATCTTTTTGGGCAATCATTGAGTCTCGAAATTATATCAGCCGATGTACCTACTGAAGGCGCAATAAACGGATTACCTCCGGGAATTGATTATTTGTGTGTTCCGGGAAATTGTGTCATGCCTGCACTTAGTTACGGCTGCTTGCTATTATACGGTACAGTACCTAAGGGGACAACGCCGGGAGATTATGATCTATCCTTAGAACTCAATATTACATTTGCCGGCTTAGGGACGCAATCTTTTGATTTTCCGGGAGAAGTGTTTCCGGGAGAATACTATTTGACAGTTCAGGAAGAAAACAACCCAGATTGCATCAGTTCAAGCATAGATCAGAGTCGTCTCGAAGGGATAAAGCTTTACCCTAATCCTCTTACCTCGGGATCCCTGCTTCAGTTTTCTGGTAATAACCACTGGAAATCAGCAACAGTCTTTGATGCAAACGGACTATCGGTTTCCCGAGCACTAAAACCATTTGAATCAGTAGATCTAAATGTGCCATCTGGTCTATACACCGTAGTTTTTGACTTTGGTGCATTCAAACAAAGAAAGAAATTAGTGGTCTATTAAATGGAAGAATCGTAAGAAATCATATCGAGATTGACCAAATCATCTTCCTCTGAACTTATGGATAAATAATTTAAAAATCCTCCAGACGCCTCTGCGATGTGCTTTGCATATGACCGCATTGACTCCAAGATCCGCACCGCCAAATCGTCCCGCAATTGGGCTAAAATTGGAGAACACTTCTCCAATTCAGCTGATAAAAACGTTTGCAATTCTTCTTTTTTGCGCGGAGCAACATCAATTACATCCTCAATTTTTGAAAGGAAACCTTTAGATACATCGCGATAGAACGGTTTCAAATCAGCATCAAATGAATGTGACCTGATCACCGTCACGCGATGAGCACTTTCGATCTCATTTTGCTCAATATACCCATCCGCTGAGCCAATTAAAACGGCTATCAATGGAAATGCATCCAAAAGTTGTTGATAATCGTCTGATTTTAATTCTTCTAAGGTCTTTAACATGTCATTATTTTTAACGCCACAAAAATACAAAATCCTCGCTAAACATCGATTATATTTTGTGTGATCTGCAGATAATTTTCCATTGTTAAAAATAGCAAAATCAGACAAGAGGGATAGCCTCATAATACGCTTTACTCAGTCTAAGCGATGAGAATAATTATATCTCAATTTGTGCACATAAAAATAATCCCCTTAATTTCTATAAAACTGACCTGATAAAAGTTCCCATTAAACACATTACAAATAAATTTATAAGTTGAAAATTGAAGACCTTGGAAGTAGTCCTTATGAAAGCTATATCTTTTCTTCAGGTCCCTATTCTAAAAATGTGAAAGAAAACCCGTAGGCTTTTCATACTACCTTTATATTTATTATTATAAATATGTTATACTTTTACACAAAAACCGAAAGTGAGTAAAAAGAAGAAAGCGGCAAAAAAAGTTACTCCCCTCATGAAGCAGTACTTCCAAATGAAGTCGAAGTATCCTGATGCATTATTGTTATATAGAGTGGGTGATTTTTATGAAACCTTTGCAGATGATGCAGTCAAGGCCGCCAACATTTTAGGAATTACGCTTACCAGTCGGAATAACGGAGGAAGTGATATTGCACTAGCTGGCTTCCCGCACCACTCATTAGATTTGTATCTGCCGCGACTCGTGAAGGCAGGCTTACGTGTCGCCATTTGCGAACAATTGGAAAAGCCCAGTAAAACCAAAAAAATAGTAAAAAGAGGCGTTACAGAAATGGTCACCCCCGGCTTGGCTTTCAATGAACAGCTATTAGACCATAAATCCAATAACTTTTTAGCCTCCATCCATTTTGCAGACGAAGTCATGGGCGTAGCCTTTCTCGATTTATCAACCGGAGAGTTTTTAGTCAGTGAAGGCAGCTCAGCCGAAATTGATAAGCTTTTACAAAGCCTTCAGCCTCGCGAAATCATATTTGCTTCAACTTCTAAAGAAAAAGTACAACAATTCATTGGAAAAGACTTTCATACCTACCCTCTGGAAGAGTGGATTTTTACACTCGATTTTGCCCGGCCCAAGTTATTGGATCAATTTCAAGTTCAAAACCTAAAAGGGTTTGGAATTGAGGATTTCCATTCTGCTCAAATTGCTGCCGGCGCCATTTTACAATACTTATTGCGCACAGAAAACAATCAATCGGCGCATATCAATACCATTCGCCGTCTCCAAATGAAAAGTATGTTTGGCTGGACAAGTTTACAATTCGTAATTTGGAACTTATTCATAGTCCTCACCAAACGGGAATACCTCTTTATCAAGTGCTCGATGCTACCATCTCTCCTATGGGTGCCCGGCTATTGAAAAAATGGGTGGTTCTCCCTATTAATGATCTGGAAGAAATTCAAAAGCGACACGAAATTGTTAATCATTATGTTGAGAAAAAAGTTGAACGAGAGGAACTACAAAAAGAATTAGAGAAAATTGGCGATTTAGAGCGGCTGATTTCGAAAGTCCCATCTAGAAAAATAAACCCAAGAGAAACCGCCCAGCTCAAAATAGCTCTAGACCGCATTCCTCCCATCCGTCAAGCACTAGAAAAAGCAAATATTAAAGGTCTAAAAAGTCTAATCCATACACTTAATGATTGCCCGACGGTTCGAAATAAAATTAAAGACGCCCTTGTAGAGTACCCACCGTCTCAATTGGGAAAAGAAAACGTTATAGCCAATGGTTTTCATCCAGAATTAGATGAATACAGATCAATTATCAAAGATAGTAAGCAAATGCTACTCGATCTTCAAGTGAGGGAAGTTGAAGCGACAGGTATTCAAAATCTAAAAGTGGGCTTTAATAATGTATTTGGATATTATTTGGAGGTAACCAATAAATATAAAGATAAAGGCCTGGTGCCCGACCATTGGATACGCAAACAAACTTTGACAAATTCAGAACGCTACATTTCAGAAGAACTAAAAGTTTTAGAAGAAAAAATACTGACCGCTGAAGAGAAAAGTTTGACTTTAGAAGAAGACCTCTTTGACAAACTGGTTTCTTATCTTGAGGATTACATTCAACCTGTTCAATTAAATGCACAGACTTTGGGAAAATTGGACTGCTTATTGTCATTTGCCGAAATTTCGGTTTTGAATGATTACGTCCATCCAGAAATGGATGAGAGTTTTGTTATTGATTTGAAGCAAGCGAGACATCCCGTTATAGAACAGTCACTACCCACTGGAGAGCCCTTCATACCGAACGATATTTATCTCGATGACAAAGAGCAACAAATCATGATGATCACAGGACCTAACATGTCCGGAAAATCAGCTATCCTTAGGCAAACTGCATTGATCGTACTTATGGCTCAAATGGGGTGTTTCGTTCCCGCTCAGTCAGCTCGAATTGGTCGGATTGATAAGGTGTTTTCCAGAGTGGGCGCATCAGATAATATTAGCTCTGGGGAGTCTACCTTCATGGTTGAGATGAATGAGACATCCAGCATACTTAATAATGTCTCACCTCGATCTCTAATACTGTTAGATGAGATTGGTCGAGGAACGAGCACATATGATGGGATCTCTATTGCATGGTCAATTGCAGAGTTTCTGCATACTTCCGCTAAAGGAGCTCCCAAAACCCTATTCGCTACCCATTACCACGAGTTAAACCAACTCGCACAGAAATATTCAAGGGTAAAAAATTATAATGTCGCTACCAAGGAAAATCAAAGTCAAATTGTTTTCCTGCGGAAGCTACAAGCTGGAGGATCTCACCATTCTTTCGGTATTCAGGTAGCTCAAATGGCAGGTATGCCAGATACGGTGATTCAGCGAGCAAAACAGGTGTTAAGCCAGCTGGAAACCAAAAATATCCAACAAAAAAAGGAAACCGAGGATCGATTGTCAGACATGGAGTCCACTATCGGCATGCAACTAAGCATGTTTGGAAATGATCCGAAATGGGATACCATTCGTCAGGAAATTGAAGAAATAGACCTCACTACCATGACGCCTATTGAGTGCATGATGAAATTAAAGTCTATACAAGAGAGTATCAAGGAAAAAAAATAGACATCATCGGTCGATGATGTCTATTTTGAATCTCGTTAAAGCTGTATTTGCTATTTTACAATAAACAACTTCACGGCTTGCTTCCCATTAGATGTTACTCGTAAGAAATAGCTTCCTGGAGTCAAATCCGTAACTGAAATTTGTTTGCGTAAAATCGTCGCAGGAGCATGCACTTCTCTAAATACACTTTGACTTTGAGTATTTACAATCTCAAGCTCAATAGGATCTGTATTATTAGGCACCTCTACAGAAATATTCAATCGATTACTTACCGGATTGGGATATATATCAAAACGGTTTACAATAAGTTCGCTGAATGAAGAACTACTAACACCTACAGTAAAGGGTCCGAATGACTCAACACAACCGTTAGCATCCGTCACTGTCAACGAATAGTCTCCCGGAGGTAAGTTATCAATATTTTGACTAGTCGCTCCGTTTGACCATTCATAAGAGTAAGTAGGAGTACCACCTTCAATATCATAGGTTATTGAACCATTATCCTCCCCGGCTGAACTATTACTAATTGAAAGGTTAGCAACAAGTAAGGGATCCGGCTCTGTTATCACAAAATCTAATGTTTGCTCTGTTCCTTCGGCATCTGTAATCACAACCGAATAAGTACCTGCACTCAATCCTGTCAGTTCCGTGACGTCTACATCTCCTGTGCTCCATTCAATTGTGTAAGGTGTAATACCTCCCAAAATCTCAATTTGTATCGCACCATTGTCCTCACCAGCACAAATAATATTGGAATTACTTCCAGATGCTGATAGGGGTTGCACAGTGATGTCTATGGATGAACAGTATGTATTTTCACCACAATCATTTGATACAGTCAAACACACCTCAAAACTACCACTTTCAGAATATTGGTATTCACCATTGGGGTCCGAAGAAGTGTTTCCGTCGCCAAAATCCCACAAATAGGATGTAGCTACACCTTCATAATCTGCACTAAAGGTCAATGTGCGTGTATCACTTGTCAAATCTAACTCGGCCGTAGGCGCTTCATCGTACGCTTCCACTTGAACACTAAGCGTATTTTCACAACCATTTAGGGTGTTTACGATGGTCAGCTCATATGTTCCTGCCTGGTCAACCTGTGGCGATAAACTATTTGCATTCGCAACAATATTACCATCCGTAGTTGTCCATTGATATTCAAAGTCAGCTCCCTGACTTGAGTTTGTCGCATCCAGTGTTATTTCAGAAAGGGTGCAGCTAAGTAAACCCGGTGATTCAATCTCAACCGAGGGCACATTTTCATCTAATTCTACTAAGAAGGATTCGACGCCAGTACAACCATTTTCCAAATTAGTTACTTCTACCTCGTAGTCGCCGGCTTCTACAATAGAAACATCATCTCCGGTGCCTATCTCCTCTCTGACTCCATTCTCAATGACATACCATACGACCGCGCGATCAGTTGCTGATGTCGCAATAGACAAATCAACAGGTTCTAGATCACAACCAATAACCGAATTACCTTCTACTGCAGCCGTGGGGGCTTCAGTATTCTCTTCGACAACTACTGTTTCTTGAGTCGTACACCCTGTTTCGCTATCCAATATAACCAGAGTATAATCTCCTCCACTTGCTACAACTGTGTTTAGCTCTGTACTTATGACTTCTCCGTTGGAGTTTATCCACTCATACGAGATATCTTGACCAGTGGAACTTCCCTCACCCGAGATCTCTACTTCGAGTACAGAACAGCTGATCTGACCTGAAACTTCTGCCGCAATTTCAAGATTAGAACTCACCTCAATGACTTCAACTGCTGATTCAGCAGAGCAACCTGTCGCGGTATTTGTTACAATAAGGGTATAAACTCCAACATCCTCCACATCAATAAATAGGGTGGCTCCCACACTTTCACCACTTTCATTTAACCACTCATAACTAATATCTGCGCCACTAGAACTATTGTCAGATCCAATGGTCACGGATGATTGCGCGCAATCTAACTCGCCGGTTTCGCCTGCATCCGCTATAGGTTGGTCACCACCAACCTCTACAACGACATCCGCCATATCACTACAAGCCGAAGAATTGCTTAAAGACAGGGTATAAGTTCCCGGAGCATCAACAGTAGGCATTAAACTATTTCCACCGCTAACAATATTTCCATCTGAAGTAGTCCACTCTATATCTGTACTTGATTCCACTTCTGAGTTTGAAGCATCGATAACTACTTCATTTCCAGAACACTCAATTTCGACAGATGTGGGCACAACTGCTTCAGGGGCCGGTTCATTTTCAATTTCTATATTCTGAACTTCATCACATCCATTCCCATCCGTCAATGTCAATGCATAATTTCCTGCCGGTAAGTCTATAAAACTATTATTGTTGGAAGGACCGAACCCAATGTCATACTGATAAGGTAAAGTTCCGCCACCCGCAGTGGCTATAATTACTCCGTCCGACTGATCGCAGTTTTCATTAAGTCGGGTGAGTTCTAAATCGAGGTCAGTTGGCTCCGTAACTTCGTATGCTTCAGATGTAGCACAACCATTTGCATCAGTGATATCTACAGCATATTGACCTGCGGGTAAATCCGTCCGAACAAACCCAGTAGTACCATCAGACCACTCTGCTGAATAGCCAGGTGTACCGCCAAATGCTGACAGTTCAATTACTCCGTTATTATCACCAAAACAGGCTGTCTCTAATTCTAAATTATCTTCTTGAATGGCCAATGCCTGATCTGGACCACCTACTACGCCTTCCATTTCAATGAATACACCATTTGCGTCCGTCGCTGTTAGCGTATATGAACCTTGACCTACATTAGATAAATTTTGATTATTAGACCCATTGCTCCAGGAGTAATTAATATTACCATGGCCGGGAATCAACTCTACATCTATACCACCCGTTTCATCCTCATAACAGATCTCATCGTATGGACTTACCGATAATGGCTCCATATCGCAACTTGTCATATAGGTTTCTAGCACAGTGGATGATGCCTGCCCCGTCTCGTAGATTCGTTTATCGGGACAAATTGTGTAAACCGTAGGATAATAAGAAATTTGATATTGACTGCCAACGTTGGCTCCATTCGTTGAAGTCAGATTGATAATGGGAAAGGGAATCCCATCTACCCAGTTCCCCAGACTCGTTCCATTACATCCAGCTGGGCCATACAAACATGATTCATTTGTATTTAAATCGGCTTCAATAAAATACACTCGAGCCTCATTGCTTCCATCAGGGCCATAATCCTCATAAATAGTTTCCATATTGCCTGAGTTGTGATAGCTCCAACAAGGTCCACACCAAGTGGCTGAAAAAACCAAATAAACTTGCCGACCTGCATCTAATTCGTCATAAAGCGTATGCGTATTGCCATCGAGATCGGTCAGCGTCCAGTCAGGCGCTTCTGAGCCGTCAGCCAATTGTGCAACACCAAATTCAGGGGTGAGCATATAACAAAGAGCTAGTACAAATAGGGTAAAAATCTTCTTCATGATTTATGATATTTCGATGATGTAATAATCAAAAATACCAAAGTTCTTTGGCTTACCAAATAAAGCAACCAATAATAACGATAGTAATTGATGAATTACCTATATTCTCTTTTACTTCACGTCAAGTGTTGAAATTTAATTCGGTATAAGGCGCAAAAGTGGGTGTCTCACGAAATAAAAAAGGCCGAGCTGTTGAGCTCGACCTTCATTTTGAAATTCTTACAAGTTGAATTAATTAGGCTCCTAAATAATTCTTTAGCAATTTACTTCGGTTTGTAGTACGCAATTTATTGATTGCTTTGTCTTTAATCTGTCGCACCCGTTCTCGGGTTAAACCAAATTTATCTCCAATATCTTCTAAAGACATGGGGTGTTTTAAACCAATACCGTAATACAGTTTAATAACGTCACACTGTCGTTCAGTTAGAGAACTGAGTGAACGATTAATCTCTTTGCTCAAAGATTGAGTATAATCTAACTCCTCATCAGTCCCCGGGGTTTTATCATTCTCCAGCACATCGAGTAAAGAATTATCCTCGCCCTCCACAAAAGGAGCATCAACGGAAACATGTCGCGAAGCTACTGCTAGTGTGGTTTCTACTTCCTCAGGAGAAATTTCCAACTGCTCCGCCAACTCGTCGGCAGAAGGCTCTCTTTCATAGTTTTGCTCCAACTCTGAAAAAGCGCGATTGATTTTATTTAACGATCCTACTTTATTGAGAGGTAGACGAACAATACGAGATTGCTCAGCCAAAGCCTGAAGAATCGATTGGCGAATCCACCATACTGCATATGAGATAAATTTAAAACCACGGGTTTCATCAAACCTTTGTGCAGCTTTAATTAGTCCTAAGTTTCCTTCGTTAATCAAATCACTCAGCGAAAGTCCCTGGTTTTGATATTGTTTTGCTACGGATACGACAAATCTCAAATTCGCTTTGGTGAGTTTTTCTAAAGCAATTTCATCGCCTTTCTTTATTCGCTTCGCTAACTCCACCTCTTCTTCGGGAGTTAAAAGATCTACTTTCCCGATCTCTTGTAAATACTTTTCGAGAGATTGACTTTCTCGATTTGTAATGGACTTTGTAATCTTAAGCTGCCTCATGCAATCATTTAGGTTTATTGAAAAATAGGTTTACTTCTTGTCTTTTCAGACAATTCACCTCTATTGACGTATTTCCAATTCGTTTTTTACAAAAAAAGTTCAATAATTTATGAGAAATTACAAATTTACAGTTTCTTACGGCCTATAGAAAAACCTTTAACTTTATGAAGCGCGTATCTTTCGACCTAGAATATATATTTAGAGCCTCTCCTGCAATATTGTATCAATTTCTCACTACACCCTCGACATTGATCCGATGGTTCTGTGACGGCGTTGACATTAAAGACGATATTTATACATTCAATTGGCAGGGTTTTGAAGAAGAAGCTGAATTAGTAGATGACATCGAAGAAGAACGGCTGCGGTTCCGTTGGCTCGATGCCGACGATGAAGAGGAGTATTTTGAATACAGAATGTATAAGTCGGATGTAACCGGAGAAACTATCTTGGAAATTACCGACTTTGCAGATGAAGATGAAGTGCAAGAGCAAAAAGATTTGTGGAATAGTCAGATCGAAACGCTGCGAAAAGAAACAGGCGGGTAAGTTAGGTCTCTATTAAGGGAACTGATTATGCATAAATCGAAAGTTTCCTTTTCTAATTTTCAACTCACTTATTTACATTTGAGATACCTTTTATCTTTGCATTATGGAAAGCACACCCTCAGTTCTAGATTTACAGCAAGTCACCAAGCAATATGAAGGACATCGCGCCGTAAATCAGCTTACTTTTCAAGTAAAGCCTGGCATTTTATTTGGGCTATTGGGTCCAAATGGAGCAGGTAAAACCTCTACAATCCGCATGATTACCGGAATCACTTTGCCCGATGAAGGAACGATCGCACTCAATGGAAAAATTGTTGACGGTCGGCTGTCCCAGGACATTGGATACCTGCCTGAAGAACGAGGTCTCTACAAAAAAATGACCGTCGGCGAACACCTCATGTATCTCATTCGGTTACGGGGTTGGAACCGAAAAGATGGTAAGAAAAAGGTCTTGGAGTGGCTGGAACGCTTTGAAATTGAAGACTGGTGGGACAAAAAAATTGAAGAGCTTTCTAAAGGTATGCAGCAGAAAGTGCAATTCATTGCTACTGTCATGCACGATCCTAAACTCATGATATTAGACGAACCCTTCTCTGGCCTGGACCCTGTAAATACGCGCCTGGTTCAAGAAGAAATAATTCGTCTCAGCAAAGCAGGATGTGGTGTTATCCTTTCTACGCACCGCATGGAGCAAGTGGAGGAATTGTGCGATGAAATTGTGGTCGTCAATCATGGAGAAAAAATATTGGAAGGCGCCATTGAGGATATTAAAATGAAGTATTGGAACCACGAATACCTCATTGATATCGGAATGTCACCCGCTGCGTATTTGCCAGAGAATGTAGAAGTCCTGCAACAAACCAATAAAGGCCTGTGGGAAGTCCGCCTGCCAGATGATATTTCAGCGTCTTCCCTCCTGCAGCATATTATCCAACAAGATATAGAGGTCTTACATTTTGAAAAAAGTCTGCCGAGCCTCAATGAGATTTTCATAGAAGTTACCGGAGAAAAAAATCCACAAATCGCATGAGTAAAACGGGGATAATCATATCGCGAGAGTATTGGAGCCGGGTAAAAAAACCACAGTTTTTACTCATTACTTTTGGCGCTCCTATCCTATTGGCAGCCATGTTCTTTGTCATTGGTTGGATCTTTTCGTATTCCGCTGATGAGCAAAAGACATTAGTAATATCAGATCCGGGAAATATTCTAGAGAACACATTTGAGCCCAACAGCTCTATGAAAGGCGTTTTCTCTGATTTGCCAAAAGCGGAACTGTTTGATCTGCGGGAGAAGGAAGAATACGATGGTATCCTTATCATTCCCGAACCCGATTCGGCCAATATTGATGTGCTTCAAGTGAAATACTTCGCTCCGGAACGGCTCAATATTGACGTGGATGCCTCCATTTCCTCTTATTTAAAAGCACGAATAAAAGATTGGAAGATGAATATCTTTCAAATAGATCAATCTCTTCTCGATAAGCTCGAAACGGATGTCAGCATTGCCTCCTCCACTAATCTGAAGGTTGACGAGGAAGAAGATCTTGACGAAGGTAGCAGCATCGCTCCCTATGTAGCATCTGCGATTGGTTTTATTATCGCTTTCCTGATTTATTTTATGGTTTTCATCAATGGGATGATGATTATGCGCTCTGTAATGGAAGAGAAAGTCAATCGGATTGTGGAAATCATGATCTCGACTGTGCGCCCTTTTCAGCTTATGATGGGGAAATTGATCGGTGTAGGTGCTGTAGGTGTAACCCAGATCGTCAGCTGGATGATTTTAATTCCTATTATCGTACTGGGCATCAGTTTCACCTTTGGGCTCTCCCTGGAAGGCTCGGGCCCCACAGCAGACCAAATGGCAGCGGCTGAAAATTTAGATACCAGT
>Ga0102934_1002131_pt1 | contig 13763 bp, 9 predicted proteins | sample SalPonR2_A_D1_MG_FD_78175 | JGI IMG/M metagenome (GOLD analysis project Ga0102934, IMG submission 78175) | Salt pond soil microbial communities from South San Francisco under conditions of wetland restoration - Salt Pond MetaG R2_A_D1_MG | ecosystem: Environmental > Aquatic > Marine > Intertidal...
AGGCGCGCCAGAGATCCTGGCGCAGCGCTTCGTTCAGGTTCAGTGCCGCAGTCGCGGGTTCCGGGTCTCGCTCTGCACGCATGTCGTGCGCGCACGGTTGATCGGTGCGATAGGCCAGATCACCCAGAGCCGGATCCAGGGCCCGGAATCTCAGAACCGCCGCGCCCAGGTCCAGGACGAAGTCACCGGCGACCGCCGCGCGGCAGACGACTCGGCCATCCAGCCGTGTGCCATTGGTCGAGCCCTGATCCTCGATCACCGCGCCTCCGTCGGCCAGCACCTCCAGGCTCAGATGTCGACGCGACAGGCCCGAGACGCCCAGCACGACATCGCAGTCGCTGGCGCGGCCGAGCATGTAGCGGCCCGCTTCGAGTTGATGCCGACTGAGCTCGGCACCCAGCGGCTCGAGAATCTCGATCTGGTAGTGAATCGACATCGAAGGGGGCGTCCCTGAAACCGAATTCAGCGTACCTCAGTTCGTTCGCAAACGCGAACTGAGAGCGAAGGAACGGCGGGCGCACAGTTCGCGAGCGCGGACAAGGCGGATCGAGGAATTCTATAACCCATTGAATGAAATAGGATAATTACTCTTGGCGCGGATTTTGCTTTATCGAATTTGTCTTCAGTCGTTTCTTAATTCGGGAGTTTTCCGTGTTCAATTCTTGCGTTCGCTTTTTTGCACAGGTGGGTGTTCTTGCGTCATTGTTTCTATCCACCGCACTTCAGGCCGGCGGGACCAGCGGCGAGCTTGATCCTACTTTCGGTGTTTCAGGCTGGGTGTCTCTGCCGCCCAGCACGATTCAGAACGCCGGGTTCATTCAACTCCAAGTTGATATCGACGGTTCGGTCATTCTCCTCGGAAGCGAGTATCAATCACTTGGGCTGTCAAACTATCCGATCGGATGCTTCGTGACTCGGCTGCTACCGGGGGGTGCGCTAGATCCATCTTTTGGCTCCGATGGCACCGTCCAGGTGACCATGCCGGATGGTGCGCCGTTCATCTGTCATGACTCCTTGCTGCTCCCCGATGGGTCGCTGCTGATTGCCGGCACTTTCGAGGTCATCAAGATATCGTCGGACGGCGGGCTGGACGCCGGATTTGGTTCTGGCGGGCTTCTGACGTTTCCCAGCGATGATTTTCCGGAGGGGTCGATTTCGCCTCGAGACCACAGTTTGACTCTGCTGGCGTCCGGGGAAGCACTCTATTCAGCACACGGCATTTTTGGCGGAAGGGATTGGGTCTGGGCGCTGAACCCGAACGAAACATCGGCATCGACGAGATTTGATTCTCGTATTGTCAGAGGCGAAATAATGCTGGAGCGGCCCAGTGGCGGGATTGACGGATTGTCGAGAACTGGCGGGCTCTACCTCAGCGACAACTTGCTCAACAATGAACTATTCCGATCGGAGTTGGATCCCGCGGGGACAGGGGGGCGCCAGGACTTTTTTGCGAGTGAACTTCTACGACAGCCCGACGGGAAACTCGTGGCGGCCATGCAGTCCTGGGGCAGTGCCATCGGTTCGCCGCGGATCGAAGCCGCTGTCGGCCGTTGGGATACGAGCGGGAATCCGGATGCCGGCTTTACCTCGGGTCCGAACGCGCCGACTGGAATGAGCCTGGTTAGCCCGGCAAGTCTGGGGTTTGTTGCCGAGAGTTTGGCGAATGATTCCTCGCTCGGACTTCATCCTGATGGTTATCTGATTCAAACGACCAATCTTCTGCCTGATGACGATTCGTTTCCCTCGCCGCGTCGTGGGTCGGTCGTCTTGCTCCAGGAAGGCGGATCGCCGGAAACGACCTGGGGCAACGGCGGAATCTCCATCCTCCACTATCCAGGGAGCCTTAGAACACGTCTCTTCGCCCTGGCGCTCGACGCATCCAACGGGGTCCTGGTCGCCGGTTACGGACAGCAAAGCGATGGCACGACTCAGCCTGTCGTTGCACGTCTCCAACCCCTCATCTCGCCGGTTTCGAGCTGGGATACGTTGCCCGACGCCGTCAGTCTGCCGCCCTTGATCGACGCACCGAGGAATGCACTCGTCGAGAGTGCAACGCTGACGATCAGTGGACTGGATGCGGGTTCGCATGTGCCTGCAATGGTCGAGAACGGCGAATACCGGGTCAACAGCGGGCCCTGGGTCGACGCCCCATCCTGGGTGCAGAACGGTGATTCGATTCGCATTCGCCACAGGACGCCTGGCGACGGAAATGCCTCGACGCTGACGACCCTGAAGGTCGGAGGCGTTCGGGACCCGCAGAATGCGCGTCGTGCCACCGGGCAGGTACAGTTCTACAGCTTCCAGTCGGTCACCATCGATCCCCTTCCCGGTGGAAAATGTTCCAGTGCCTCGTTGTGCAATGACGGCCAGGCCATCCCGGACAATTCACCGTCCACGCCAGCGATTGCCACGCTGAACCAGATCGACTCCTGTCCATTCATCCGTTCGATTCGCGTGGGCGTCGATGTCAGCCATACCTACGTGGGCGATCTGCAGGTCATTCTCGATCCACCCAATACATCACCTTTCAGCCTGATCAATCGTCCGAATTCGGGGGCTGGGAATTGCTTTGCAGACGACATCCTGGCGACCTTCGAAGCGGGTGAGTTCCCGGAGGCACAGACCCAGTGCGGCCAGTTCGGCGCCGGCTTGCGGGCCATCGATGGCACGGTGCGTCCAGCCCTGGGTTTCCCCCTGGTCATCGGCAGCAACGGTCAGGGCACCTGGACCTTGGAAGTGCGTGATTTCGCGGGTGCGGATATCGGCACCCTGAACGATTGGTCACTCGAGCTGGAGTGCTCCAACCAGCCCATGAATCTCGCTGATCTCGAAGTCTCGACCACGCAGCCGGCCAATCTTTTCGCCGGCGAGACTCGCATCTGGACGATTTCGGTGACCAACAACGGCCCGGCCCGCGCCGAGTTCGCGCGCTTCTTCGGCGAAGTGGCTCGCAGTACGGTCTCCGGGCTGCCGGAGCTCAACCCATCGTCCTGGAGCTGCACTGCGCCCGCGGGTTCGACCTGTACCTTGCCCCCTGGCTGCACCGGCACGTTTTGTGGAGGGACAGATTTCTCCCCAGGTCTGAACCTGGCGCCCGGTGCCACGGCGACGATCGAGCTGCTCGCTGCCCCCGATGCGATGACGCCGCTGGGCAACGAAGTCGGATTCAGCGCCACGGTCGAGAATCTGCTGGCGATCGATGGCGCGGTCGATCCGGACACGGGAAACAACTCGGTCGAGTATCGTCGAGATGTGCTGGTCGCCCAGGATCTCGGGATTGCCGATGCTCGCGCCATCGTCATCGGAAATGAAGTCGAGGTGTCTTTCCGGATCACCAATGGGGGTCCATCGGCGGACTTGCGCTCGGCGCAGGTCGATGTCCAGATGCCTAGCGGCTACGTGGCGGCAACGCGTGCCGAGTGTTCCCGGGGTGCCGCGCCCTGTTCAGGTAGCCTCAGCGTCCTCGTGAACCAGCCGCCGCGGTGGAACTACGACGATTTCGTCCTGGTGCCGGGCGCGACGCCCGAGCGACTCGTGTTCCGTGCGGCCTTCAGTGGAGCTTCCGCGCCCAGCGGTCCGATCCAGGTGGAGATTTCCGGGGCAGCGAATGAGCAGAACCCGACGGACAACGCGGTCAGTCTGACCCCCACGGTCATCAGCGACGCGATCTTCTCGGATCGATTCCAGTAAACCCAGGGATGCTGCGCCCGTTCGACTCGACGGGCGCAGCACTTCACCGACTCCTCAGGAAATCAGAATATGAAACTCGATCGCTTGTATCGCTGCGCGATTGCGCTCGCTCTCACCGCTTTGTCAGCGTCTGCGTCCGGACTGGAATTGCGCAGTGAACGGATTGCCGGTATCGCCATGCAGCTGCCTGCCGAATGGCAGCGCCAGATGGACGACAGCTCGCTGATCCTGACCGAATCCTCGGCCGACGACTCGCCGGTGCTGGCCCTGTTCGCCGTCGCCGTCTCCCCGGGTCAGCCGATCACGCCCGCGGCCCTGGCCGATGCCGTGCTGCAGCAGTTCGATCTGGCCGCCGGCGGCATCCGGGCCGAGCTGATCGAGGAGCGGATGCACGGTCCGGCCCTGTTTCAGCTGCATCGCCTGGTCGGCCCCGAGGATCGAGGCTATCTCGCCGCCTACACCCACACCGATCCCACGACCGGCGTGCTGATGCACATGCTGTTTTCGGCCACCGAGACGCGCTTTGCGGAGCTTGGCGGGGTCATGCTGCCGCTGGTCGCCTTTGCTGGCATGGATTCGGGCCAGCTGCAGGCAGGCAAGCCGGGCGCGACCCCGCCGCCGGCCGAATGCCGGCCTGGCGAGCGCCACGATCAGTGCATGGCTCGCAGGTGGCTCGGCGATTCGGCCGACAGCGCTATCGCCCAGCCCTATGTCGATGCCTGCGGCACGGTCTGGTCCGACGCCCGGACCGCGGAGCAGCGAGCCCTGGCCGAGGCCCGGTGCCAGCAGTCGCTTGCTCTGGCCAGCCAGCTATCGCGAATGAGCCACGAGTCGACGATGAGCATTCTCTACAACACGGGCAGCGGCTGGTGCTATCGCGGCGAGCCGGACTGTCACTGATGTCTTTTCAAACCCGGACCTTCGAGGAAAACCCCCTATGAAACTTCTGATCAAGATCCTCGCCGTGATCGTCGGCCTCATCGTCCTGGCCGTCGGCGCTGCCCTGTTTCTGACTCGAGGCGTGGCCGATGCGGCCGACGACTTCTTCGCCCTGGTCGAGAAGGGTGAGTTACCGGACGCCTATTCCATGCTGTCGCAGGCCTTCCGGGACGGAACCAGCCAGGCCGAACTCGAGCGCTTCCTTGACCAGCAGAACATGCGCCGGATCGTCCAGACCCGCTGGTCCTCCCGGCGGGTCGAGAACAGGCAGGGTTTTCTCGAAGGCCGATTGATCACGGCCACCGAGGCAGAGATTCCCGTTGCCATCCACTTTATTCAGGAGCAGGACGAGTGGCGAATCCACCGTATCGAGCGGCCGGCCGCCGGTCTGGTCGAGACGGCCGCAAGGCCATCGCTGCCGTCGGATGAGGACGCACGGCGCCTGGCCGACGAGACCGCCCGTTCCTTCCTTGCCTCGGCTCGGGCCGGCAGCATGCAGAAGTTCCACGTGTCGGTCTCCGATATCTGGCGCGGTCAGTACTCGGTGGAGGACCTGAATGAAAGTTACGCGGCCCTGCTCGAGCTCGGCGAGGCGCTGCCCGAGCTTTCCACTATGCGACCGGAACTCAGCGTTGCCCCGATGCTCGACGAGAACGGCGTCCTCAGACTGGAAACCCGCTATCCCTCGGCGTCAGGTGAGATCCGCTTCGGCCTCAGTTACGTCATGGAGTCCGGGCGTTGGCAAACGCTTGGACTCAACGTCAGCGTGAACTGATGGCAAGGGCGTTGGCGTCCGCACTCATCAGCGGAAGGGCCGCAGTACATCCGCCAGGCGCACACGGTGTTTCATTCCCCTGATCAGATGACAAGCAAGGAGATTTCCATGAATTTGAATCGACGCTCTCGTTTCCTGGCCTTCCGGGCGCTGAAGCGAGCAGAAGTCCCGACCTCCCTCTTTCACGCACAGGGAAGGACGATGCCAACGCTCATCATGCTGGCCGTGATCGTCAACAGCCTGATGCTCGGGCCGCTGAATGCGCAGGATCGGGTTGTCAACGGCCAGTTCGACCAGAACCTGAGCGGATGGGAGCTGTTTTCCGGCACGAACGTGAACGTAAGCGCCGTCTGGTCCCCCATCGATGCGACGGGCGATCCCGCGTCGGGCTCCGCCGAGCTCAGGGATCTGGATACGGGCGATGGCGGTTCGCAAACGGTCTTCATCCAATGCGTTGACGTATCCAACGCTCCCTCGACGCTGCCTTGGGAAGTCAGCGCTCAGGTCATCGTCGAGGGTGAGCCGTGGCTCAGGACATCCATCTGGTTCACCGAGCATCCTGGGGCCCAGTGTTCCGGGGGTACGCTGGGTCCGGGATTGTTCCGGGAAGTGAATTTCAGCGACCCGACCTGGCAGACAGTCAGCGGTGACTACATCATCCAGGCGTCGACGGCGGATTCCATCCGAATCGCGATTCTCATTGAAAAGCCCGCGTCTGCCGGCACTGGCGGGCTGGCCCGTGTCGACGGCATCTCACTCGGGTCGATCGAAGATGAGTTGTTCACCGACCGCTTCCAAAGCCCGCCCTGAGCCCGGGCGGGTTCGGAGCGGTCCTCCCGGCCGCCAGGCCGGCGGCCGGAACGAGCCTCAGGACGCGGCCGGAGCGCCGCCCTGCGGCGGTTCTTCTGCAGCTGCCGGCTTGCCGTGCTCGCGCTCCCAGTCGACGGCTTTGCCCTTCAATTCACCGAACTTCTTCGACACGCCGTCCAGCTTGCCCTCCCATTCCGGATTGGCCTGCTGGCCCTCGGTGACCTTGAAGAAGACCTGCATCAGCGCGGTCATGGCGATCGGCTCGATCACTGCCTGCTTGATGCCCCAGGCCATCACCAGGGCGATGATCAGGGTCAGGGGGCCGGCCACGGCGGGGATGAAGGAGACGATGGCCAGCACCGGGCCCAGAATGATCAGAAAGACCAGGAAGGTCAGGCCCCAGATCACGAAGGCCAGGAAGAAGGCGTTCTTCAGAAATGCCTTGTAGTTCTGGGCGTAGAGGACCAGCGCGGTCCGGCTCGAGGCCCAGGGGTTGTCCGATCTGGTTTTCATGTTGTAGGCCAGGATGACTTCATCCAGATAGGTCAGCGACAGGGTCACGACCGTATTCAGGAAGCCGGCGATGGCCTGCAGGCCCGGAATGGGAATGAAGTTGGCGATGCTGAAAAAGACCCGGTTGAAGGCCTTCAGGACGGCCTTGATGATCTGATCGACGCCGAACAGGACCGAGGATTCGGCAAAGCGCTCGCGCACGATCTTCTGGGCGTGATCGATCTGGCCACGGCCCTGCGGCAGCTCCCTGCCTTCCATCAACTCGACCAACACGGCGATATGGCCGGCCTTGACCATGTAGAGCAGGTATTCACGCAGGAAATAGGCAACCGCCGAAACGATTCCGAATCCGATGATGCCGCCCCAGAGCGAAAATCCGGCCGGGTCTTCGGTCGCGATTCGCCCCACGCCCCAGCCGATGCCGGCGCCCACCCCGGTGATCAGGATATAGGTCAGGGTGATCGCAAAATAGATCAGGAATCGGAAGACCAGAAACGGCATGGTCTTGGCCATCAGGCCGAGCACTTCTCCAAGCTTGAAATCCATGAACCGGGAACTCCTAAAACGTTTGAAAATCAGGTCAGGGATCAGTACGCGAAATGTAGGTGTATTCGGCCACCTCGCTGGTTTTCTGGTTCCAGTTTCAGGTTTCCGGTTTCAGGTTGAGCCCTGCGCCCTGAGCCCTTATCCCTTCCCCATCCCCCGAACATCAACAAACGCCCCCGACTCATAGTCCTCACGCAGGGTATCCAGCAGCCCCAGCATCCGCTCTGCGGCCTGTCGCGGGTCGGGCATGTCCTCGCTGCCGCGGGCGTCCTTGAGTTTCTGTACCGACGGGAATTCCTCGCTGTCGACCTGACCGCAGAGATAGTCCTGCATGGCCGTGTCGACCAGCCCGGGCGCGAAGGCCGTCAGATGGGTGTCCGGCATTTCGTGGGCGTATAGCGCCATCAGATTGTTCAGCGCGGCTTTGGATAGCGCGTAGCCGCCCCAGCCGTAGCTCATGTTGACCGCGGCGCCGGAGGAAATGGCGACCACCTGGCGAACCGGGATCTGCTGTTCGATCAGCCAGTCCAGAATCAACTTGTTCGACCAGACATTGACCCGCATCAGATGCTCGAGGTCGTGGACATCGGTGGTTGAAAGATCCTGGATGCGACCGAGGATGCCGGCGTTGAGCACCACCAGGTCGAGGCGCAGGCAGTCGGACAGGAGAGTCTGCAGGCCTTCTTCCAGTTGATTGAGGTTGGCGATGTCCTGCTTGCGGTCCCGCAGGGCATCATCGTGGTGGGCCTTCAGCGGGCAACCGCTGCGACTCATCCCCCAAACGATGGCGTCTTGTTCCAGAAGGGCTTCGGTGAGCCCCAAGCCCAGTCCGCTGCTGTTTCCGGTGATGAACACGTTCATTACGATCAATCCTTTCCTATCGTGGTTTCGAAGAGTTGGTAGATGCGTTGATATTGATCCCGCCAGCTGCCCGGTCGGCGGAAGCCGTGGCGCTCCAGCGGGTAGGAGGCGAGCTCCCAGTCGTCCTTTTCCAGGTCGATCAGGCGCTGGGCCAGGCGGACGACGTCCTGATAGAAGACGTTGTCGTCGAGCATGCCGTGGGTCATCAGCAGATGGCCCTCGAGCCCTTCGGCAAACTCGATCGGTGAGGAGCGGGCGTAGGCTTCGGGGTCGACCTCCGGCGTGTTGAGGATATTCGAGGTGTAGAAGTGATTGTAGTGAGCCCAGTCGCTGACCGGACGCAGGGCCGCGCCGGCCTGGAAGATTTCCGGTGCATTGAACAGAGCCATGAAGGTCATGAATCCACCGTAGGAGCCACCGTAGAGTCCGACCCGCTGCGCATTGGCACCGTGCTCGTCGACCAGCCAGCTCACCCCGTCGATCAGATCCTCGAGCTCGGGGGTGCCCATCTGGCGGTAGATCGCTGTTCTCCAGTCTCGACCATACCCCTCGCTGGCGCGAAAATCCATGTCGAGCACGTGATAGCCCTGTTCGGTCAGCAGGTTGTGGAACATCTGCTCGCGAAAGTAGTTGGGGTAGCGCAGCCAGGTGTTCTGCAGATAGCCTGCACCGTGCACGAAAAGCACCACCGGATGACCGCTCTCTGGCGCCGGCGTACGCGCCGGATAGAATTTCGACCAGATCGTACCTGCGCCGTGGCTGGATTCGATGCCGACGATCTGCGGCGGCTGCCAGGCCACGGCCTTGTACTGCTCGGTTCGAGTGTCGGTCAGGGGCTGGATATCGCCGCCATCGGCAGCCACCAGCGCGACCTGCGGCGGCAGGTAGGACTCTGAATAGCGCAGCAGGATCCGGTCGTGGCCGGGGAGGGGGGTGAAGGATTCGATACCGCGGTGCTCGGTCAGACGAACCAGGCCACCTTCATCCAGATCCATGCGATTGAGATCGTATTCGGTCGGATGACTGCGGTTCGAGAGCATCCAGACCTGCTCGCCATCTAGGCTCCAGGCCGGATCCATCACTTCGAACCGGCCTTCGGTCAGCGCGCGGGCGCGGCCGCGATCGGCCGGTACGCGATACAGGTGGCTGAAACCACTCTGCTCGGACAGCAGCCAGAGATCGTTGGTCTGTCCGATCCAGCCGAACTCGTTGAAATTCCAGTTGATCCAGGCCGGGTCGGTGAGGCGGTGGCGGGTGTTGAGTTCAGGGGATTCCGGGTCGACCGTGACGATCCAGCGGTCCTTGTTATCGACGGCGCGCAGCTGGATCGCCAGGCGTTCGGCCGATGGCTGCCAGTGAGCACCGTTCAGGCGAAGCGGGCGCGGATTGTCCTCGTCGTGAGGGGTCAGCTCCTGGGCTTCCTTGAGCTCGGCCAGCGGGTCCTCGGCGATGCCCGGCAGAGCGCTGGTGTCGAGTTCATGGAGCTCGCGCTGCTCTAGATCCAGCAGCCAGAAGCGGTGGCCCGTCGGCATCCCCAGACCAACGCGCGTGCGCACGGACTCGATATCGACATAGCCGTCCTCGGTCACGTAATGCGGCATCTGGCCGTCCCGGCCGTCGTCGTGGCTGGCCGGTTCGGTGGTCAGGAACAGCCAGCGCCCGTCGGGCGACAGGCTGGACCAGACCAGAGCCAGTTCGCTGCCGAGATACCACGGTGCCGGGCCGCGGGTCGGGTCCTCGCTCGCGGCGCGGCGGGCCTCCTCGCGCTCGATTCGCTCGCGTTCGGCGTCGTTGCTCAGGCTGGAGAACAGCCGCAGCTGCATCTGACTCAGGTAGTCCTCGGGCTCGGCGTCCGGGTCATCCTCGAAGCGCAGGTCGGCAACCGGGGCAGCCAGGCCGGCTGGCAGATCATAGAGCCACCATTGATTGCCGCGTCGGAAGCGGATCAGTTCACCGTCTGCGCTGAAGCCCGGCTGCCCATCGCCGGCACCGGCGCCGGTCAGCTGGCGAGCGGACTCGCTGTCGGGGTCGCGCAGGAACAGATTGCCGTGACGCACGAAGACAGCGCGCCCGGTCTCTGCGTGGAAAACCACATCGGGACCATCCACTTCGGCATGGTCTTCGTAGTCGAGCTGCTTGTCGCGGCCCGAGGCCAGCTCGATCCGGTGCCAGTCCCGCACCTCACTGCCCTCGCGTTTGACCTCGTAGATCACGGCCGAGCCGTCGAGCTGCCACCAGGCGTTTTCGACCGGCTGACCGATCCAGGCCGGGTCGGCCATGATCTGCCGAAGTTCCGGAGTCTGGCTGAAGCCTGCTGTCGAGTGGAGAAACAGAAGAACACAGAGAAGGGCGAGGATGTGTTTCATTGGTGGCCTTGCGCGGTTCGCGTCAGTCATTGGATGGAATCAGCATGCTCAAAGGATAACGGTTTCAGCGCGCCTGTTTTGGACTGCAAGGGCGGCTGCGGTGCCTTTGATCGTGTACGAAGGTTGACCTGTCCCGGTAGTCGCCCTATACTACTGAGCTCGATTGCGGGGTGGAGCAGTCTGGCAGCTCGTCGGGCTCATAACCCGAAGGTCGCAGGTTCGAATCCTGCCCCCGCTACCAGGTTTTTGAGAACAAGAAAAAAGCCCCTGGTCAAAGGGGCTTTTTTTGTTGTTGGATTTGACTGGCCGTGACGCTGGTGGAACAGGCGGCACGGTTGGTGATGAAGGCAATAACTCGGACGGATGCGATGGCAGCGATAGACCGCCTTGAAGCGCTACTGGCCCCGATCGTTGAGGATCAGGGATATGAATTCGTGGGACTGGAGTATTCTTCCAACCCCAAGAATCGGCTGCTCCGGGTCTACATCGACAAGCCGGAGACCGGCATCGATGTCGATGACTGCGCGGATGTCAGCCGTGAGCTGTCGGCCGTCATGGACGTCGAAGAACCGATCTCGGGCCAGTACACCCTCGAGGTGTCGTCTCCCGGGATCGAGCGGCCATTGTTCACCGCAGAGCATTTCGATCGCTTTGTCGGAGAAACGGCAAGGGTGCAGATGCTGGCGCCCGTCGACGGTCGACGCCGGTTCAAGGGCCGCATCGTCGGCGTTGACGATGGCGTGGTTCGTCTGGAGGTCGATGGCGAGGAATTCGCGCTGGATGTCGCCGGGATCGAGAAGGCGCGACTGGCGCCCGATCTGGACGCCCTGTTTGCCGCCCAGAACTGAAACATCGCAACAGGAACGATCTGAGCTCGCGCAGTGAACGATGGTCTGCGCCGTCTTAAACCATTGAATAAGCGGAACGCTTGAAATGAACAAGGGCAAGGAAATTCTGCAGGTCGCCGAAGCGGTCTCCAACGAAAAGGGTCTCGATCCCGAGATCATCTTCGAGGCGATTGAAGCGGCACTGGCTTCAGCGGCCAAGCGACGTCATCCCGAGGACATCGATGTGCGGGTCGCGATCGACCGGACAACGGGCGACTATGAAGCCTTCCGTCGCTGGGAGGTCGTTCAGGACGAGGATAGCGAAGAGTTCGAGTTCGAGGATGAATCGCGCCAGATCCGCCTGGCCGAAGCGCACGAGCACGACTCCGAGCTCGCCATCGGCGATTTCATCGAAGAGCCGATGGAGCCGCCGGAATTCGGTCGTATTGCCGCCCAGGCCGCCAAGCAGGTCATCGTCCAGCGCGTCCGACAGGCCGAACGCGAGCAAGTGGTTGAAGCCTACGAGGGCCGGGTCGGCGAATTGGTCCACGGCAAGATCGAGCGCAACGAGCGTGGCGGTGTCGTGCTGGACCTGGGTGAGAATGCCCGTGCCTACATCCCGTCGCGTCACACGGTTCCGGGCGAGAACGCCCGCATGCACGATCGCATGCGCGGCTACCTGTATGAAGTGCGTCCGGACCAGCGCGGCCCGCAGCTGTTTGTCAGCCGTACACTGCCTGAATTCCTGATCGAACTGTTCAAGCTGGAAGTGCCCGAGATCGGTCAGGAGCTGATCGAAATCAAGGGTGCGGCGCGCGACCCGGGTCGGCGCGCCAAGATCGCGGTTCATGCGCTCGACTCGCGCACCGACCCGATCGGTGCCTGCGTCGGTATGCGTGGCTCGCGCGTCCAGGCCGTGTCGAATGAACTGGCCGGTGAACGCATCGACATCATTCTGTGGGACGAGAATCCGGCCCAGTTCGTCATCAATGCCATGGCGCCGGCTGAAGTCTCATCGATCGTGGTCGATGAGGATTCCAAGAGCATGGATATCGCCGTCGAGGAGGACAACCTGTCCCAGGCCATCGGCCGTGGCGGTCAGAACGTGCGTCTGGCGGCGGAATTGACCGGCTGGACCCTGAATGTCATGACCGTCGAAGAGGCCGAGGCGAAAAGCGAAACCGAATCGCGCCAGGTCCTCGAGGGCTTCATGCAAAAGCTCGATGTCGACGAGGAGCTGGCCAGCATTCTGGTGCACGAGGGTTTCACCAATATCGAAGAGGTGGCCTATGTCCCCGAGTCCGAGCTGTTCGCGATCGAAGAGTTCGATGAAGACATGGTCGCTGAACTGCGCCAGCGCGCTCGCGATGCGCTGCTGACTCAGATGATTGCCTCGGAAGAAAAACTCGAGGAAGAAGCGCCGGAGCAGGACCTGCTCGATCTGGACGGCATGACCGAATCGATTGCTTACCGGCTCGCGGAGATCGGCATCCGCACCCGCGATGACCTGGCCGAAAGCGCGGTCGACGAGCTTGAAGACGTCAAGGGCCTCGAGCCCGAGCAGGCCGCCGAATTGATCATGGCAGCCCGCGCGCACTGGTTCGAAGAAGACTAAGACGTATCCATACCGACACAGCAATAGGAAATTCGTGATGTCGCAAGTCACCGTTACACAACTGGCTGAAGTACTGGGCGTGACCCCCGAGCGCCTGATTACCCAGCTCAACGATGCCGGGATCGAGGTCGATGATCCGTCGGCAGCGGTGACCAATGAGGACAAGAAGAAGCTTTTGGCCCACCTGCGGACCAGCCACGGCAAGGGTGCGACCAGCGACGATGCATCGGGCCCTCGCAAGGTGACCCTGAAACGCAAGACCGTGAGCGAAATCAAGGTGCCGTCCGGCGGCGCAGGCCGCGGCCCCCGCTCGCGGGGCGCGGTGCCGTCGAGAACCGTCAACGTCGAAGTCCGCAAGAAGCGGACTTACGTCAAGCGCGGGGCCATTGCCGAACAGGAAGGCGGCGATCCGGATCGCGACGCAGCGGCCAAGGCGCTTGAAGATGCGCGCATGGCACGGGAAGAAGCAGAGCGTCAGGAACAGGAAGAAGCACAGCGCCGCCAGGCCGAGGTCCAGGAACAGGAGCGCCAGCAAGCCGAGGAGCGCGCCCGCCTTGAAGCCGAAGCCGAGGAGCAGCGCAAGGAAGAAGAGAAGCAGCGTGCCCTGGCCGAGGCTCAGGCTCGCGTAGAGGCCAAGGTGGCGCGCCAGGCGGCTGAACGTGAGGCCGAGCGCAAGCGGCGCACCAGCAAGGAAGCGCCGGCCGGTGACGCGCGTACGCGCTACGGGCGCAAGGAGCTGCACGTCACGCCCAAGTCCAAGCGGCGCAAGCCCAAGCGCAAGGGTCGGGTCAGCTCCCAACCCACCGAGCATGGTTTCCAGA
>Ga0102934_1002132_pt1 | contig 13762 bp, 9 predicted proteins | sample SalPonR2_A_D1_MG_FD_78175 | JGI IMG/M metagenome (GOLD analysis project Ga0102934, IMG submission 78175) | Salt pond soil microbial communities from South San Francisco under conditions of wetland restoration - Salt Pond MetaG R2_A_D1_MG | ecosystem: Environmental > Aquatic > Marine > Intertidal...
GGGGGAGGAGGCGGAGGAGGAGGGGGGAGAGTTGCAGGTGCCTCTGTCGGTGGGACGTTTGAGCGAGGAGGAGGTGGCGGCGATGAAGTCGGTAGGGGCGTGTGTGGGCATCGACCTGGGGACGACGAACTCGGCCCTCTCCCTTGTCAAAGACGGGAAGGCCTTGATCTTGCCGTCCAGAACCACGGGGGCCGCGCTCACCCCCTCGGTGGTCCGGTTCCGGGGCAAGGAGGTTGTGGTTGGGGAGGCCGCGCGGGCCGTGGCTGTGGCGGACTCGGACAACACGTTCTCGTCGGTGAAGCGGCTCATGGGCCGGGGCCTGGAGGAGATGCTGCAGGAGAAGGAGATCTTGGGGTCGCTGAACCTGGTGCGACGGACGGTGGAGGAGGCCGGCGGGGAGGACGAGGGGGGCGTCCGGGCCTGTGTGGCCATGCGCTGTCCGGCCCTGGGTAGGGAGGTGACCCCCGAGGAGGTGTCGGCCGAGATTTTGAAGACACTCCTTGGGGACGCGGCTGCATACTTGGAACAGCCCGTGAACAGGGCGGTCATCACCGTGCCCGCATACTTCACACCGGCTCAATGCGCGGCCACGGAGCGTGCGGGGGCATTGGCGGGCTTGCAACGGATCAAATTGTTGCGGGAACCCGAGGCGGCCGCCCTGGCCTACGGGCTGGACCGCATGTTGGGGGAGGACGAACTGATCATGGTGTTTGACCTGGGGGGGGGCACCTTCGATGTGAGCGTCTTGGAAGTGGGGGACGGGGTGGTGGAGGTCCTCAGCACCTTTGGGGACGCGACCTTGGGCGGGAACGACTTCGATAAGCGCGTCGCGGACTGGCTGGTGGGGGAGTATAGGAAGCAGCACGGGGGCCAAGGCCCGCCCTCGGACAGGACGAGTCAGAGGAAGCTTATGGAGGCGGCTGAAGGCGCGAGGGTGCGCTTGTCACAGGCCTCGGAAACCGAGGTTCGAATCCCGGCGCTGGGGGGCGAAGGGAAGGATTTGGGCCCGTTGACGCTGACGAGGGCGGGAATGGAGAAGCTGTGCGGAGATCTGTACGATCGGCTGCTGGAGCCCATGCGTCAGGCGGCCTTGATGGCAGGGGCGACTCTTGGTGGGGAAGTGGCGCCGGATGCGCTGGGAGGGCAACTGGTGGATGCCCTTGGGGACGGGGGGGAGAAAGCAGCCATGGAGGTCTTGATGCGGGACCAGGAATTGGCAGCGGCGGACGCGGAGGGGATGGAATCGGAGAAAGAAAAACTGGCGGCGTTAATGCGGGAACGCGCCATGACCGGCCGCAAGGTGAGCAAAGCCCGGAGCATGTACAGTAAGAATTTAAACGCTGTACGGAAACGCAACCCGGGCCTGAAAATCCGTGAATTCCCACAAGGACGAAGTATTCAAGAGGTGGTGATGGTGGGCGGGGCGACCAGGATGCCATCGATCCGACGCCTGGTAGCAGCCGTCACTGGCATCACGCCGAGGACGACCGTCGACCCAGACGAAGCAGTCGCCCTGGGGGCGGGCATCCATGCCGGTGTCTTGGACGGGATCATTGAAGACATGGACATGCTGACGCCGATGCAGGCGGCGATCGCCAGAGGTCTTTTGGACTATGAGGCCCGGGCGGGACAAGCGGGGCCACGCTCGCAGAAGCAACGGAAGGGGTTCTAGGCAGGGAGGAGAGGCTGTGTTGATAACTAGATATATAAAGGGGATCCAACTGTCGAGGAAAAGTAAATCAAAGCCGTCTTACTCCTACTAGAGTTAATCATTGACTTTACTGTAGTGCTGCGGGTTATAGTTTGATGTCAGTTCACATTGTTCTCCTTTTCCCAGGACTGTTCCCCTACGATTTCTGTTAAGAGAACGCGATTCATTCATCCCTGGAACCCCTCATTATTCTGTATCCCGTTGCAACTATTATACCGTGCGTACGACGTCTCTTGCATTTCTCCCTCACCATTCATCTTTCTCCTCCTCTTCTTTTATAAGACTCTGCGGATAAACCTCTACCTCCATGCCAGTGTCCTCACCGCGGTTCCCTCTCCCTTGGCCCTTGATCACTGCCGTTGCTCGCACATCCTGTAACATTTCCCTCACTTCCTGGAGCGTCTTCCTTTCGCTTCCCTCTTCCCCGATGCACTCCTTCACAAACATTAACCTCCGCAAAATTTCATATTTCCAAGGCTGCTCGCACACTTCTGTTGCCTTCGTTTCCTTCACTTCTTCCTCCTTTTCTGCCTCTTGCGCTTCCAACAGAGCCTTCACCCGCTCAGCGTCCATCAACACATCCTCCGGAAATCCAACGTGAGCAGCCAGGGCAATCCCATATCCGCATGTGATAGAAGAAGGACCCTCGGTTACTCGATGCTTGAATGCCAACTGTCGCATATCTTGCGCGAGGGAAGCTTCCAAGTGTACATGCCGTACGTTTCCGTACAAGGAAGACAGACCTTGGCCCCCAGGTCCGGAGAGGAGGAGGAGGCGGTAATGGGTCACAAAGAAGGAGAGCGCCGGGGAGGAGAGAAGAGCTTCGGCAATGCTGTAGGAGAGGGCGGAGCCGTCCATGGTACTGGTGCCGCGGCCAAGCTCATCCAAGATGACGAGGGAGTCGGGTGATAGGTTGTCGATAATGTAGGCGGCCCGCCGCATCTCGCTCATGAACGTGGACAAATTACTCTCCATATCATCCGCCGTAGAAAGAGAGGTAAAAATTCGGTCTCGAATCGGGATGCTTACCGCCTCAGCAGGCACGAAACACCCGATCTGGGCCAGCACCACGATCAGCGCGAGCGACTTGACAAAGACCGTTTTCCCGCTGCCGTTCACACCGCTGACGACCACCATATTCCCGAACCGCCCCGCAAAGGCGTCGTTGGGAACGAAGGTAGGCACATACTTGCATACGACAGGGTGTCGCCCTTGTTTAATTGCCAGAGCCCCGCTACCACAGCCGCTCCTGGTCTTTTCGTGCGCTTCCGGGGAGGGGTCCCCGCAAGCGCTTTCCCCTTGGCGGGCGGCAGTGATCTCGGGCCGGGTCCATGGGCCCGACTGGTCCGACATAACCAAATCTGCGAAGCCCACGATCATATCCAAAAGTGAGATCGCCTCCACGGCTTTGAACAGGGATTCGACGGGCTCCCGGACTTTCCCCAGCACATTGTCTCGGAGGACCGCACAAGTCAAGAGGATGCATTGATTAGCGCTTTCGTCCGCGGCCCGGCTTAAGGAGGTGAGTTCCTGCGTGGTGCACTGCAATGTCTTTTTCACCAAAGAACACTGAATAAAGACCGGAGGAAGGTCGGCCAGCGAAGAAGGAAGGGAAAGGTAATACCCGCGTGACGTGCTGTACAAGACACGTAGCTCGGGAAGTCCGTGGTCCTTGGCGTACGTGGACGCAAGAGCATAAATGTCCTCCACTGACTGGAGGAAAGTCTTCCGAGCTACGTCTAAGAGGCCACACAGACCAGCAGAAACCGCGAAGCATTCTTGTAATCGCCGGGTTTTGGCGCTTCGGTCGTGGATTGTGCTCTCAGAAATGTACTCCAGGACGAAGGCCACCATTTCTGCAAACATCGGAGGTGAGAGAGCGGCAATAATGGCACGGACCAAGGCCTCAGCACGAGGGGGTTCACTGTCCTCAACCTCAATTCCCTCGCCATCTGTGTCGTTATCGGGAGCCTCGGGTAATAGATGGGTCAGTTCCATTACCAGTGTGGGGGCGAGTTGGAGGAAGGTCTTGAGAAGGACGACTGTGTGGATCATTTTTTTGGCCATGTTAAGGTCCTCTTTGTTTTCAATCACCGCAATGCCAGCCAGCATTCGGTCAAGAGAGGTGAGGTTCGCCAAGGTTGTCTGCAGGGCCTCAATTGTCTCCGGGCCACCGCGAGAAATAAGCAGCTCGATCAAGTCCAGGCGGCCATCAATCGTTGTTTTATCAGTGAGGGGGGCCAGAAGATTTGCTTTCAATGCTTTCGCGCCCACGTCAGTTTTAGTCCTGTTCAAATACCCAAAAAGGCTCTCCCGCTGGCTTCCCGTTCGGGCGTTGCTTACCAATTCCAAGTCTCTGACGGAATGACGGTCAATAACCAAGCGCTTTCCGAAGCCATACCCGAAGGACACCTTCAAACATCGAGGTGGAAAACGAACAGAGAATGTAGAGCCCATATATTTCAGCAAGCAATGCGCTGATGCGAGAAATATGTAGCTGTCAAACAGGTCTTGGTCTAATGAGTTCATACTGAGTTTCCTGAGAAGATCCGCCCCCCGATCCTGGTCGAAGTACCCTCGAGCGACAAAAACAGGCGCATAATATCGCGATTCCATCTCAGGTGTACGAGAAAGCTGCTGGACTTTCCGTGCGAGGGGTTTCTTGCGGGAACCATCGTGAAGAAGGATTTCTCGGGGACGGAGTTCAAGTAAGAGATCAATTGTCTCGGCATAGGAATGAGAATCTTGACAAACGTACGTTTGAAGGATGTGTGTGCTCAGGGTTGACATTGTCGCGATCGCCACTTCTCGTCCACGGTTCTATTTGAAGCAATAATGTGAATGAATAATCCAGTGAATGCTTTCGCGTGCTTAGTAGGAGGTTGGGCACACTTCCCCAGTACAGGCAAAGGGGCGCAAATTGAAATGAAAGGTCGCATTACCAAATTGGATTCTCACCTCGACAATGCAAGCAATCAAATCATCTTGTTCGTCTGCCATGGATAATGACTTATTTCCGACGGCAAATAGCCTGATATGTATTTGAGTTGGAGGAAGGGAGGATAATGGGCAGAGGTGCTCGTGGGATCTCTATTGGTAGGCAGGGCAAGGAAAAGATAAATCCTCCAAAAAATAGATATACATATAGCTATATATATAAATGGAGATTAGAGCAAAGAGCCATGTTTACATCCACTATATGCGGGAAAAAAATGAAGGAGGAGGGTGAGGAGGTGGGAAGGGCTGCAGGAGGGGAGTGAAGGAGGGCAATCCATTCCGTGCTCCCTCCCTCCGAACGCTCCCTGTGTTAGATGATCTGTGCACGTTGATACCGCGCCGTGGGCTTTCACCAATGTTCTGCGTATTCGATTCTTCGTACAGGTTTGGTGGTCGCCTCCTGCGAGGCGTTGGGCGTGCAGCATGATGCGCCAGCGCGTCATCTCTTTCACTCGTCGGTTTGCGCTTAAGCAGGCGGCTTCTTGCGGAACTACTCCCCATGCCAGCGTCAGTACAAGTAGGAGGAGGCTTGCGCACATGGCGAGGCCACTTTTTTTTCTTAGTTGCAGCGATGGGAGTAGGCCAATGCTTAACATGGGCTTTTACGCGGGTAGGAAGAGCGCCTGCCTCATGAGCCGCAGAGGGTTTGCGGACCTGCCGGAAGTGAGCACAATCGTTATGCCCGCCCTCTCCCCCACCATGACGCATGGAACCATCAGTGAGTGGACCAAAAAGCCAGGAGATGTATGCGAGGCAGGAGATGTGCTGTGCGAGATCGAAACGGACAAGGCGGTGGTGGCCTTTGACGTCCAGGATGAATGCGTGTTGGCCAAGATTCTTGAAGAGGCCAAAGGCCGGGAGATTCAGGTGGGCATGCCCGTGGCTCTTTCTGTGGAGGATAAAGCTGCCTATGAGGCATTTGTGGAGGCAGATAAGGCCGGAGAGATCGCAACGCCCAGTGCGGAAGCATTACCTTCGCCCACGGCTTCCTCGACGTCTCCACCTGCTCCCTCCCTCCCGGCTTCCCCTCCTCCTTCCCCCCCCACGCCCACCGCGCATCTCGGTGACTTTGCCCTCTCGCCTGCGGCACGCCACCTGCTGCACAGCCGGCAACTGACCCTGTCGGCGGAGGTGCATGGGACCGGGAAGGGGGGCAGGCTCACGAAGGGCGATGTGATACAGGCTATCGCCAACGGCCAAGTGACTGCCCAAGCGCCAAGGCAAGCAGCCCCTGCTTCTACCGCCCCCCCCCCACCCTCAACGCCACCCAAGGCTCAAGCTGCTGCGTTCGCGGCAGTGCCTCCCCCGCTTCCTGGTCTAGATCCGGCCCAAGTCGGAATCCCGACCATCCAGGCGGGCCCCGGAACCTTCTCGGACACGAAAAACAGCAACATGCGGAAGGTGATCGCACGCCGGCTGGCAGAAAGCAAGGCGACGGTGCCCCATGCCTATGAGACGGTGGACTGTGAGATCGACGCGGTGCTTTCGTTTCGGAAACAGATGCAACGAGACTTCGAGGTCAATGTCTCCGTGAACGATTTCATCATCCGCTCGGCGGCCTTGGCCCTCCGGGACGTACCAGAAGCCAATGCGTTTTGGGATGGACCGAAAGGGACCGCAGTCCTTAAAGAAGACGTAGATATCTCGGTGGCTGTAGCCACGCCCGCGGGGTTGATAACCCCCATCATTAGCGGATCGGACCGGCGGCGGTTGAGTGAAATCAGCGCGACCATGAAGGATTTGGCGGGGAGGGCGCGGCAAGGGAAGTTGAAGCCTGAAGAGTTCCAGGGGGGATCATTCACAATCTCAAACCTTGGCATGTTCGGCATCGATGAATTTTCGGCGGTGATCAACCCCCCACAAGCCGCCATCATGGCGGTCGGAAGAGGGGCAAAGCGAGTGCGAGCTCCTCCCTACCTACCGGATCAACATGCAGGCAACTTGAAGCCTTATACCGCCACGGTAATGACTGCCACCTTGTCCTTTGATCGACGTGTGCTGGATGAGGCTCTGGCGGCGCAGTTTTTGCAAGCTTTTAAGAGCTACATGTCAAGGCCCGAGCTGCTGTTGCTTTAGATGTCGTTGCGCCTGGACGGGATCGGAGGACAGGCAAAGCATGGAACAGAAAAATAGGCTAAAGAAAAAAAGAATTTTGTGACTGCCCATTGCGATCTTAGGTAGATTATTTACGTGTCTTTTGTCGTTTATTTTGCCGGGGGGGAATGTAGATAGGGGATCGCTCGCTCAAGAACGCACTACGCGGAGGGCGACACACCGGCCTTATCCCGCCAAGCTTTGAAGCCCTCACTTCCTACTTTGAATACATTTCGCTTCGCACGTATACAGACATTTTGGAGACCTCAGCCTTAGTGAGTCGTCGGGGGTGCGGTGGGTGATCAGTCACGGCAGCATCATGGTAAGAAGAGCGCGCATCATTGCCTCGAGGCGGCAAACAAACAGGCAATGTGCTGGAGGGGGAAGTGAAATCGAGAAAGGCCAGAAGGGACAGCATTGAAGTAGAAATAATATCATAACGACATTAACTGGTAATGTATGAATCCCTGTTCCCTCCAGGCCTTTCCAGGGAGCCCGCCTCAGACAAGTGGAGAGGAGGCCACCACTACCTCCTCTCCCGCAGCTACGACAGCAATGACCAACGGCAAAGCACGCCGAAGTTTGTCCACTTCTGGGCGTACTTCCAGGGCAGCCGCTACACCTACCAGCAGGAGCAATCCCTTTGCTAAATTGCGGCGTCTGTCATCCAGAAAATCCACCACCACCTCAGCCGCTGATGCACGAAGCACCGGCCCCTCCTCGGCGCCGGCCTCCTCATCCTCCTCTCACTTCTTCCCACCTGTGACATCGCAACCTGCGCAGACTGGACCCCCTGCTCCAGTCAAAATAGACCGGCCCTTTTCCACCGTGGCAGGGCTGCGAGACATGCCCAAGTCTTACGAACGGGGCCACGAGGTCCCCATTACCTGGTTCGCTGCCATCACCACCTATTTTGGCTATGCGGTCCTGATCTTGTTCGGACACATCCGGGATTTCTTCGGGCGTTTGTTTGGGATGTCTAGGTACTTGGCCACTTCACCCCCCCCCGGGTACGCGCCCCTGCTCAAGGACTGGGAAAACTTCTACACTCGCCGCCTATACCACCGGATCCGTGACTGCTGGGAGCGCCCTGTGTGCAGCGCGCCGGGAGGGAGGATCACGGTGGTGGAGCGGGATTCCCCGGACGGGAACAAGACGATGCTCATGACCAAGCGCACGCGGGAGTGCCTGAACCTGGGGTCGTACAATTACTTGGGCTTCGCGGACGACTGGCAGACCTCCTGCAAGTCCCACGTCATGCCCACCCTGGACAACTTCAACAGCTGTCTGTGCTCGGCGCGCATGGACCTGGGTACGTCCAGGGAGCACGTCCGCTTGGAGGAGCTCGTGGCTCGCTATGTGGGGAAGGAGGCGGCCTTGGTCTACAACATGGGCTTCGGGACCAACTCCACCACCATCCCAGCCCTGGTGGGCCGGGGGAGCTTGATCATCAGCGACACCATGAACCATTCCTCCATTGTGGCCGGATCCCGGGCCTCAGGGGCTTTGGTCCGCACCTTTGTGCACAACGACGCGGCCTCCTTGGAACGGGTCCTGAGGGACGCGATTGCCCGAGGCATGCCTCGGACCCACCGGCCCTGGCGGAAGATCCTGGTGATGGTGGAAGGGATCTACAGCATGGAGGGGGAGATCTGCAACCTGAAGGGCATCGTGGAGGTGGTGAAACGCTACGGGGTCTACCTGTACGTGGACGAGGCGCATTCCATCGGGGCCCTGGGTGAGACCGGGCGGGGCATCTGCGAGTACGCGGGGGTGGACCCGGCCGACGTGGACATCCTGATGGGCACCTTCACGAAGAGCTTCGGCGGCATGGGCGGGTATATTGCGGGGGACAAGGCCCTTATCCAGTACCTGCGGCGGGCCAGCGCCGGGAGCGTCTACCACAACTCGCTTTCCACCCTGGTGTGCAGCCAGGTTTATCGCGCCCTTCGCGTGATCATGGGCGAGGACGGCACGGACACGGGCCGGCGGAAGATTGCGGCGCTCAGGAACAATTCCAACCACATGCGGCGGGAGCTGATCAAGATGGGGTGCCACGTCTATGGGGACTACGACTCGCCCATCATCCCGGTGATGCTTTACAACCCCACCAAGATCGCGGCCTTCTCCCGTGAGGCCTTTATGCGGGGCCTGGCCGTCGTGGTGGTGGGGTTTCCGGCGACGCCCATCGTGTTGTCACGGACCAGGATATGCGTGAGCGCGGGGCATACCCGGAAGGAGATCGAGCGGGCCTTGGAGGTGATCGAGGAGCTGGTGGACCTGCTGCGCTTGCGGTACGCGAATAACGTGATGGGATGAGGGGAGAAGCGAGGAAGGAAGAAGGGAGATAAATTGGACGAGAAAAAAGACGGCGCGAGCGCGCTGAAATGCGAGCAGGGTAGGAAGGAAGGAGGGAGGAAGGAGGGCAAGGTAGTTTGCACTGTATTTATTGCAGGGTATGTGACAATGTGGCCTGCGTCGTGTCAATTAGAAGGCCCGCAGCAAGTGGGATTCGATCGAAGAAAGCGTCGAAGCACGCGGTGGGACAAAAAAGAGAGAAAGAAGAGCATGCAGTGCTGGCAAGAGGCGAGCCTGGTGGGCGCTATGCCTCGCAAAGGGATCGGATCGAAAGCAAACCAACCCCCTCAAGAGGAAACCACGGCTGGAAGGAAGGGAAGCAGAGTCACGGGGTAACGACACCTCTGATTGCTTGCTCGCCCTTTAAAAGCTTCATTGACTTCGCGGTACTGATCCGTTTATTCTTTCTGCGTTTCGTCAGTGCCTTCAACTCCATCTCCCGCACTCACAAGGTCGCCCTGTGTGCCTGCCCCCTCCCTGGTGTCATACCCAGGACCATCCACGTGCACGTGCGCACACAGAAATATCTCCAGCGGATGATCCTTTCCCCGTCCTCCCCCGCAACGCCTTGCCCTTCCTTCCTCCCCTCACCCTCCGTGTGTGGTCGAATATCACACCAGCACGTCGTATAAATACCCCTTCCCTCCCCATCGCACCCGCCCCCCTCCTCACGCGTCCTCCAACTTGGGCTCCCCGGTGGTCGGGTCCACAATTCGGACCCAAATCGGGTCCAAGCCCTCCGTCAGCTCCTTCATCTCCTCGTCCAAGGGGCCGTGCACGCTCTCGTCGTACGGCACCCACCCCTCCTGGTCGGGGAAGAGCCAGCCCGGCCCGCTCATGTCCCGTTGGTCCACGGGATGGGTCGAATGCCCTCCGCGATTGCGATCTGATGCGTTGCTCTGCGGGGTTGAGGCAAGGAACGTGGCGCCAAGACGAGCAGGGAGGAAGGAGGGGGTGAGGGAAAAGCAGACAGGAAAAGGGAACCGGGCGGATGAGAGAAATGAACAAAGGATAAGGGAAGCAGGGAAATAAATGAAGGCCAAGAGCGACGCTAGAGCGCCAGGCAGTACCTTTTTCGGGCGCTTGTGCATCTTTTTCTTGATAATCTTGAACTGGGGGTGCTTGGCCATCTCCAACGGAGCCACTAGCGGTCGCGCTGTGGAGGGTGCCGGTTCCCGGTGCCATGGGAGGAAACACAGTGAGAAGGATTGCATATGTATACATGCGGCGCAAGCGTGTCGGGTGTCACGGCGTGCTCATTCATGTCGTCCACCGCAATCTTCGTCCTTCCGGGCCTCCCTCCTCTCCCTACCCAGGAACCGCATCGATGTCGTGTCTGTATCCTCCACTTCCACCCTTAAATGCTTTGTTTTAAGCCTTCCTAAATTCGCAAATAAGCACGCATTCTTTCTCCGTACAGGATCTGCCTGGGAACTCGTCTACATTTCTTTTTTAAGTTGCTTGGTGACAACGACCCCCGTTCTTACCTTGCTGTTGCAGCACGCGTGTCGCTGGTAGTACGGGCATAAAGGCAGAGACGCACGCCGTGCCCGCAACGACCAGCACTGCCAGTAGTCGCACCATTTTCATTATCTGGTGGTAGTCTGCAAAGGTTATGGAGTGCAAGGGGCAATAGATGAGGAGACATGACAAGAGAAGGATCGATTTGAAGGTGAACCTTGTACGTGTCCCATTATTCAGGAACGACGATGCCCGACCGACATCATTGCCCTCATAAACACGAAAAGATATGGTTGATATATATACGAGGGGTAGATTTGCGGGGTAGGGTACAATTGACGCGAAAACGGGAGGCATCTCAAGTATCCATCCGGCTGGTGGTGCGTGGAGGGAGAGGGAGGGTCCTGCCAGAGGGATTAGTGGAGTAGCGACCGCCATCCCCACCATAAACACACACTTTTCCCTAACCGTGCATCCACAAAGGATACATACGCACCCTCCGTCCCGCGTGAGGGATGACGCGCGGCACGCCCCGTGGGAAAAGGGCTCCCCATTGACCACGCCGGTGCCAATGCTGGCTGGAAGGCTGCCACAAACTCCTTTAGCGGCTCTGATATCACCGCGAAACCAAAACATAGGTCATGAGGTCAGATTTCCGGGCGAGGCGGCCTCACTATGTGGCTGAAACGCGTGCATACGGGCCTACGTGCGTGTATGCCACACGGTGAAGGGTTGCGAAGCTAGTTCGTGGGGTGTTTTCTGCGGCGCACTCTCCCCTTTTTGATCACCTCAGCTTCCAAATCGTCATAATTTCGGACCCTAATTATACACCCCGACACCTCCATGTCTCCTACCAAGCGTCCCCCGCACGGCGGAAAAGACGCAAGGCACGGCAGGCAACGACAGTGCTTCAGTCACTTGTGTGCTGTAGTCTCGGCAATTCTTTGTGTCTGAGGCCTTGCATTTTTGGGTCAATGCCTACTTCTCATGCTCTTCGATTCTCCAAGCCTTCTTAATCATACATTTCTGTTTCCTCCATATCATCACACGTTAACCTCCAAATACGCACAGGCCTTCATCTACATTTTTTTCATCTCATGTGCACCTGAATCTTTTCCAACCAAAAATGCCGTCTATAAATAATTCGAAAGCCTCAAAAGCAGACGACGACCCTGCCCTCGTTGAACTTCGCGACGCCGAAGCCCGCGTTGAGCACGTGTTGACAAAGAAACCTGTGAATCTGGACGCCGCCAAATTAGTGCCCTCATCAATACGCGTCAAAGACCTTCGACGCTGGGATGGCTGCGACATCGTGCGAAAAGGCGCGAAGAAAACACGCTACGTCTTCCTCCTTCCTGCAATCATGACCATAACGCAAGCGGGCGGTAAACTGGGTACTATCGCACTAATGGACACGGAAACGCCTGTCCTCTATTTGGATTTTCCACAAGGCCGGATGAAATGTCAGGGAAGGATCGTGCGCCCGGAGGTCCGTTTGCTTCCTCTCGCTTTTGAGGGCAAACGCAGCGTGACGTGCAAGGACCTTGTCAACACCCTGGTTGTCTTCTCCAAGGTCTGGTGGATCGGCACCGAGAAGGAAAATCCGGAGGAGAAGCCCTGGCCGTTTCCAAAGGAGATGAATTTCCAAGTGGAGGGGCCGCAGGCGGGAGAGGCGCTGGGAGGGACAAGGAAGGAAGGAGGCGGCCGGGAGAGGGAGGGGAAGGAGGCAGTTGGGGAGGTTGAGGGGCCCGGGGGGGGGGGGGGACAGAAGAGGGCGCCAAAGCCGGCTATGAAGCAGAGAGATGGCTGGGAGAGCGGAAGGGATGAGGACGAAAGCGATTCGTGGGGGGAGGAGGACGAGGGAGGGAAGGAGGACGGGGGGGATGAGGAAGAGGAGGACGAGATCAAGTTGCCGCCCAGGAGCCATTTGAAGCGCCGCACAGCTTCCGCGGCCACGTACCGAGACGACGACGAGAATGAAGACGTGGGGGAGGAGGAGGAGGAGGAGGAGGAGGAGGAGGAGGAGGAGGAAAGGGGCTCGAAAATTGAAGCGAAATGTAAAATAAAAAACGGGCGACAAAGACAGAACCAACATGCCTCCAAGTCCAAAATCGGGTGGAGAAGAACTGGGAGGCAGAAGCAGGGGAGTATGGTGGACCTGGCGGACGACAGTGAGGGAGAAGAGGGGGAGAAGGAAGGGGAGGAGGAGGATACTGGTGCGACACGGAGGTGGTCCCGGGGGGCGGAGGTGGTAAAGAGGGCACGGCGGACGAAAAGTGGTGGCGTCGTTTCGCGCACGAAGATGGTGGTGGTGGAGAAGGAGGAGGAGGAGGAGGAGGAGGAGGGGGAGGAGGTGGGAGGGACCCCTCCGGGGCGGCGGAAACGGAAAGCTGCGGTGAGAGCGCGACAGAGGGTAGTCGCAGAAGAAAGTGAGGAGGGAGAGGAGGATGAAGAGGGAGAGGAAGAAGAAGAAGAGGAGGAGGAGGAGGAGGAGGAGGACGACGATGAGGAAGATTCCGATTTTTCAGGGTGAGGCAGGCTGTGTTCTTCGCGTGCATGGATGTATGTATGTGCATATGTCATTGCACGCACGTGTCCGTGTACGTCTGCGTGCATGTGTAAATATCTGTGTGTCTGTGGGGTGTGGACGAGGCCGTGTGTGTACCTAGCGTGTAGGGGAGGTTCCTCTGAGAGGATACACTGTGCGAGCCAAGGGAGGTAGAGGGCGGGACCGACGAGGGAGCACGTGGATAAAAGAAAGAACATTGGATTCCTTCTGGAGCCCACTGCCGTGATTTCCTTGGAAAGGCAACGTCCTTCCTCAGATGCGCGCCCGTTTCTCTCCCATGTGATTACTTCGTCTTTTTCCCCCTTCTCATCTTCACATACAAAAGAGATGCACCCCGGCCCTCCCGTCGTCCAGAGCCCTCTCTCCCTCGCTCCCCCGACGCAACCCCTTCTCCTCTCCCCGACTATCTCCCCGACCTTCCCTTGCCCCGAAGCACGGCACCACTGCGGCCTCCATCCCTCCCTACAGGGTGCGGTCCGATGCCCTCCCTGCCCCTGCCTCGCCTCTACTCTCCCGTCTTCCCCCTCCTTTCGAGACGCATGCATCATAAGGACGCCTGCATGCATGAATAA
>Ga0102934_1002133_pt1 | contig 13760 bp, 22 predicted proteins | sample SalPonR2_A_D1_MG_FD_78175 | JGI IMG/M metagenome (GOLD analysis project Ga0102934, IMG submission 78175) | Salt pond soil microbial communities from South San Francisco under conditions of wetland restoration - Salt Pond MetaG R2_A_D1_MG | ecosystem: Environmental > Aquatic > Marine > Intertidal...
CAAGAAAATTCTGAAGAAAAAATTGAGATTAAAGGGGAAGCAGAAGAGAGTAATGAAAAAGAAATTGAGATAACAGGGATAAAAAGAGTAAATGATGAAAAAGAAATTGAGATTAATGGAATAGGGAAAGGACAAACAGAGAAAGAATTAGAAATGGTCGGAGAATTAGAAGATGATTCTGAGAGGGGAATCATTCTTATTGGAAAAATAGAAGATGATTCTGAAAAAGAAATTGAGATAAAAGGAAAAGCCGAAGGTGGTTCTGAAAGAGGGTTTGAAGTAAGAGCATTACAGAAATATCCTTATGAACCTAAGCCGAAAAATGAAATTTATAAAAGTTTTAGGTAATTGCACTTAATGAAAAAAATTGCTATAATCAAAATAGAACAAAAAAATAAATTTAGTCCTTGAAGAACAGGGACAACCTTAAAATGGTTGTCCTGTTTTAATTAATAATATGAAAATACCAAAAGGATATACAACTAAAGAAGCTGTCGAAAATTATTCCACAACTGATATAATAGAGGAGTTTAGTGAACAAATAGAGGAGTTTATAGCAGAGATGGAAGATTATGTGGATGATTATACAAAGAGAAATTTTGTTGCTGATTCAACAGCAACTACGAGATTGTATAATGGGAATGGAAGCAAAAATCTGCCGATTGATGATTGTATAGAGATTACGAAAGTTGAGAGAGGTACTAATACTTATGGGGATGATTTTATAGAAATCGAGGAAGGAGGTTCAGGAGGTTATTATTTACTTCCTGCTAATTACGAAGAGGAAGAGTTGCCGATTAATAAAATTCATTTGAGAAGTATGTATTGGAATGAAGGATTAAAGAACCACCGAATAACTGCTAAGTGGGGATATTCTGAAGAAGTCCCAGCTGATATTAAATTTGCTACAACAGTACTTGTAAATGGAGTAATTAATGAGAATAATACAACAAAGGGAGACATTGAAAGGGAATCGATTGGAGAATACTCAGTTGCTTTTAAAGACCAGAAAGAGAAAAGTGATTATAAAAGAGCAATGGAAATATTAGATAATTATAAAAAGTTTAATTTATGACAAGCATTAGTAGATTTTTTACTACAACTTTTACAGTAAAGAGGCAGGAGTGGGCTACTGAGGATGGAAATGAAAAATCAACTGAAAAAGAAGTTGGTACTTTTAATGGACAAATTCAAAAACAAGATAGAGGATTTTCACAACAATTAACAGGAGGTTTTACTAAGACTTATTCGATTTGGTGCGATATTGATACGGATGTTAGGGAGGGAGATTCTTTAATAGATGAAGATAGTAATACTTATTCTGTTAAAATTGTGAGAAAATTAAAAAATGGAATTAATAAGCATATAAAAATAACAGCAGAAAAAGATGGCTAGTTATTCAATAAAATTTAAAAAGAAAGATATTCAAGGATTTGAAAGGGCAATACAAAGACACCCAGTAGAAACTAAAATGCTTACCCACGATATGTTTGTTGATATAATGGCTGAATATAATAGAGGAATAATTAGACATCCGTGGAGAATTGGAGGACAAGGAGGAGGAGCGCCTGTAAATGTAAATCCAAATGCTTCTACCAAAGGAAATTTAAGAGATTCACACGAAAGAAAGATTTATCCTTGGAAAGCTACTATAAAGCCGAATTCAAGACAAGCGCCTTATGCAGAATATGTCCACGAAGGAACTTATAAGATGGAGAAAAGGCCGTGGTTGGATTATGTTTTTAATACAAAAATGAGAAAAGTGGAAAGAATAATAAAAAGAACATTTGATAAAATAGTTAATAATTTAGCGAAATAATGTATACAACTTTAATAAATAAAATTGAAACGACATTGGAAAAAGTTGATTCTGTTCAGGAGATTTATAATTATAGGACAACAAAAGTGGATGGTTATCCTGCTGTAGTGTTTACTCCAGATTCAATGGATAATAGTTTTGAAACAGTAACAGAAAACTTTAAAGTTTATAGATTTAGGATTTGGATTTGGGTTAGTGCTGAAGTAAAAAGTATGGAAGATGTAAATAATAGTATCCTACCTAATGTTGTTGACGATGTAGTTGCACAATTTGATGAGGATTGGGATGGAGGAACAATTAATGGTCATCGATGTTGGGTTTTAATGAATAGTGGAATTTGGGATACCGTTGATTCCGAAAGCGGGAAAGCCGCTTATGCTGAAATGACATTATCAATAAAAGTTATTACGAATAATTAAAAAGGTCTATATTAAAAGATAATTAATTAATAAAAATAAAATGAGTGAAATAATAGGAAGAGATTTAGAAGTAGGACTTGCTGTAGAAGATACAAGAGGAACAGCACAAAGTTCTGCCGAAAAATGGTTAAAAAGGGCTTCTGTAAATATCCGAGAAAGAGCCGAACACGTTACAGATGATAATACGGTTGGTTCTTTAGAAGATTCTGAAGGCCGAAAAGTAGTACAAAAATGGTTGGAGGGAGAATTAGAAGCATCAGTTCAAGCTGATATGGTAGGATATTTGCTTTACAATTTATATGGTTCTGTTACTTCATCCGAATTAAGTTCGGGAGTATATGAGCATACTTTTACTTTAGAAGATTCAATTCAGCATTCATCCCTTTCAATTTTTGTAAAGGATGGAAGTATTGAACAACAAGTATTTGATACAGGAATGGTTGCATCTTTAGAGATTAATGCTTCAACAGAGGAGTTAGTAAGAATGACTGCTAATTTTCAAGCAAAAGAAGGAACAAGTAATAGTGATACTCCTAGTTACGATACTGAATATGATTTTGTTGGAAAAGATATAACTGTAAAAGTTGCTGATACTGAATCAGGATTGAGTGGTGCTGATGAATTAAATCTAAAAGACATAACTGTTAGTTGGGATGCAGGAACTATCCTTGACTTTGTATTAGGACAATATACTCCAAAAGACATCTTTAATGGTGCTTTTGCTTTAGAAGGAAGTTTTACTAAGAATTATATTGATGACACTTTTAAGAGTTTATATCAAAATGATACTTCAAAGTATATGAGAATAACTATTGAAGGGACTGAAGATTTAGGAGGTGGAAATTATCCTAAAATTCAAATTACTTTGAATAAAGTAATGGTAACTGATTGGGATAAAAGTGATGATAATGATGAACCTGTTACTGAGGAAATAAGTTTTAAAGCATTCAGAAATAGTTCAGATGATGAACAAAGTGAAGTGGTTATTCAAAATGTTACAGAGGAATACGATATAGCTCCTACAGTATAAATTAATCTTTAAAAAAAGATGACTAAGAGAAAAACAAAAACAATTAAAGTTGTTGATATTGAAGATAAAGAATACAAAGTTGAAGTTAAGAAGAACTTGACTTGGGGAGAATCACAAGATATTCAAGATATGATTGTGGGAGGGGCGCAGGTTGATAAATCTGGATTAAAAGGATTTGATACTTCAGTGCTTAGAAAATCTAAATATAAAGCATTAGAAATTTGTATTGCAGAAATTAAAGATAGTAATGGAAAAGAAATAGATTTTTCTAAGAATTGGGTTGATAATTTAAAAGCAGAGAGTGGAGAAAAGTTATATAGTTCCGTAGATGAGATAGCAAGTCCTGAAAAAAAAAGCTGAATGAGCACGATTTAAAGAGACAGATAGAAGGGAAAAAAGACCCGAAGGATATTGTAATAATGGAAACATTTTCTAAAGAGTATGGATGGACACCGAAAGAAATTAGAGAGCAATCAGTAGAGGATTTAATTCAGTATTTTCAGATAATGAGATTAAGAAAGAATATAGAAAATAAGAAAATTAAAAAAATGAAAAATAATGCCTAAGAGGAATCTACAAATAGTTGCCACTTTTAAAGATAAAGCGAGTAAGCAACTAAATGGATTACAAGGAAAGATTAAAAATAATCAGGCTACTTTTAGAAAAATGGCTGCCGCAGGAACGGCTGCTTTTGGTGGTATTTCCGCAGGGGCTAAAATTGCATTAGATGAAGCAGGGAAAGCCGAAGGTGCGATGAATAAATTTAATACAGTTTTTGGAGAAAATAGAGAAGAAATGAATAAGTGGCTTGGTGAAGTTCGAGAAGGAATGCCTATGGCAGAGCATAAAATTGCAAGAATGACAGCAGGGGTTGGAGATTTATTGAAACCGATGGGAATTGCCGAAGAGGAAGCTGCAGCATTAAGTAGGCAATCAGTAGAGTTGGCAGATAAGGTTGCAGCTTTTAATGATGTTAATCCTAAAGAGGTATTAGAGGCAATGGAGTCGGGATTTTCTGGAATGAGTAGGCCATTAAGAAGGTTTGGAATTGATGCTAGGGAAACTTCCTTAGAAGCGAAAGCATTAGAGGAGGGATTATTAGAAGCAGGGCAAGGGTTTAGTGATTTAGAGCCACAAGTAAAACAACAAGTAAGAGCTCAGGCCTTAATGGCACAAATGATGGACCAGTCGAAAGATGCTATTGATGGATATGAAAAGAATCAGGATTCTTATATTAGAAAGAAACAAGAGATGACGGCACAGACTAAAGAATTAAAAGCTAGCATTGGAAATGTTTTAATTCCTGCAATCTCAAATTTATTAGAAAAGATTAATCCTGTAATCGATAGGGTTGTTAGTTGGATTGAAAAGAATCCAGAATTAACTAAAAAGATTTTAATAGCGGCAGCAGCAATATCAGGTTTAGTTGCTGTGCTTGGAATTGTGGGAATGATTTTACCTGCAATAATTACAGGAGTTAGTGCTTTAGGGACTGTGTTAGGAGTTATTCTTGGCCCGATTGGATTGGCAATTCTTGCAATTGCTTCAATAGGAACTGCACTTTATCTTTTAATTACTAGGTGGGAGGAAGTTAAAGAAACAACGAAAGTAATGATGGACTTAATTAAAACGATAATAAAAGAAAAAGTAATGAAAGTTAAGAAAGTTTGGCACGATGTTTGGACAGGAATTAAAGATTTTGTAATGGGTTTATGGGATGATATTGTTGGAAAAGTTAAGAGGAGCATTGATTGGATTAAAGGAAAAGTTGAAACAGTTAAAAATTTACCTGGCAATGCTATTGATAAAACACAAGGTGCTATTGGTGGTGCTTGGGGAAGTGTAAAAGGTGCTGTTGGATTTGCTACAGGAGGAATTGTAAAGAAACCTACCTTAGGAATTGTAGGAGAAGAGCAACCTGAAGCAGTTATTCCATTAAATAAAGCAGGAGCATTAGGAGGAATGACAATAAATATTAATCGTCCTGTTTATGGGATGGATAATAAAGATGTTGCTGAACAATTAGCTAATTTAATAACTCAGCAAATAAGAGGAGAATATAAATTCTGATGTCAATAACAGTAAAAATAAACACAACTGATATAAGTTCTGAGATTAAGTATAATTCCTTAAGCGTTACAAGGAATTTGGGACAAAGTGGAGGTCACCGTTGTCGGTTTGAGATAGTTGGGGCTTCCTCAATTAGTAAACCTCAAATTGATGATGAGATTATAGTTCAAGAAGATGGAAATAATCTTTTTGGAGGGAACATTGAAAATGTAAATGAAATCATTACTAGTGGAGGGAGATATAGATATGATGTGGAGGCAATTGGTTATTCACTTCAAATGAATAAGAGATTAGTTAATGAAACTTATTCGAGTGAAACGGTTAATAATATTATTGATGATTTAGTTACTAATTATTTTTCAAGTTTTAGTACAACTAATGTAGATTGTACTACAACAATAAATTCAATTGAGTTTAATTATAAGAGAGGGGCAGAATGCATTACTAAATTAGCGAATCAAGTGAACTATGATTGGTATGTTGATGCCGATAAAGATATTCATTTTTTTGAGAGGGGGAGTATATCAAGCCCTTGGGATTTAACTGATTCAGGTGGTAATTATTTTTATGATACTTTACAGATTAAAGAGAACTATAATGATATAAAAAACTATGTAATAGTAGAAGGGAAAAAACCTGACACAGCAACTCCTTTTACAGTTACAGATAGTGATTCAACTTCAATTAGTAATTATGGGAGGCACGAATTTTATAAAAAGGACCATTCTATTAGTACGGAAAGTGAGGCAAATCAATTTGCAAGTAGTTTTATTGAGGCTTGGAAAAACCCGAGCAAAGAAGGAAAATTTATAACTAAGAAAACAGGATTAGAAGTAGGAGACGAAATTAATATTAGTTCTACTAATAGAGGAATAAGCGAAAATTTTATTATTTGTAAGATTCAAAGTAAGCCGAATACTCCAAATGAATTTCATCATAATATTTCTTTTAAAAAACAAAGAGTTTTAGATTATTATACTTCTAGGGTAAATGAAAAAGAGGAGATTGATAATACTAAAAATAGTGTAGATAAACACCTTGAGAGCGACCCGATTGACCATAAGGATAATTCAATTACTGCTGATGCGATTAAAACTGATGAAATAAGTATTGGAACTTGGAGTGGAGATGCTGATGATATTACTGAAGGGGCTTCTAATAAGTTTGCAGCTGAAAGTGGTGCTGATATTACGGGGAATCATACAGCAGATAATACTAATAATGTAGGAAGCGAAACGGCTTCGAATGTGGAGAGTGGGGTGGAAAGAGCAAGAAATGGTTTAAGTAGTAGTTATAAGATTACGAAAGGGTTTGTGGAAAGTGATTTAAGTAGTATATCAGCCCCAAGCACAGGAGTTAAAATTGATTCGGGAGGAATATACGGATATAAATCTGGGAGTAGCACTTTTTATATAAATAGTTCAGGAGATGCTTATTTTGGTGGCACATTAGGGGCAGATACTGTAGATACAAATCAATTAGTTGCTGATGCTATTACTGCTGATAAGATTCAAAATGATGCTGGAACAATAGTTTTAGAAAGTGAAGGAGGAGTTACTTTTAAAATGCCAGCTAGTACAGGAAGTAATAGTAATGCAGGATTAATCATTGAAGATTCTGGTGGAACTTCAAGATTGAAGATGAATGATAATGCTTTTGTTGCTTCTTATGAAAGGGCTTTTGCAGCAGCATCTAATACGACAGGAGATTTCGGAAGTGATTGGTTTATGATGTATTGTGACTATGATTCTGTTGCAGGAAACAATGTTGGAACTTTAGAACTACCTAATACTAATGGATTTTTATTAAAACAAAGTGGAGGGGGAATGATAATGAGAGGAGATGGCTATATTGAGGAATTAAAAGTCAATGATGGTTTTAAATTAGATACAGAGAATAGAAGTTCATCATCTACTAGGCCACTTTATTTAACTGAAATTGGAAGTGATTATTGTAAAGCAGAATGCAGGATGGATATAATGCCTGATGGTTTTGGGCAAGGACAATTAGGATACAGCGATGCGGCTTGGGAAAATGTTAGAACAAAAGCAATTCGTTTTTATGAAGCATCAGACAACATTAATGGAGGAGAGCCTGATGTGGAGGGAGATTTAATTCCTGTACAATATGGAAGTAACAGTTCTTGGTATGAGTTAGGGCAATCGACATCTGGGAATTATTGGTATTCACTTTATGTAAATAAACTATATTATAAATCTGATGAAGGGTCTTTTGAAGAACACGAAGATATTGAGATGATGAAAAATATTAAAGAAAAAGATAGTGTTTTAGAAATAAAAAATAAAAAGACAGGGAAAAAAGAAAAGAAACAAAGAAAAGTGTGGGATAAAAAAACTTATCCTAATGAAGTTTTAGGAGAAAATGGATTTACTAAAGGGAATGAAATGTTTGGTTTTTTAATAGGAACGTTTAAACAATTAATCGAAAAGGTTGAAAAGTTAGAAGATGAAATTGAATCACTTAAATAAAATGGAAATTAATATAAAAGAGGAGAAAGAAAAAACAGAAAAAAGGATAAATGAATTAGGAGAAAAGTTACAAGACCTTAGGTCGGAGGAAAATAAAATAAGAACCCAAATTATTGAGTTGAGGGGGTTGCTTAAATTTTTTAAAAGGGAGGATGAATAAAATAGATAAAGAATTTTTAAATAAAGTAATTCCTACGGTTGTTGCCATAATTGGAATTGTTGTTATAGAACGACAGGCATTAATTGTGGGAATAAATGGAAAGATGTTGGCTTTATGTTATGGAATAATAGGAGGACTTGGAGGATATACTTTTAAAGAGATAAAAGATAAAGTTGTAAAAAATTAGTTCTTTACAATAAAATAAGGAGGTGAGAAAAATGATTAGAGCAGAGGTTATTTTAATTGACTTTGATGGAGTTTTAAGTAAAGGAGAATGTTGGACACCAGAAGGATGTTTAAAAGCAGAACCTATCCAAAAAAATATTAATAAGGTGAATAAACTACACGAAGAAAACTTTATTGTAATTTGGACTGCTAGGAAGGACCATCTAATCCCAGCATCTCTTAAGTGGTTAAGAGTTCACGGAGTAGAGTTTGATGCTATAAGTAATAAGAAGCCTGGGGCAAGTTATTATATTGATGACAAGGCAACTGACTTTGATATTTTATTAGAAAGGGGGAAATAAAAGTGAGTAGCCATAAAGAATCGGAGCATCACGTAATCCCAAAAAGTAGAGGAGGGAAAAGAACTTGTATTCTCCCAGAGAATTTTCACGAGGCTTGGCATCAAATATTCTCGAATATGACACCACAAGAGATTTGCAAATTTGTTAAAATAATTCAAGCGCAAATGATTAACAAGAACGAAATAACTTGGAGCGATATTAATGCTCTAAGAAATAAACTGAAAGGAGGCTAATTAAATGTTATATTTCGTTAGGAAGAAGGTGATAAATGTATACGTTTACAGGATGGATGGCAAAAATTATAGGATAACTGAGGAAATGCATTATCAGTTTAATAAGAAACACTATATTTTAAAAAAATTTAAGATGGAAAGACTAGAATCCTTAAAAGGAGGGGAAGAAAATGACTAAAAGAAAATATAATTATCTTGATTTAGACAATGATAATTATGAGTGTGGATATTGTGGAAAGGAATATACTTCAACTAGTGGAGTAAGAGGACATATTAAAAGAGAGCATTTAAGTATAGGAGATAAGAATAAAAAAACGAAGCCAGAGATTAAAATAGAAAGAATAGAAAAAAAAGAAATTCCGAAGGAAGATAAACTAGATGAGATGTATGATGCAGTAAAAGAATTCAATAAATCTTTACAAAAACTAGATGAAAGTAATAGAAATATAAGTTTTAATATTGAAGGAGACTTTATTGCAGTGCTTGTTATTTCTGATTTACACTATGGAAATGAAAACGTAGAAATGGAATATGTAGAAAGATTAATCAATTTTGTTAAAAAATACCCTAGAGCATATTGTATTTTAAATGGAGATATCATAGACAATTGGGTAAAACTAGCTCCTAATGGAGGAATATACGAGCAAACAATCAAGCCAGAATATCAGACAGAAATAATGGTTCATAAATTAGAGCCGATAAAAGATAAGATATTAGGAATAGTAATGGGGAATCACGAAGGAAGGAGTCAGAAGCAAGGAGAGAAAAACCCTACAAAAACAATGGCTCAAAAATTTAACGTACCCTATTTAGGGCCAGGAGGAAGGATTAATCTAACAATAAATGGAATAGAGTATAGGTTGCATATTAGGCACAGATTTAGATATGAATCTAGTTTTAATCCTTGCCACTCTTGTGGAAGATTAATTGAGCAATTAGATTCGGAAGCAGATATTGTAGGAATTGGTCATAAACACGACCCAGCCGTTGAGGTAAGATATAAAGCAGGTAAGCAGAGAAGTTTTATGAGATTTGGTTCTGCTATGCCGTCAACTAAATACTCAGATTATTTAGGGTATGGAAAAACACCACTTGTTGCACCAACAGTTTTATTATCAGGAGATAAGAAAATGCACCACCCATTTATAGATTTAGATATAGTAAAAATTTATATAAGAAAGGAAGGATAATTTATGGCTAAATGTTATCGTTGTGGAACTAAAATGAAAAGAAAAGATGGATTTTTTTGTGCTAGATGTAAGGAATACTTAATAAAACACAAAGTATATAAACAAGCATTAGATTCAATATTAAATGAGATAGGTTCTAATCAAAAAGGAAGTGAATCAAAAGAAAAAGGAGGGTAGAGCAAAAGCTCTCCCTCCCCTTTAAAAAAAGACCCCCGTCCGTTCTACAGAGCTATCAACTCCAAATCTGGACATACGGGGGAAGAAATATTTTCGTTTTAAAAGAAGGACACCCTTCTTATACAAGGAGACGTTAGTTTTGTCAACTTGTTACACTATAATAATACAAAAAAGAAAAAAGTCAACTAAATTAAATAAAAAAATGAAATTTTATAAAAAGAAAAAACCTTTAGGACTGATAGGACAAGACCCTGATGACCCAAGGGATTTTAAATTGTCCGAGCTACAACCTGAATCAGTTGAGTTACCTCAGACATTTGATTTAAGAAGTAAGATGTCCGAAGTGTCCGACCAGAACTATGGAAGTTGTACTGCGCACGGAGCAACAAGCGTTAAAGAATTTTGGGATTCAAAAGAATATGGAAAAAAAATAAACCTTTCAGAGAAATTTACTTATTATAACACTAAAAAGGAAAGTGGGCTTTGGGATATTCAAGGAGATTTTTTAAGAAATGCATTTAAAGCACTTCAGAAATATGGAGCGCCTTTATTAGGAGATTATCCTGATACTAGAGATGATAGTTGGAAAGACTACTTAACAGAGCCAGAAAGAGAAATATACGAGTTAGCAGAGAAGTTCAAGGCAAAGACCTATTGGAGTGTAGAAACAGGGTTAAAAAGCCTTAGAGAGGCGATATTCAAGAATAAGTGTCCTGTAGGAACAGGAATGAGATGGTATCGTAGCTATTATAAAGAAGATAAGAATGGAAGATTGCCGCCCCCTGATGGAGATAATGTAGGAGGACACGCTATAAGTTGTGTAGGTTGGACAAAAAATAAGCTCTGGTTTAGAAATAGCTGGGGAACTGATTATGGAAAAGATGGATACTTTTATATTCCTTTCGGAGAATTTAATCAACACGACTTTTGGAATGCTTGGATTATGTTAGATGAAGAAAGACCAGAGAAACCAGATACAGGTTGGGTAGCAGATTCTTATTTAAAAATGATTAAAGGATTTAATGAAGGAGATAAAGTAACACCAACTTATAATCTAAACTTTAGGAATGTACCTTGGGGAACAAAGATAGATTTATTGAAGCCAGGAGATAAATTAGAAATTCTTGGTGAAAGTAAAAGGTCGGGGAATTTAACTTGGCAAAAGGTCAAAAAAATTAAAAATAATTAATATAATGTACAATAAAGAATTATTTTATAAAGAAGGTCTTTTATGGGTTGGAATGGTTTTAGGAGGTTACGGTGCTTCAGTTTTAAGTAAAGATTTTTATCAAGGACTTATTGCGCTGATTTCTTGTGCTTTTGTGCTTGTAGGAAGGGGGTTAGTTAAAAAATATTTATATGAGCGAAGAGATTCTTAAAAAGATGTATCATTTTATAGGAGCTTTACTGATTTTACCTTTGTTAATTTTGTGTGGATTAGTTTTCGGATTTTGTTACATAATAAATATTATCCTTGACGAGATAAGAATTAAATAATAGAATAATACTACGGTTTTATGCCGTAAATCCCTTTGATTAAATCGGTTAATTCCGTTTCTTTTTACAAGACCCCTTACCCTTGTGGTAGGGGGTTTTAATTTGCTTTTTTGTTTATACCGTGTTAAGATGTAACTAGAAAAAGTTAAATTTTAATAGAAGAATGACAACAAATAATAGTTGGAAAACAAATGAAAGAGAGGTGGCAAGGGATTTAGGAGTTAAGAGAAATTGGAAGGGAACTTCAGGAGATATCCCAGATGTTAAAGACAAATTTTTATCTGTGGAAGTTAAAAACCAAAAAGCAGTTCCTAAATTTTTGTATAAGGTTTTAGACCAAGCAGAAAGTCATTGTGGGGAAAATCGAATACCGATGGCTGTAGTTCGAAAGAAATACCAGAATAAAAGAATAGCAATAATCGAATGGGAAAAGTTTTTAAAAATTTATAATAAATATAAAGAAAAGAAAAATCCTGATGAGTAAAAAATCATTAAGGAAAAGAGGTGATAGATTGTGGAGAGAAAAAGCAAGAGAAGTGTGGGGAAGAAGATGTTGTATCTGTGGAGATTTAGCTAACGATGTACATCATTTTAAAGCGAAGAGTGGTTATGGTCATATGAGATATGATATTAATAATGCTGTTCCGCTATGTCGTTCTTGTCATATTAAAATTGACCGAGGAGGAAAGCAGAGGTTCGAAGCCGAAGAAAAAATAGAAAAAATAAGAGGAGAGGAATGGAGAGAGAAAATAGAAGAGAAGGCTAAAAAAATATTTAATAAAGGTGGTAGTTGGAAAACCGAAGAGTGGTATAAAGAACAAATTAAAAAATTAAAAGAGATATGAAAAAAAATAAAAAAGGGATACATTATGAATTAAAGGACAGGAATATCGAGATTTACAAGTTAAAGAAAGGGATGGGTGGTTGTAATACCCATACTTATGCTGAATTAGCTTTAAAATACAATCTAACGAGAGGGAGAGTTGCACAAATAGTGAAATTCGTAGGAGAAAAGTATGGAGAGGATTTAAAAAAATTAAAAAAAGAATAAAAAATTTGACAGTTTTATCTGGAGAGGTATAATAGAAGTACAGGATTTAAAAAAATAATTTAAATGATTCTTCAAGGAGTTTTTACAAATAAATACGACCCAAGAAGTCTTGCAAGGTTTCTTGAAGAGTTCATAATCTTATTTTTTTTCGAAAGACCTCACTCATTTGGAGTGGGGTTTTTTGTTGGTTAAAAATTGAAGCGCTTTAAAGGAAGATAAGTTATCCCCCGAAAGGGAAATTCTTAGTTTTTTTTATTTTTTTCTTTTAGCTATAAAAAAGAATTTTAATGGAGAGAAATTATCTTTTAATGGGGTTGAGATATACCCGAAGAGGGAGCAATGTCCTACAGGATGACAACTCCCGACCGTAAGTTCCGAAAGGAGGGATGGATAACTAAAGTAGCAGTCTTAGCTTACCGCTGTGTTTTTCTTTTATAACTTCAATAAAATAAGGATTCGCTTGATTTTTTTTAATATTCCTTTTTATAGGGATATAATTCCTGTAATGTTTTTATTGGAGAGAAATAATTAAAACTAATAAAACTATGTTAGATATTAATAAAGAGGAAACTAAAAAAATAATTAAAAATGCAGAAAGAAAATTTAATAATTGGAAAAAGAATAAAGGATTAGAAGAGGATAAATGGGCTAAAGAAAAATATTTAGCACGAAAAGCAAAAGTGATTTATTTTGATAATAATAAAGCAGGTGCTAGTAAAATAACTATAAGAAACCCAGAAAAATATAAAAAGTTCTGTGAGATATTTAGTGCAATAGATGCTTTAGAAAGACAGAGGGAGTTTGCAAGGAATAAAAATACACCAAAATAACAAGTGGTATAAACGAAAAGAAAAAGAGGAAAAGGACTGAAAAACGGGGAATCGTTTGACAGGTATAAACAAGTATGATAAAGTAAACTTGAAGTTGAAAAGAGGTCGTGATAAGCAATCATTAAAAAAAATCAAAAAAATGAAAACTATTAAAGATATAATAATTGAAGATTACATACAACACACTCAATTACATAAAGAAGAGATTCAAGAAAAAATTAAAAACTTTCACAGAGAATTAAATAAAAAAGAAAAAGAGAATTTAGCA
>Ga0102934_1002134_pt1 | contig 13759 bp, 15 predicted proteins | sample SalPonR2_A_D1_MG_FD_78175 | JGI IMG/M metagenome (GOLD analysis project Ga0102934, IMG submission 78175) | Salt pond soil microbial communities from South San Francisco under conditions of wetland restoration - Salt Pond MetaG R2_A_D1_MG | ecosystem: Environmental > Aquatic > Marine > Intertidal...
GGGGGAGGAGGAGGAGGGGGGGGAGGGAGGGCGCCGACCCCGTCGGAGCAACGCTCTCGAATGACGGATTTGCATTTGGAGATCGGCTCCTTGGCCGCAAGTTTGAGTGCGAACAAGACTCGTTTCAGCAGCAGCGTGGGTGTCCCGGCCCATTCCCTCGCCCAGTCACGCCTCGATCATCGGAGTGCCCGTGAGAAGGAATTGGTGCAGGCGGTAGGCCCGGAGGGGATGGAGGCACCGGCAGAGGTCTTGAACGAGAAGGCTTTGGCCGTGATCCGGCGAGTGCAGGATAAGTTGACAGGCCTTGATTTCGACAATGAGACAGCCATGGACGTGGCTGAACAGGTGGAACGCTTGGTAGAGCAGGCCACGTCCAAGGAAAATTTGTGTCAGTGTTTTATAGGGTATTGTCCTTTTTGGTGATGAGGAGGATGTAGAGAGTTGGTGTACAGCGATATGGCGGGGGAACGAGGGAGAAAGGATTGAACGTAGGTCGATGGGCAAGTTTTGAGGTGTACGACGCCGCAAATAAAAGGAAAGGATGCTTGATAATTTAATCAGAATGCTAAACACTTTAAGCGAGGTGATATTTTTGCGCTAGCTCTATCTTTGCAAACAGTCATTCAGTCGGAGCCCGTTCTCCAAGCCATCCTCCAAGAGGCCAGGCCGCAATAAGAACGTGTCCAGCGCGTGCTGTAAAGGAAGGAAGCATTCTGTTTTCCTCTCTTTCAAACCTTCGAGGGATAGCCATTCCCACGCCACGCATTTTTCTGGTTCCATATTTTGGAGTGGCGGAGAGCGAGGGAGGACGGCCGCAATTACTATAAGCGTAACGTAGTGCTTTCTGGCGGGCTCTGGGAAGACATCTTGGGTTACGCCCACCAAACGCACGCTTGTTGCATCCAAATCGAGGTTGCACTCTTCCTTTATTTCTCTCACGGCGCAATTTGCAATGGTTTCCCCTGATTCCAGATGCCCTCCTGGAAGAGCAAGGGAGCCGCTGCCATGTGATCCCTTCCGGCGTCCAACCAGAACAAGGCCTTGGTGACCTGTAGACTGGACTACAACGCCAACCCCTACTCGCACATGAGTATGGGCGTCAATGATGGGCTAGGATGGCAGGCGGTGGTGTGTGAGTGGTATTTAAGAAGAACCCCGGAGGGTGGAGGGAGGTTGGAAATTGATGTCGTTCCCTCTCTCTAGTCCCACCTGACTTCCTGCGTTGTTTATCTCCGCGCCATTATGGTCAGCCATCTCTCAGCATTGAACAGTTTAATTGTCCTGTGTATGGAGTTATTAACAGTCTCTTTTTGAGTCGCAAATTTTCTGGTGTCTCGCCAAAAACCTCCTGGCTGCCTTGCCGGAGGACGTTGTGTATTGAGTAAATCCCCACATGGTTTAAAGCCCCCCGAAATACAAGCGTCAATATCCTTCAAAACGGATATCAATTGTTCAGATCATCCAGCGATTTCTAATACTGTAATGGGCGTAGGGATTGATTGTCTCTGGAACCATGCTGTTCCCCTGCCTCATGTCAGGCGAGCCCCAGCACTTCAGAAGTGCAGGGCCCACCTGACCAGTTGGTACATTCACATACAGATGTATTAGATGCGGCATGTCATCATGTTTGCATGCAACTGACGCTGTTTTCATCTCAATTCAACACGTGCCTTATTTGGACCGGGGGGGAGAAAAAGGAAAGTGAGCAGGCTTTGAAGTTGCCCTGCACATGGGTAAATACACTGAGATGATTCAATTTTCCAGACCTTTCGCACAGTGCACAGGTACTTGACCATCTAGTATATTTGCCATGATAAGCTCCTGAGTCGTCGGCCTTTCAGCCCATCCTATAATCACACATCAGCTTACGTGTCATGACCCGCCAGAGTCACCTCTATGATGTTCGAGTCCGCCACCGCCTCCTTCCACCCCGTCAACTCCTCCTAGCCGCGGTCTCCGCGCTTTTCCTCTCCACATGCGCGATAGCAGTTGACCGCTCCAAAGGTCCCTCTTCATTTTCGGACCTTTCTTTATCAAGCTACTCGTCCGTGCTGGTCCCAAAAGCAGAAAGCTCCTTGCACTGTCATTCCTCCGCCTTCGCTTTTCCGTCTCCCACCCACCCGTCTACCTCTTCTTCCCGACAAGATTGGATAAAGCGGCAGCCTTTTTCACCTTCCTCCACCTTTTCAAGAGGCGGCGCGCCTGCTAAAGGACGCGACTGTCGGAATGCACGGCCCATCAAGACGATAGGGCCGGGAGTGCTCCTGCCCCTCTTCCTCTTCCTCCACTCCTCCCAGGCCTCCCCCTTCGACCCCCACCCCCTCCCACTTATGTTGAGCCTTTGTTTTTTCAATGGTTGGTACATCCGGGTCACCGACCACGAGAAACAGGTGGCGTTCGCCGCCATCGTGGGATCGTTCAAGCATCCCGGGGCCAATAATTATACGGAGCATTACGTAGGATTGGTCTACGCGGACCGGTCCGGGAAGATGCAGACGGCGCACGCCTTTCCCCCGCCCGACAGTGTGACGATTGAACGGGGAAGCGAGGGATTTGACGGCGTTCCCAGTAACTTCACGTGGAAGGCCAAGGGGGTAGGACGCTTGCATGTTGGAAAGGACGAGGGCCTGCTGGACATTGACCTGCCGGGAATGCGGGCCACAGCGCACTTTCACGACCGAGTGCCTTGGAACGCGGAAAGGCCAGACACGGACGGACCAGAGGTGGGCACGGGGAGAGGGCAGTGGGAGAGAGGGGGGCAGGGAGGGAAGGAGGGAGGGAGGGAGGGTGAAGGGAGGGGCAGTGTCCTCTCCTCTTTCGCATGCTGTGTTCATTCTTGACGCTCGGTCTCCTCACGATGGCCATTCGCCCTTTCTCCCCACCCACCATGTCTTACTTCCGGGTATCCAGGGATGGTTGGGTCGGACCCCTCTGCTCCCGTGCCGGTACTTTGTCCACTCCCTCGCCTCTCGCACCACCTACAGCCTCCGCCTCCGGCCCCGGCCTCCCTCCCTCGCTCCCTCCACGCGTCCCCCCACCCATCTCGCCGGACAGGGCTACGCGCACATGGAAAGCAACCACGGGAACTGTTTCCCCTCAGCTTGGATTTGGTGCAATGCCATCGGCCCCGACCGGGCCGTCTCCCTGCTTATGGTGGGGGGGAAATTCGAAATCGGCCCCTCGGCGCCCACCACTTGGATCCTCACACTCCGTTCTCCCCGCTTCAATTGGGTCTTTCGGACCACGGACCTCGACGAGGTGAACGCGCACTTGCAGTACACGACCGGCACGCTCCAGGTCCAGGCTCGCTCCCGCTGTGGGCGACGCCGGCTGACCGTGAGTCTCTGCGCCCCCGTCGGATCCTTCGGAGCGCCCATTTACGTCCCCACAGCCCAAGGCTTCTCCTGTCAGCCAGGGTGCCGGGAATCATTCACAGGGAAGGCGATCATCCGTGCCGTGGACGAGGGGGAGGGCGGGGGGGGGCGCATAGTCAGGGAGGAGACCCATGAGGTGCCCTTGGCGGCCTTGGAGCTCGGGGGGGAGATGCAACGAATGTGAAGGAGGGATGTACAGCGCGGCGGTTGGTTTACGTGGTGGCTGAGAGGGGGGGGTAGAGGATGGGCTGGCCAGCGGGCTCACACACGAGGGCTTTGGGAAAACGTCCACAACAGAAGGTGAAGGAACGTACAGGGGGGAGGAAGTAGGAATGATGGAGAGCTGTCCAGGAAGACCCACTCATTTGAAAGACGCAAGGAATGAGCATTGCTGTTGATCGAGAGAGGAGGGAAGGAAGGAGAAGGGCCCTGTGCAAGCGCGATCCCATCGTTTCCTGCCCTGCCAGTATTCCCTTTCCTTCGTGTTCTACTTTGTCGAGTCTCAATCGCATTCTTATTTGAGGTTTTTAATGATACAACTGGATTTTCATCGTGTCATCTCTTCCAACATTCGATCGGTCGAAGCATGATCTGGCAGTCGTCGCTGCTTAAGGAAGGTGCAATTCGAAATCCAAGCGCGTGGTAATACTGCCACAACCGGCCACTTCCATTGTCATCCACCGTCAACATCACATACCCCCTCCTTCTCCCCTTCCCTTTTGCTTCCAAGGGGGGGGGGAGCGCATCTTTAGGCTCCTGTTCCTCCCACCCCGCCCCGCCATCCTCCTCCCCCTCCTTCCTTCCCCTGCCTACCACGGCCTCCTCCACCATGTCTATCATGACGCGGCCAATGCCGCGACCTCGGAACTCCACCGGTACGAAACACCAGACCAATACCACCACAGGCAACGGCCCTCCCGCCGCCCCTTCCTCCCCCCCTTCGCCAAACAACGCTCGACCGGCGTCACATACAGCCGAGGGTCCTCCTATCCCTGGAAGTTTCACTTTGATCCCCACTTTGCCCAATAGTATGTTTTGCTCCCCCCTTCTTTCCGCACGTCTTTTTGTAGTCCTTCCCGTGCTCTCCTTTTCTGCTGCCGATTCCACCCTCCCCTCCTTTTGCACTGTCCCCTCCCGGCACCGAAGACCGTAGAGGTGCCACTCTTGAATGTCCTCGTCTCCACGCGTCGACAGCCCTACCCGCGTCCTTTCCACCCCGAAAAGCAGGGAAGGGCGGAGCATGGATCTTAGCGTGGATCGAAGCCTCCTGACCGTCTTCCCAAGCCGTCGGGGACGGGGGACGGGGGCTTGGCGGAGGGAGAGAGGAACGAAGGAGGACATTGTGGACGAAGGAGAAATGGACGAAGCCTCTACATGGTCTAAGGGAGCCAGGTAGCGGGAGGGGCCCGTCACCGACCAGATGCGATGACCGCCCTCATTCCCTTTCTCCTCCTCCTCCTCCTTCTGCTCTTCCTCCTCCCTGTCTTCTGCCTCCCTCGCCAGAATGTGCAAGTCTTGGAGCCAGTCCTCCTGCCCGTCGACCCAACGTTTCTCCAACCGGGCATCTACCCAGGCTGGTAGGAAGAAAGGAAAGCGGTGCCGCCAAATGAGGTGCCATGCGCGGAAGGTGACTCGACGGGTGAAGCGGCGAAGGATCGGGCGACAGGCCTGGTCGGAAGCAGGAGGAATCTCGAGGACACTGGGGGGCGCGGCAGCCGAGTCAAAATAACGATGAACGATATGGGGGCGGAGAGGGAGGTGAAGGAATGAAGCGGCGGGGAGAGACAGGAGCACGGCCAACAGCCCGGTGACGGCACGCGGGAGCATACTGGCGCGTGATCTGAGAGAAATCGATGAGATTCCAGGAAGTATTAAAACCAATGGGAATGAATTACGATGACTGTCATACCATCCGGTATGATTTAAGGATGAAACGTCTTATCGATGAGAACGGCATTCGCACCAGCTTGATTCTCGTCATGAAAATTGATAGGGCTGTCATTTGGGGGGTTAGAGCTGTGTTTCCTAAATGCAACCACCACGATTCGCATCATGACGACAATGACAAAATGCCCAGGAGCACTTTTAGACACTTCGTTTGGAGTCCCTACGCGTGACAAGTCCTGAATTTCATTTTGAAACCTGCGATCGCCTGTCTGCAGCAATTTATCAGACTGGAGGCGCCGGGTACTCCCTCCTCGCTGCCGTCGCCGCCAATTTTGTCACCAATTAATGAATAATGTGTCCACACCCAGCTCCGACCTCTTAAGTCAGGTTGTCGGATAGCGATAGGGATTGCCCATGCATATGGGGATGGGGAAATGTATCCCCTGAGCTATTGTGGCGTGGTATCTTTCCCATCCTTCCTTGACTTTCAGTCTCATAAATACCCTCTCCCGCCATACGGCGGCCTCGCTTCAGCTCTGCGAAGTATCTTCAGCATCCACTTGCATTTTAAAGCCATGTTCCATCCTCTCATCCACCACAGTTGACCGCCATGATGCTGCGCGCTCTTGCCAAGCGCCTCAATTGTACAGTCACTCGAGCAGAGGGCAATAGTCTTGTCCATGCTGGTCGCAGCTTGAGCACTGCGGCGCCTTCATCTTTATCCAAGTACGTCGTGACCGCCGGCGGGGGTTATCCTATTGCCATCTTGCCCCACGGCGAGTTTGCTAGGATTGGGGCTTTAGGATGGGAATTTCGACGCATTCACTTCCTGTCACCCATCATACACAGGTCATCGCCTCTCTCTCAACATGGGGGCGTCCATGGCACCCGAACGACGCAGGTAGGTACATATGGTAATCTGAGCATATGTATGATGAGACGACAAGCTCCAGCAGGGGGCTTTGGGAGGCACGTGTGTCGGCATGGAATGGCCAAAGCCTTAAAAAGACGGTTTATATCATGCTTGTCCCTTGTTTTGAAAGCTTTCTTTCTGGTCATGAACCGATTTTCCCCTATTTACCCCTTCTCTCATGACACCATCATTCTCCCTTTTACCCCACGTGAAGAAAACATGGCGGAACAAACCTCTATTCCGTCGGGAGGGAGACGTCCGCTTCCGGACAGGCACAGAGGCCGCAGAGATGCTCATCAACGAGGTCAAACGCCGGGACTCCCACGAAAAGGACTTTGTTCAAGTCTTTGAAAACGCCCTCCAGACCCTGGCACCCGTGTTCGAACGGATTCCCAAGTATGCTTTCGTGGCCAAAGAATTCCTCGAACCAGAACGCATTTTCCAATTCCGTGTGTCTTGGTTGGATGATTCAGGGAGCTACCGTATGAACCGAGGCTTCCGCGTGCAGTATTCCTCGGCACTGGGGCCCTTTGAGGGTGGATTGCATTTCCATAAGGACGTGAACGCGGGTATGGTCAAGTCCATGGCGTTCGCCCGTGTCTTTACGAACGCCTTGACTGGATGTGAGATGGGCGCAGCCGTGGGCGGGGCAGATTTTAACCCGATGAACAAGAGCGAGGCAGAAATCCAGCGCTTTTGCCAGGCCTACATGACGGAGCTCTCCAAGTACATTGGGCCCGATCAAGACTTGCCGGGGGTGGGGACTGGCGTGGGGGCGCGGGAAATTGGATACCTTTATGGTCAGTATAAGCGGATGAGCATCCACCATGCTCAGAAAGGGAAAGGCTTGCTTTGGGGAGGGGTATACCCGTTCCCACAGGCGACGGCCAGTGGGGTGGTGCATTGGGCTGCCCGGGTGCTGGAAGGAAAGGGGGACTCGTTGGAAGGTAAGCGGTGCCTGATCACCGGCTCGGGGAAAATGGCCTTGCACGTGGCGGAGAAACTTGTGGAAATGGGGGCGGTCCCCCTCACGTTGAGCGACACGAGCGGGCACGTTTACGAGCCGGATGGGATCGACGCGGCGAAACTCAAGACGATCATGAAGATCAAGTCGGAACGAGGCGCCCGGATCGGGCGGTACATCATCGCTTCCACCACGGCCAAGTACAACGAACCGGAGAACGTCTTCAGCGTGCCCGCAGACCTGGTCTTCCCATGCGCCACCCACAACGAGATCGACGGGGTCACCGCCACCATGCTCGCGGACATGGGCGTGCAAGGCGTTTTTGAAGGTTCCCACATGCCCTGTACCAACCAAGCGATCAGTATTTTCAAAAAGAGGGGAATATTGCACGGCGGGCACGTGGCCACCTTGGCGGCGGACTCGATTTTCAACGGCTTGGAGCTTTCCAAGGTGAGCAGAAGGGAGGAAGGAGGAGGGGGAGGAGACAGGTGGGAGGGAAAAGCGAGGGAGGGGCAGGGATGGGGAATCTCATATGGAACGGCGCATGGCATAGAGAGCTTGAGCTTGTCGCAATCGCCATGCGCCCGAACCCTCATGCTTTCCCCCTACCACTTTCCTTTTCCAGAGCTCGCCGTCCATGCACGACCTAGACGGGCGGATCAAGGAGGCGGTGGACTCGATCTACCTGGAGGCCAAGGCCACGGCCAAGGAGTTTAACGTTCGGGGCGACATGCACGCAGGTGCGATCATGGCGGGCTTCTTGCGGGTGGCGGACACCATCATTTGCCATGGCGCTGTGTAGGAAGAGGGAGGAATGCCGGGGAGTGATAGAGAGTAGAGGAAGTCTTTGGGGGAGGGAGAGGGGGTTATAGGAGGGTTGGGTAGCGGTGACTGATGCATGTCTGCTTGCAATAGCACGTCTTTATCATTTGAGAGACTCGGAAGGGAAGGAAAGAGCCCATCTGCGGAGTGAGGAGGAGTTAGAGGGTTAGGGTGGCGAGGAGGGAAGGCTTTGCAGTAGAGCGGGGAGGAGGGATGGAGGTGATCCTGGTGAAGGAAGGGGCGCGTAAAGGCCCTTTAGGACGCCCCAAAATATGCTGCAAGGAAAAGAAGACAGTCCACGGTAGGAAAGGAGAAAGAGGACAGACGCAAAAGCAAAAGAGGAGAAGGACCGTGCATGGGCACAAAATGGAATCAGAATCCTCCAGACCTGCTGTAGCGAGGCCTGCCAGGATGGAAGTAGTGATTGTTATTTACTTTGCTTTAGTCTTTGAGGACCAGGCACCGTAACGACAGCATATACTTTGGCACCAGGGCGGATCCCGCAAGACCTATTCTCGCCAGAGGCTTCCCTCAACAGCGTTCATTTCTCCCATGCGTTCCTGTCCATATCCACACTACGCACGAATCCTCCTCCCGCGAGCACGCGTCTAGAAGACCGCCACGAGCATCGCTGTCAGGTAGTTCGATTCCCCGTAGACGGGGGATTGAACGTGGCAAGGGGCCGCGTGGCTGACTTGCAGGATGGTGATGGAGCGCCCTACGTCGTGCGCCTGGGGATGGAAAATGGATGGGGTGGGGGAAATCGAGTCGAACCGCTTGAGCCATTACTTCTGCCCTCTCGTTTCCCTGTCACGTATCATTCCTGTACCCTTCGCCACGTTTCGAACCCCTTATCTCCTCCTCCCCGCAACCTCTACACTCCTCCGCACGTACCGCCTGAGTGACCATCTTCCGAAACTCTTCCGGGTCCTGGGTGAGCGCGGCCGAACAGGTGTGGGTCAGGACCAAGCCACCACTCGCCACCATCCGAAACACCGCGCGATTGATCTTCAGGTACTTGTGCAGGGCTCGCGGCAGGTCACGCCGGGTCGGGGCGAGTTTGGGGGGGTCGGCAATGACGATGTCGAAAGCTTTCTCGCCGGTTTTGCCCGGGTCGCGAGCGTAGACAAGGACGTCGGACTTACAAAACGTGGCATGGCCTTCCAGGTCGTTCGCCCGCGCATTCTCCATCGCAGTCTCGATCGCCAGGGCAGAGCTGTCGACTCCGATGGCTTCGCGGGCACCCCCCCGGGCCGCTGCAGAGGAAAAGGGTAGAATGGAAAGACAGACGAGGTTCACACAGTGTATGCACGAAGTTCAAGCCTGCGTCCCATGGATGCCGTTCCGTCAAAATTTCGTTGGCCATGCTCTCCCCGTTCACTATGCACCCCTCAAGTCGTCCTTTCCCTTTTTGACACCCTATCCCCCGCGCCGACGCCGTACCGTTCAATGCGAACCCCCCCGTGTAACAGAAGAGGTCCAAGACGCGTTTTCCACGGGAGAGGCTCTGAATCATTTGCCGGTTCTGACGCTGGTCACAATAAAACCCCGTTTTTTGACCCAGCTCCGGGTATACCTTGTACTTCAAGCCCGCCTCCTTGGCCCACACGTATGCCCCTTCTTTCCGCGCCTCCGCCTTGACGTCGATGGCGGGTCTGAGGGCCTCCTCCGGGTCCACAAACCCGTCCTGCTTGAGCCGGGCCTCGCTCCGGCGCCAAACCGTGGAAATCCCCGCTGGGCCGAGAGAAGCCTCCAGTCCTTGGATAATGAAGTCTTTGTGCCTCTCACACCACAAGGAACTGCTCGAGACGACGCAGACTTTGTCAAAGACGTCCGCAGCCAGGCCGCTCAATTTGTCCCCTTCGCCATTCACAAGACGAAAGCACGTTGTTTCGGCATTGGGCAAGCCCAGAGCTTGGCGAGTCGCCCAGGCAGTACTTACCCGCCGGGCAACGATATCCTCCAATGACGAAGCGTAGAGAGCCTCCCCTTTCTCCCTTGCATGCCACAACAGACGAACGCGGTACATGGATTGTGAATTGTAGCACCCCTTGCCGATCAAATTTCCCCTGTGATCGACCACCTCGACAAAATCTCCGTCAGCCACATGGCCCACTACCTCATGCACGGCCTCTCCATACACTAAGGGGTTGCCCTCCAAGAATAAACGGGCTTTGCCCGCTCGAAGGACCACATGAGGATAATCTCGCTGGATACGTGCGGCAGGCTCGACCTCTGTCTCACGTGCTCGCGGACGCGTTGACGTGCGATGCTCCTGACCTTCTCTGACGCTATACTGTCCCCCTTTCCGGCTGCTCTTGTGGGCTCTAGCAGTGGCACTCTGATCTCGAACTGGAATAACGGAGGTCCAACCCCGTGAAGAGTGGAAGAAAGGTATTGCAGGCAGGGCAAAAGCCGCAGCCCGGCGCGTTGCCAAGAGCAATGATAACGACGTAGTCAAACCAAGTGCAGAGACGAAGAGGCTTCGTCTCATCTCTGTAAGAACAATGGATACGGAATTAGTTGGAATACGGCCGGGTCGACCATGCGAACGTCAAGCAGCACCGCACAGGAGCGATCCGATCCATTGAATTTAAATTTGTCAAGCGAAGCATAACCCCTTGTTCTGCGCATTCGCTCCAAGAATATGTCCATTTGGACATATGTAAACTTGATAACCCTCCATTTTTTTGAAGTGGGGTCGTGCAAGCATATGTGGGAAATGTGAGTGCATTGACTTGGGGCGATGGTCGACTTGTTTGGTGTTATGCGTCCGGGAAGTACTCGCTCCAACACATGTCTCCCTCTTGTCACATAGCATATCACCTCCACAATACATCTCTTTTTACAGCAAACGGCAATGACGACTCGCCGCAAAGGCAAATCCTCCTCAATGTCCTCTCCTAGAAAGACGACCAACAAGGGCATAATTCCTGACTCTGGTCATAGCGGAGAGCGGGAGGAAAACACACGCCCGACCGACAACACGGCCCCTTCTTCCTTTTTTAAACTTTGGACTTCTGCACCTTTCGTAGTCATCTTCGCCATCATGGCAATTGCATTCGCGCTGGGCTTGCAACACCAATCCCAAGGCATGGATTTGGCGGACAACATTATCAACCTCCTGCAAGATTATTCAGGGGCAGTATCTGACGTCCCAAGCCTCTCGAATTGGGATGCGGCACAGATGCCACACAAAGCCCAGAGACAAAAGCAAAGACGGAGGACAAGCAAGGAGGTCAATCGCCGTCTTGCCCCTACTCTGTCACGAAATATGACCGTACTCATTCATGACAACGGCGAGAGCACTCCTGCTGGCTCCTTGTATCTGGAGCCGAAGACAACGACATCGATCGAGGAGCTCAAATCTGCCGTGGGCCTTGTGATTGACGCGTGTCACGGCGGGATCTGCCGTGTCTTCGACCGTTACGGCTACGAAATTAAAGCCCTGGGGGCCCTACACGACGAGCAACTCCTCTTTGCCGTCCCCCCCAACAGGCATTTTGTATGGCCAGCCTTCGAGATCGGCCATCGCGTGGCCGTGCCTGGGGTCACGTCCTCCTTGCCCGGACATCCCATCATTCTCGAGACCCTCTCCGATTCCCCACGTGTCTTTATGTTGGAGAATTTTCTTTCCGCCGAAGACGCTGACGAAGTGATCGAAACGACGCTTGGTAGGCCAGGGTTTTGTGCGGGCTCTCCCCTCCCTCTGCCCCTCCCTATCCATCCACACACATTTAAATCTGGTCGTTTGCATTTTCTCTCGAGGACGTCATTCAATCGACGTCTTGTCCCTCGTCTCTCTGCAGGTATCACCGCCGCCGGCTTCGCCCTGAAGAGATCTACGACTGGCACCCAAGGGGCGGTCGTTTCTTCGCAACGCACGAGTGAGAACGCCTTCGACACCACCTCGCCTGTGGCCATGAAGCTGAAGCGAAGGGTCTTTGATCTTCTCGGCATGCGGTGGGGTGGGAAGGCGGGAGGGAAGATGAAGGGGAAGGGGGGGGGGGATTATTCGGGCAGAAGCTCGTTTGGCTGGTGTGGATTTCGGTTAAACGAGGCGGATGCCTGTGGCTGTATGCCTGGGTGCCTGATGCGATTTCTCAACTATCTTCTTTTTCCTCAGACCCTACGTGGAAACATGGGCAGACGGACTCCAGGTGCTTCGTTACAACGCCAGCAAGGCCTATATTCCGCACATGGACTACCTCGAGTTCGATAGCAATGCGGACCATAACTTTGACTCCGCCAGCCCCGGAGGCACCAACAGGTTTGCGACTGTACTTCTGTACCTGACGGACGTCGAGGAAGGGGGCGAGACGGTCTTTCCCCTGGGGGAGCCCTTGGAAAAAGAGATGAGGACAACGCAGGAGGTCCAGGCGGAGGCTCGGGCCCGGGGGCGCGCGGCGGATCTGAAGCCGGGGTCGTGGGAGGAAGAGATGACAGAAACCTGCATCTCCCGCCTGGCCGTCAAGCCGCGAAAGGGTCGTGCGGTGTTGTTCTACAGCCAACATCCAGACGGAAGGCCGGATGAGAGAAGTCTCCACGGGGCCTGCCCGGTTGTGAAGGGAGTCAAATGGGCCGCCAACCTATGGGTGTGGAACGGCCCTCGTTTCGGTCACAGCGCCACTTCTCTAGCCAAGGAAGCGGAGGGTAAAATCCAGGCGGTCTTCAGCAGTGCAGTGGAGGGCGTGGCTTTGTATTGGGAGACGACTCGGTGGGGGAAAATGGGGCCTGGAGAGGCCGAGCTGAAAGCCATGACCTACCAGGGGCACAAGTGGAACGTGAGACGGGACGAAGGAGACGAGCATGGGGCTGTCCTGGCGTCCTGGACGATCGAGGCCGAAAAGGCGGAGGATGGGATCATCCAATATCGATACGAAGGATGAGGGAGGAGGGAAGCTTGGTTGGAATCTGGGTTGATGTGTGGGAAGGAAGAAAAGCGGACGCGTCATCTCTAGCGCCTCTAGTCAGCCATCGGAACTTAGCCGTAAAAATGTCGCCTTGTCCCCTTCATACACAGTAGAATGGAAGCCAGCAAGATCGCACCAGGTACTGGCGAAGAGATGGTGCGTCTCTATTTGTTACAAAACCATGAAAGAACAAGGCGTCCAGAAGCCAAGGAGAAGGCTCAAAATAACCGGTGTACATCCACGCCGCGAAGGACATGCCAAAAAATAGCGCAAAGTAGCATACATTTCTTTGTGATTTGTATATTGGGCCCTATTGGCAATCTTGATATAAACATGAGGGAATTTTATAATGCTTACCAACCTAGGGGCACCCACTGTACAACAAGCGTACCCTGGCTCCTGCAGACCTTTCAAAAGTCTCTTTGACCGGCGCCCCGACAAACGATTCTCGCCCCCGCTCTCGTGGCTCGCCCGGCAGACGAGATCTCGTCTGGGAATCTTTGGGATATGCCTTGTAGCCTTAAGCCCCCCCACGCCGTCTCCCTTTCCCATTGTCGACGTTCCGCCCCAAAGCTCTCTTGTCTCCGAACGAGCGATAGTCTAAAACCCCTTTGGGAGAAGACTAGGCAAGGGACAGGACGGAGACGGTGCGCCGGGCCCCTGGATGTCACATTCCTCCGTCATGCAAGCCGACACCCGGAGAGTCCCTCCCCACTCCCCCCGCCTTCCCGCAGCTGGTCCCCCTTGTGCATTGTCTCCACGTGCTCCACCAGCTTCACGGGGTCGTGGAAAAGGGCGTGGCAATAGGGGCATCCTCCATCCACCTGCTGACCCGCTTGGGAGGAACCGATAGCCAACGAGGTGGCCCCGGGATACCCACTGCCCA
>Ga0102934_1002136_pt1 | contig 13755 bp, 24 predicted proteins | sample SalPonR2_A_D1_MG_FD_78175 | JGI IMG/M metagenome (GOLD analysis project Ga0102934, IMG submission 78175) | Salt pond soil microbial communities from South San Francisco under conditions of wetland restoration - Salt Pond MetaG R2_A_D1_MG | ecosystem: Environmental > Aquatic > Marine > Intertidal...
GAGGGAAAAGACCGAGGGGGGGCGGGAGGGTGGGGGAGGGCCCGGGTGAGGCAAAACGGGACGAGGGAGGCAGGGAAGGTCCAAGGGCGGCAGGCGAGGAGGTATTCGTGGAGGTATTCGTGGAGGGAGGGAGGGCGGGAGGGCGGGAGGGAGGGCGGGCGGGAGGGAGGGAGGGATAAGACAAGTGGAGGGAGAATACGGAAAGGAGAGCAATGCGCCTATAGATTCTGTTTCGTCCTCCATATCTCCCAGGTGGGCTTCCAGAACGCCATCTACCACTGGCCGGCCTTTGCAGGTGAGGCTGACTGGCCCCGGCCTTCCCCCCTCCCTCCCTTCGTCCTCGCCCTGTGCCTTGCTTCCCTATCACACCCCTGCTTCCCCTCCTTCCCTCCGTCTTAGCCTTTCGCGCCTCTTTCTTCTCACGCGCTTTTTCCATCCCTCCTCGCCGTCCGTGACCCCCCTCTCCCTCTCCGCTGCCCCAGGCGACACTATCACCAAGCGTTTCGTCATCCGCAGTGTCCGCGTCGCCAGCAGCAACAAGTACAGGTGATATCAGGGCGGGGGGGGGGAGCGTGCGGCGAGCACGTCTCAAGACGCATGGCTCCCCGCGCCTGAACACCGCCACCCACGGCCTCCCTCCCCTCCCGCACACCAGTATATTCTCTTTCCACTGCGAGCTCAAAAATCAGCGGGGCCAGGTCATCTTCACCGCGGAGAAGAGCATGATCTTCCCCATCGTCCTCCCTGCCTCCAACGTCACCTTTCCTGTGGCCGTCCCGCCTCGGCTCCTGGAAGAGCACTTGGTCTCACGAGCAGACAGGTAGAGGGAGGGACGGCGGGAGGGGAGAGAGGGAGGGAGGGAGGAAGGGGGGCTTCGGAAAACGCAGGGCGTGCAGGCGGGCGTGAGCATCCGTGATCCCTTCCCTCTTGGCCGTCATTCTCCCTCCTGACACGAGCGTTCCCTCTCTCCCACACCCTCCCCCCTTTTTACAGTTTGCACGCCCTCGGCTCCCAGTCCTTGCAGTCCCTCCGCCCAGGTCAGCTCCTCCTCCACTCTCTCGCACGACCCCTCTCCCCGGCGCAGGTGCGAGGGGGATGGGAAGGAGGGAAGGAGGGAGGGAAGGAGGGAGGGAAGGAGGGAGGGAAGGAGGGAAAGGAGAAGATTGGCAGGGGTACAGGGGAGGAATTCTTGTCCTGTCGTGCGCAGGCACGCGGCGACCGTGTCGTCCGTTCACGAGAGGGATGTCGCCCGTTTATGAGACGTTGTCGAAAGCATTGGGCGCCCAGTGGCGGCATTGTTTGTGGGGTTGGTTGCTTCGACTGCTCACGCCTCACGGGCTCCTGCCTCCTGCTCACTCCTGTCTTTCCACCGCGCCCTCCCTCCCCTTTCTCCCTCTGCAGAGCATGCAGCTTTCCTCCTTGGGCCGTCTTACCCACGAGCGCCATTTCAATACCCGGAAGTTCAAGCGCGACGAGATGTACATCCCAGGTAGGGGAGGAGGGAGGAGGAATGATGAGAGAGCGAGGGAGGGAAGAGTGGCGAGGAGCCTGCGGGTGGCAAGGAAGGGAGATACCTTGCAAGGAAGGTGATGACGAGCAGCGAGGGTGCCGGAAAAAATGGCTGGATATGTCCGGCGGGCACGCCTTCCGCCGTCGCGCGGCTGTCGCAATCAAATTCGTGCATCGTCTCGCGGCATTGTTCCTCATGCTAGGACCCTTCGGCCCCCTCCTTGCCCTCCACAGGCGGTCTGGTGCTGGGCTTGACGCTCTCAGCCTCAGCCCGAGACCTGCACGAGGTCCTGCACGAGGAGGTGATCGAATGCGCCTTCATCAACCACCTGCACCCCTGGGGTGAGAGAGAGGGGGGGAGGACAACGAGAGGAAAGAGCCTGGGGGGGAGTTGTGTGCCATGCCTTCGGTCACTGCTTGGAGGCGACGGTCCTTGGCCGACTAGTCAATGAACTGATCTCAGCGGGTGATTCGTGGCTCGGAGCGCAGCAGACGAGGAGATCGATGACTGACCACGGAGTCCTAACGTCTTGGAGGGTCCTCTGTACCCCCCCCTTTTTCCCATTCTTCCCCCCTACTCGCTTTCCCTCTGCGTTCTTTGCGCTCCAGACATCGTGTCTTCCTTCTCCTACATCAAGGAGATGGATGAGAACATCACAGGCGATTTGGAAGGTGAGCCACGTGCTCCCCTTGCACTCGTGCTCTGTCATGACCTCATCACTCTACTGCACCCTGTCTCGTTTTCATCCCTGCCCCTTTCTAGCGCTGACGCTCCGCACGATTGGCGTCAAGAATGTAGACGTGCACCTGGATCTGCTCGACCAGGCCTTTCCCCTCGCCCTTTTCACTACCCCGTCCCTGCGGCCGAAGCACATGGAGGCCCTCTGCAAGGCGCACATCCCAGAGCTGAGCAAGAAGATTGTGTGCGTGGTGGAAAGACGGATACTGCGACAAAGCCCCAAGACCGAGGCGTTCTTGTTGTAGGAAAGAGGGGGGGATGTGGCTGGTTCTAGATGATGGAGGCAACCCTATCGGCCGGTATATTTGTGTGTACAATGTAAGGCGAGAAGCGCGGAAGGGAGAGGTGTACAGTGGTGAGAAGTGTTGCCAAAAGAGGGGTAAATTGGATTCACATAGATTATAATTATTACCTGCCTGCTACACTGCGTTGCTTTTACGTTTCTTGAAAGTGCGCTGGGCTTGAGAACTTTAGGTGCTTGTCCAACTTGTGCGCTGTAGCTTTCGTGGATTGCATCGTGCAGGGTCGCAGATACTTCATTCGTGCTCTAGATGATTTTTAGCGATTCGCCTCAGATTGTTTCTTTCAACACAGAGTAAAAAGACATGCGCAGGATGTATCGATTTTGTAATAGTCAACCAATTTTTGGTCGCCTCTCTAAACGCCGATATTGCATTCTTTCGCAGCTGGACATATTATATTCATGAGCCTCATCAGGTCATTATCTTTAAATCAATCATTCCTGCCTCGCCCGAGTACCTCACAGCTTCACCGTGTCGTGTACTTTTTCCTCCACATTCACGACGATCTGGGTTCTTCATCCGTTCTGCCTTTTGCTAGGCCACCCTTATCCATCGCCTGCTTCTCCGTGTCCTTGTCGCTTACTCTATTCGCTTTGGACCGCGTGAAACGCTCGTTTGCAAGCTGTCCTCCGGGGTGATTGGTACGTCGCAAGGAATCCATCTCTCCCTCCTCTTTCAATGCGCGCAGAATTTTGCTGTGCACTTCTTTTTGGTCAAGAGAGCCCTGCGTCTCATCGCATGTGAGCTCGGCTAGCCTACCAATCTCACCCTCCCTGATTTTTGCCGCATCCGTCGGCCCCGCTACTCCGTGTTCAAACATGTCTCTGGCTTTGTCTTCCGTCAAAAACATTGGAGTTCCTCCCTCCCAAAAGACGTCTCCATAACCTTTCCCACTCTCACGCGCCCCCTGCGACCCATAGCCAGCCGTTTTCAGCATCTCTGTATCATCGCTAGGACCGGGTTCTCGCGTCACACGCAGCTGCCCCGCACGTCGGAAGTGGCCCCCTGCTTGAGAAGTGCGCACCTCCTTAGATTCAACCAAACACGTCGATTCGTCTTCCTTGACGCTCTGCGATTCGTCCTCGAGTTGCTCTTGCAATCGGTGCTGCTCTTGAATGACACAAGGAGTCCTTTCGTCGTCCATGTCGCGAGCCCGGGCCTGGACTATGCTCTTCCGCTCCTCCCGGTCTATCTCGGAGCCCTCAGGACCTTCCGCCTGCTCGTACGCCTCGTCCACCGCCTCATCACGCGTCTCAAGGCTGGAGCACGTGCCCGCGTCTCCATTTATACACATGGGACAAGGCGCCGAGGGGTCGTGTTCTTCCAAAACGTGGAGGAAAGAAGAGGCTTCAGCCCGCATGACCTCTTCTCGATGAGAGATAGTTGAAGGTGAAGATATAAAGGAGCCGTGGACTTTCTTCAGGTCTTTTAGCGGATCACCACCGGTAGGGCGCCCAGGTGTAGGAGGAACACTAGAAGTAGAAGGTGGATATATTTTCCGGTCGTCTGGACTCCCCAGAGTCGTGAGCGTGCGGGGGTAACCTCGTACAGGAAAGCATAGGCGCCGCCGCTCTATACGAGACGTCGTAGTTGTCAGGACGAGCGACAAGCGGCCACGCAGTCGGAAGATGAGAGCATTAATCATCGCGATTTTAAAATACCTTATGAACTGTTGTTGGTGAGAACAGGTGAGGAGCAATCACGAGGTGTTCTGAAAGCTTCAAGCTGTCTGTCAAGAATCAGGTGAACATCACTGTGATGCAAGGGTTACGAACGAAAGCCCATGCGCAAGCCGTGAAATGGAGTGGTAATAATCCTCGTTCCGTGCACAATCGAGGCCCCTTGTATACCTTGAGCGCCGTCAAATTGGGATGTGATGCCGGACGTGACACGGGCCGCACTTTTTTATGTGCCTTCCTTCGTCGCGGGGAAAAAGAACAAAAGGATATGGGCCGAGCTAGCGAGCGACAGCAGACGACTTGCCTACGCCCTGACGCTGTAGGCACGTGCAAAAGCTTGATGGAGAAGACTGTTTGCCGGGGTGCAGTACGTCAGTTGTATTAATAATAATTCGAATGGCATCAAACAGAAATACAGGGTGTGTCATCTGTAATACGCTACGAGGCAAGATTTTAGGGTACCGCCTACGGATGATGGAAGATACTTCTCTTCCGAGGTAAGTTATTCTACTTGCCTGGAAAGCTCTTGAGGATATTTGGGGGCTGCATTGGGAAAACCTTTCAAATTAATTTTTACATCTATGTTATCATATACGTCACCAAAGCGCTTACTGCATTTAAGAGCACGAAATATTGCAAGGCAATAGTTAAAACTTCCGGTTCGCGGTCTTCTAACATTTCGCTCTCTTTTCCTGTCACCTCCAGTAGCAATGACAAGCGCGAAACTGGCACATCATTATGCGACATCAAGATTCAACGTGCACCTGCACCTCACAGAGCATCGACCCGCTTAATCACCGCCTCTCTGCTCGTCCTCCGACCTCGGGCATCCGTTTTCCGTCTCCTCACCGCTTACGATCGCCTCGCCCGTTACCTCCCCAATTGCTCTCACAGCCAGTGCATCCCGCTCCCTCCTGGCGCAACGGCATCGGTGCGCATCACCCAAACCGCTGTTGAGACGTTCCCGTTCTGCGAAGTCAAAGCCAAGCCCACCTCTGCACCACCGCCTTCGTCCTCCTCCTTCTTCTCCTCCCTCACCTCTTTTGTTCAACCTTTGCTCCAAGCAACCGTCATTCTCGACGTTTACGAGGATCAAGAGAACTACACTATCAGCTCCTTCCTTGTGGAAAACACCCCAGCCTTCCTGAAGCTTTATGAAGGGAAATGGCGTCTGCTGGAAGAGGAAGTGGGCGGGCAGCAGGTGACCCGGATGTGCTACGAAGCGACTTTCAGGCCGAGGGTGCTGGTACCATTGATGGCGGTGGAGTGGAAGATGAAGAGAGATGTCGCCGTAAACTTGCACGCCTTGAAACGAGCTGCGGAGGAAGGGTGGGAGGACCGGGTGGAGGAGGAGGGAGCGGAGGAGGGAGCGGATGAGGGAGCAGAGGAGGGGGAGGTCTTCTGGGATTGCACAGACGGCGTGGACGAGGAAACGACTTGTGAGAGCCCTTCCCCATCGAATGCGCTGTCGTCGGCATCAGGACCGTCATCACCCGCGGCATGTACCCCCTCCTCGGGACAACCCAGCACCGGAAAGCAGTCAGGGCTCGCGAGAGGGTGGGCCCTTTCCTTCTTCCGACGCGTCGACCTTCGTCGGATGGGGAAGAGAGGAGGACGTGGGACGAGAGAGGGGAAACCGGTCCGATGAAGGAGCACGCAAGATGCGCCGGAATGTGGATAGAAGATAATTCATGACGTTTCGACCGAGCTTGTCTCGAAGTGCCGCTCCGTTCGGGCTCGTGGAAAGGAGAGCAAGGAGTATGCTGTGAGGATAAGGACGTCGAGAGAGACGAGAAAGAGGAAAGGGCTCACAAAACCGATGAGTTTCATTTGTAGCTCAAGATAAGGTGCGGACAGGTACGCCACCGGTGGCTTCGTATCAAAGAAGAAAGCCTCGAGAAAGTCGATGCATACGCCTATCGCGGTGGTCCCACACCTGCGGGTGGAAGTAAGGACAGCGATTGCTTCCCTCACAGCGATTGCTTCCCTCCTCGTCATGGACAAAGGAAAGCATTAAATGAAATATAAGTGCGCGATAACCGCCACGCCGTGACATCGCTCGGCGGAGAAGCAAAGCAACAAACGAGACAAAGCAGTGCCGCCCATTTAATCCTGTCCACATCCAGGACCTTTTCTTTCTGCATTTCCTCCCTGCTTCCCATCCTCTCTCCAACCAACACTCCCAAATGTGCATATTTACAGGCTGTACGGTGAGCGGGGGAGTGTGAGCCATCTTCTGCAGGCAGGGCTTGCCAAGCAAGCCTGGAAGATGGGCCTGACGAGTCGGCCCTGCACCGGTTTGGAGGCTAGGAGGAGCCAGACGAGGGCACAGCCGATGGGCGTCAGGCACAGGAGGGAGAAGAAGGAAACCTGAATCGAGGAAGAAAGATGCCACAAAAAAGGGAAATGGGAAAAAGAGGAGAAACGAGGGCTAGGTCGGTTTGCTGAGACCAGGTTCAACACCCGACGCGCGCTTGCCGTGCGTGTATATATATATATGTATATACATGTCTAATTTCCCTGTGACCTCCCGCGCCTTCTCACCCAGAAGATTAGGAGCGTGATAGGGAAGAAAACAAGCGCCGGCACCCAGAGTAACAGGAAAGGGAGCAGAAAGACCGAGGCTGCAGCAACCACCACGGAGCGATTCTGCGTCAAGAAAGTCCAAGCGGGGACGAGCATACGTTTCCACCAGCCCTCCACAAACACCGAGAGGACAAAAATGTCGAGGAAGGTGCCGAGGACAGGATCGAGGAAGGGCTGGAGGGGTTGAAGGAGGGCTTGGGTGCGCGAGACGCAGTAAGAGAGGAAGAGGACGTAACCCCGATACTCAGGTTCCGTCTGACTCCTGTGTCCGGGTGGGTGGCATTGGATGCAGTGTGAAGGGGGGAAAATGGGCAACAAGGAAAGGAAAAGACCGAGGCATGCCTACCATCGTATCGCAGCTTTCACCTCTCCTCGAAATTCCCGATGACCGAGCTTGGTGGGAGAGGAACTGGCGGAGGTGGAGGTGGAGGACGCTTGGGAGGAAGACGGGCGAACCGACCGGAGACCACGCCAATGGTAGACGGGAGGAAAGACAGGTCCGAGGCCTTTACATATTTGGGGGAGAAATAGGGGTTCATTAGAGGACGAGTGCGAGCGGATCAACAAACTGTTTCTTTCCTGCCCGGGGAGACAAGCTACATCCTTTTTTCAAAACGAGAATTGAAAGAAATAGGGAGGACAAGCTACGTCCTTTTTTCAAAACGAGAATTTAAAGAAATAGGGAAGACAGGAAACTGGATGTTTTGACCAACACTTTAAAAAGGAATGCAACCGCAAAAATACCGAGGGAGACCACCCTGGGTGACGGAGGCGGAGCGTGGGCGGCAGTGGCCTCTTATTGCCCTAGACTCGCCGCGACTCCAGGCGATACCTCTATCGTCCTTGCGCAATTTTTTCTCCAGTCTCCCGTCTCGCTTCTTTCCTCCCCCCTTTCTCCTTACCGTGCTGAAGCGTCCACTCGTGGCCCCGGAAATTGTAGAAGCCACTGACGGCCTGCTTTTTATTTTCTTTTTCGTAGGCCAAAGTGATGGTCGCTTGCACGCTGCGTGGAAGATATAGAAAGGAAGAGGTGCGAAGAAGGGGGTAAGGACAATTTATGGATTGTTGGCTTTTCGCCTACGGTCAGAAGGATGTTTCGCCCTGGATGGATAAGGCTTCCGGAGTCTTTCTGCCTAAAGCCCCTCCTTCATGTCCTCTTTACATACGGGGAAGGATATAACACGTCTTGCCACTCAGCGACCTTTTCCTGCCAGATTGGGGCTGTCTGGATCAATCCGTACTCCACGGCCTTCTCGCGTGCCAAAGAGGGAAAGAGGGACGGCAAGGGTTCCAAGTTAGCCAGGGTGCTTATTTCGAAAGGATGCTTGTGCCTGCCTAAATTTCCCACCATACTCCTATGGGTCGTACTTGTCTCCAGACTGATACATTTTTAAGACAGCGCACGTACATTTTTCCGGCTGCTTTCCGCACGGTGAGCTTCAGAACGCCCCAGATTAAATATGAAGAAAGCGTCACAATTAACCCAGTCTTTAACGCGCTACAGGCAATGAGAGGGAGGAAATACCGAAAAGGACACATAAGGACCAGTAAGTCTATTCGAACGAGTGAAGCAGCGCATCATCCTTCTTTCTACTTGTAGTGTTTGCATCGTGAATGAGCCGTCATCGGCTCTCCCGCTTCCTCCTACTTTCTGACTTACCTCTACCGCTTGTGGATTGAGATTTCGTGCCCGCTCTATGAACAATTCTGCCTTGCCAACGCGTGGCTCCCCTTCTGGGCGCCGCCACGCCTGTCCCATCCTGTCGTGGAACCGATTCGGTGAACGTGTGTGGTTTAAGGAGCGCAGGGATGGAACGTAACACTGATCGGACATGGGAAATGAGCGAGCTAGCGTTGGGGCGATATCCTCCCACCCCCGGCCCATTGAGAACGTTTTATTTTCAAACATATGGCTCTATAAAGCATTTGAAGAAAACAACACGACACGTTTCTGGGGAAATGTATGAATGTGTCATAGTTATTGACATGATACAAGTGCCAAGCGTAGCTACCGCGATCCAACGAATTTTGATGCGGGAAATAGCCTCGTCCACATTGACAACGCTTTGCCAAGGAAGATTGATTGTACAACACGCAACTTTAGGAATGAATCACGCTCCCAACTTTCCATTCTAGAATTTCTATCATACTCAACTTTGCTTTTTAAGTTTTATTTTCAGTGCGTATTGCCGCCCAAGTTGCGAATACTTGTGGCTGGCCCTAATTTTAAGAATTGATTCTTCCGTTTGGCTTACTTCGAGCGCCTTCCTTAGTATACTGGCATGTTTTTTCGCGACATGTATCTTCCTTACTCAAGCTTTATCCTTTCTCTGTCGCTAGTTTCACCTCGCTCGCCGCCCGCACTCCGCTTACGTAAGCCCCATCCACACAGGCCGGATGCTCGGCATTGGTGGCCTCCCCGGCGAAGAAGAGGCAGTCGTACAAAGGCTTAGCATACTCGAGCCTAACACACATGCGAAAATGTGACAGGGCAAATATTGGAATGTGAGCGGCCAAGATGTGGCAAGAATTGCGGCCCCAACTTCTCTGGGCCCGGCCTCGGGTGTGACATGACAGCAGCGCGCTCAGAGAATCAAGTCCCTTCGCACACCCTCCTGTCGCCCAGCCCCACCTTTCTTCTACAGCCTTCTTGATAACGCACCTGTCCTTCATTCTTCCTCCCGGCTTAAGGTAGCTGTAACTGCCTTTGGCCCATTCATCGGCCCCCCAGCGTGTCCTCCACGAGCGGCTCGGTGGGGGCAGTCCCACCTTCCCTCCCCCCCTTTCCGCGTCGCCAAAGACGGCGCGCAAAGGCCGCAGAGCGGCTTCTTTCCCAGCGTCCTCCGACAATGCTTCCAAATGCTCTGCGTCCTCGCCGGCGAAGAGTGCGAGGAGGCGGTAGGAAGGAGGAAGGGAAGGAGGGGAGGAAGGAGGGAAGAGCCGGCCAAGGTCCAGGTACAGGGCCGGGTGGGGCAATGAAGTGCTGGAGAGGGATGGTGTTGAGGAAGAAGATGATGCCGGTGGAAGGAAACCAAGGATGTCGGCGTCAGGCGGAGGTACGGGTGGGTGAGGGAATTCCAAGAAGACCTGTCGATGGTGACGAGCATATAGATATCGAGGGTGCTAAGCGACGTCGCGTTGTTACTCATGGCTTCCCTCATCTGCCCCATGTCATCCCTATTTCTACCGCCAGATGAGCAGAAATCTTGTCTGTTTTTCATCTCAATCTCAGGAACGAGAACGCTTGTTCTATAAACCCACTGTATTTCTTTCTCGTTCCCCTCTCCCTCCCTCCCTCCCTCCAACCCTCCCTCTCCCCCCTCTCCATTTCGCCATTTCCACCTTGTTAAAAACACCGACGCCGATTTTCCCCATCGCTTCCGTCTTTTCTGCCGGCAGCGGCGGCTGAAACCTCAAGGAAGCCTTGGGCCCGCTCAAAATGGAAAGGGGGACAGTAATGATCACGAAACGTGCGCGAAGGGAAGTGAGGGAGGGAGAGGAGGAGGGGGAGGAGGGAGGGAGGGAGGACGTGCATGGGTCGCTGGTAGAAACGCAGCGAAGGAGGACAGAGCAGGGCGAGGCGGAGGAAGAGGAGGGGGGCGGTGCTCCCTGTGGATGGGAGGTTGACGGGGATCAGACCTTCGATGGTTCTGGAGGGCCTTTCCCCAACCCTCCTTCCCTCCCTCCCTCCCTCCTTACCTCCAGCACCACCTCCTTGACCGCCACATTGAGCCTGATGTCCCCTGCCCCTGCCTCCAGACACCTTAACATCGGCCCATATCCCCCCTGAAGGCACCAGTCCCGCCCCTCATGCCCGCCCTCGTGCCCGTAGAACGAGTCTGCCTCCCGGCTAGAGACCGCACCCAGAGTTCCCCCCACCCACCCCTCGAACCGTGCGCGCTGCCAGCGGAACAGAGCAGTCGCATCCTGCGTAAGGAAGGGCAGAGGCGTGGGAAACGAGATGGAAGAAAGGGAGGAGGGGGGTTAGGGGGGAAAGGAAGGGAAGGACAGTGGAGGACCGCATTTCAAATCACCAAATGCGTCAAGACCTGCTTCGTTCCCGTCGCCCTTCTTACCTGCCCTTCTGTAGTTCGAAGCAAAGCTGCCTCCAGACTTTCCCCCCCTTCCCCCCCTTCACCCGGCTGTACCTCCTTCCCCACCCGCCCGAGGATCTCGTTGAACTTCTCCTCCCCTGCCCGCACCTCCTCCCTGGGGACTTCTTCCCCTGTGGCGGCATCCCACACCCTCATTCTTGCGTTCTCCACCGTGCAATTCACGGTGTCTGTCGGGTCTGCCATCTGCACCAGCCGTGCGTCTCCTATTCCTTTCCCCACCGCCTGAACCAACGCATGCTTCTCGGGACTATAGACCCAGGACGCACCCTCGTCAATACCCTGTTTGTTCGTGTGCACGCGCCCCCCGGTTCGTCCTCGCGCTTCCAGAATTACCACGTCGTGGATGTTGTACGTTTGTCGAAGCGTGTGGGCTGCGGCCATTCCAGCAACTCCCGCCCCAACAACGATGACCTAAGGACAGAGACGCGTGACACGCTGAACAAAAAGGTTTCTCTCCAAGAGACCCAAGGGAGGAAACAAGATCACAAAGCATTGCATTAAAGAGGGTGGACGGACCCCTGCGTAGGTATTGTGTACTTCAATTTCAAGCGTACCTCATGACTCTCGCCCTCCCTTATTACGCCGTCTTTTGCTTGCACCATCCGGAGCTCAAACCCGATTCTTGTCCTCGAGATCTCGTGAAGCCTTGTGCTCTAATAAAGGAGGACTTGCTGCTGAATCCCTCGGCGGCGCGCTGACGAAAGACGGTGCAACGTGATGTTGTCTAGACGGCACGGTATGTTTGTATTTATACTACCTCCTTTTCAGACTCCTGTTAACCAGTCGGAAGCAAGCAAGTGCCATTCCTGCGTATACAGACAGAGCTCTTTGTTGTCGTCTGGTCCATGTCGAAACGAAGTTGTCGACCAGGCTTGTGATACATCGCCACACTGCAGAGAAATAATGTGATGTCACGTGAGATTGTACCCCCCCAGCTCGGAGCCGGGGTCAATACTTTCTCTCTCCGTCGAATTAAATCCTAGATTCACACTCAATTCTAGTTATGAGGACTCGTTTTGAGTGTGGGTGCAAAAAGCAAGGGCGAAAAAGGCGGTTTTAATGCTGAGAGGCATCCTCACGATGAAGGTGCTTCCCCTCGATAATGCTTGGATCGTAAATGTCTAAACGTCTTACAGCGGATTGCTGATCACTACAGTCATAATAGCATGAAAAGCAGTAGCAACAGCAGCGTCAGCAGCAGTAAGAGCAGGAGCAACGGGGGCCCGAACACCGGCGGCATCGACCAAAACAGCAACGGGAGGCTCAAGTATACACCAGAGCCACTAGAACTTGACAGTTGACCAGTCCCCTGCACCCATCACAGCGGCAAAAGTGTGGTTATCATGGTAGCATCCAGAAACAAACCAGAAAGCACGTCGATGTTCGTCCTCTAGCGCGCTACTGCATTCTGCATCACAATACATGCAACGCAAAGTTGATATCTCTTCTTGACCTTCTACCTTTATCCCTCCATTGGTCGTCATGGACGGAATCTGTGTTGACTGCGTTATTTCTTTTCCATGTTCCTTCTTCTTCCTCCCTTCCGGCCCGCCTATTCTCCCCCTATTTCCTCTTCCGCCGTCACTTTGGCCATATATTCCCCCACCGTCATCCCGATCCGCTGCTCCCGCCGCCGCGCCTTCCCCCCTTTATTCCCACCCACTCTGGGGAGGTAGACACCCAGGATCTTCCTTCCTTCCCCCTCCATGCCCTTCTCGTCGAGTAACGAGGCCACCACGAGCGGATCGAAACTGGGATCGACCTCGGACGGGTCGTCGATGCGGGCTGGAGGGGGGAAGGGAGGAAGGAAGGGAGAGATGAGAAGGCTTAGGCTGAAAATTGAAAGTAAGGATAAGAGGAAGAGGATCAGTAGTCAGAGAGCAGCATGAGACTCATTGCAGCAAGTCTATCCCCGCGACACGACATGTCAGAGAGCCATCACGATGACCCGTGAGGATCGCTGTCAGCTGCTTCCCGACAGGTACCTATTCCATCACAGAAATTCCAAGCGCTCCCGTCATCGGGACGGGCATCGCCACCGTGGAAACCCCTTGGCACATTATGTCCTCCCTTCCCCACGCCTCCCCCCCCCCTTCTTCCCTCTGAGTACTCACTCCCTAAGCCTTTCTTGGCCTCGCGCTTCGTCTTCTCCCCCTCCGAAGTCGTGCCGGTCTCGGCGCTTGCCCGGTTCCTTTGGTTCCGCTTGACGCTCCATAGGACCTTGACAGGGAGAAGAGGAAGGAAAGGTTACGAACAAGGTCCTGAAGGCGCCAGCGCCGTGCAAATCTCCCTCCACCGCTCTCCTCTCCTCCTCCCCCGACTCCCTCGGTTTCCCGCCAAATCCGTCGCCACCTTAACTCTTCCCTGCATGTCTTTACCTTTGGCGCGGTTCGTTGCCGTTGGAAAGGGTCGGCTCTCTCGGCCTGCTGCCGGATGGAGGGAGGGAGGACGGAGGGTGTCTCTGCCCGAGGGGGAAGAAGGAAGGAGGGGAAGGACGCATGTAAGGACTTTGACGAGACTATGGGTGTCTCACTGTACTCAAGATTAGGATAAAAACATTCACTTATGCATCACCATACTCCCCAGTTCCCGAAGGAGGAGAGGGAGGGAAGGAGGGAGGGAGGAAGGGAGGAGGGCCGCACCCGTCATCATCAGCTGCTCCCGTCGGCTCCGTTCCGCGATCTTGTTCCAGGCCTGAGAGTGAAGTTCCGTCTTCTCTCGCTCCTCCATGAATAGGGAAAGGAGCTGCTTGTGCTCGGTCCGGTTGCGAGCATAATCCTCCTTGGTAGGGAGGGAGGGAGGGCGGGAAGGAGGGGAGGGAGGGA
>Ga0102934_1002137_pt1 | contig 13754 bp, 10 predicted proteins | sample SalPonR2_A_D1_MG_FD_78175 | JGI IMG/M metagenome (GOLD analysis project Ga0102934, IMG submission 78175) | Salt pond soil microbial communities from South San Francisco under conditions of wetland restoration - Salt Pond MetaG R2_A_D1_MG | ecosystem: Environmental > Aquatic > Marine > Intertidal...
GGAGTTTGTGATGAACCTGCTGGGCTCGTTGGAAGGAGTCGATCCTAACGACCCCACCATCCGCGCCACCCTGGAGTCGATGGGGATCAAGCCGCCGGGAACTGAGGAGAGGAAGGATGGAGAAGGCGGAGGGGGCTCGAAGTGAAGGGTGGAGGGGGAGAGGGTCTGATGAAGAGTGGGACACTGTGTAAAAACCCACGGGGCCTAGAGAAGAGAGGAGTCGGGCGACCGAGTCTTTGACAGGCAACTTTCAGGAGATAGAGTCCCATGGCTTACAAGGGTAGAGGCGTATCAGCGGGGAGATGTGCAACAATTGTGTACGTTCCAAAGCGTAGTGCTCATAATGGAAAAAGACCAGCGTGACGGAGCGAGGGATGAGTCAAATTAAAAGGCCCATTGTAGATTGCTTTTCCTTTCCGTAGCCATTGATGCCACGTCCCAGGCAGGGTCCTTACATGACGAGCCAAGGCTTGACACCTTCTGAAACTGAAAGTCTCAATTAAATGCCGGGCATGAGGAAAAAACAAATTTGATATCAGAGTGATAAACATCAGGGCCAGGCCGGGTGATCGTGATCGTGGCGGCCTTTCATTTGCAGGCTTGGGCGATAAATTGAGAGGTTTTTTTTCATCGCGGCGAGAAGGCTAGGTCGTCCGAATTTGAACGGCAAGGTCTAAAATATCAATTCTAAACATCACCTCGGCTTTGCTACAAGTCTTACTGCTTGACTGAAGGAGGCGCATGTCAGGGTCAAATCTGACCACGCAGCTAGCTTGTGGTCGTGATAGCAATCAAGTAAAGACCTCGTGGAGAGTACCGTCCGAGGAGAACACGTACGCGTCTCATTAATCCGCACAATTCGAAGCCACCATTCTCACCGAATACACGTAAATAATTTCAATGCACACACCTCATTAATTGGAAGCTTACATCGTTCAGGAGGACGCCATGACCTCGATGGAGGAAAGCGGGAGCGCGAGCAGTCACTTTGCGGAGACGGCCCCCTCTCCTGAGAGGCCCGCCTGCACCTTTCCCACGACAAGCCCCTCCTCAGTACCGCGCCTTTGCAGTCAATTGGGCACGATGGACTTCCCTGTTTCAGTTTCCAATCTTTGCGTGGAAGAAGGGCCTGCACGGACGGCGTCCCGAAGGTTGTCGAGGCAGTCTTTGGAGAGCACCATGGACGAGCTCAACGAGGTCAGCAAAGGGATACCAGACGCCGAAGTCAAGGAATGTCTGCCGGAACCGGAGAATTCGCTGAGAAGGCCGTTTTGGCAGCTCCTGCTCATACAACGGACAATTACGTCCGGAGGCTTTCTAAACCCCAAATTGTACGTGCCACGGTTGGCGTGGGAGCAGTATGGGGCGCGCGTGAACGGTCTCAGCACGAAGATGACCGCGTTCGAGGCCGTGCTCAGCCTTCTTTTGGGCTGTCCTTTGCCGGTACAATTACTCCTGAATGCACCTGGCTCTGGGGTTGGGAAGAATAACATGCCTGCGCCCGCCAAGGCTCTAGGAACTCTAGGTCTTGAGGAAGTCGATGACCAACGTGTAAGGGAGGACCTGCTCAAAGCGCAAAAGGCTTTGCAAGCCTTTCGAGAGCTTCGAGCTGAGTTTGATGTCGTACAAAACTCGTTGGCACGGTCGTTTCCATTTCTCAGGCCTGTCGCTTCTGAGGACAGTGGCGCGCGGAGAGAGGGTATCGGCCGACGCGGTCGGAGCAGCAGTAGGCCTGGAGACAGTAGCTCCCCGGTTCCCTCCTTCGGCGATGCCTTCTCTCTCGCCATGTCGGCCGGCGGAGGTATGCAACATATACGAGGATTGATGGCGTCGTTTGGGAGAAAGATTCATAAGGGTGCCGTTTCCGCGATGACGGCGTACGAGCGGATGGGGGTGTTGGCTGCGAAAATTAGTGACGCAGAGCTCCAGTCCTACTCGGCACTGGTATGCGAAGTTTGCGAGAAAGCGCAGAGGCTGGACGGATGGTTCCTGTATTTGGACGACAGCCGAAGGATGTTGGAGAAGTTTTTGAGCCGACACGTCTCGTCATGCTCCTCGCCTCAAGCCCCAGCCGCATCCTCCTTCTCTTCCTCCTCTCTATCTCTCATGGAAACCCTCCGAGCTTTGCAACACTGTGTGGAAAATAGTTTGGTCGAGCTCCTGCATTGCGCCCGCTTTCTGCAGGATGTGGTGGTGGAGCTGGTCCTTCGGGACGTCGAGTCGCTGCTGGACTCTTACCTCCGGAGGGCGCGCAAGGTTTTCTCGAGAATGGTTTGGGAGCTGGAGGACTCGGAGGCACCCTAGCCGTGAGCGAGGAAGTCAGAAGTAAAAATCAAGGAAGGGGGCTCCGTCAGCCAAGGAGGTTTTTAATTGGGGCTCTGGTCGTGGCTGCGGTCAGCATAAATATGTTGATAGTTATATTCTTTCTTTGATGTTATCTGCTAGCGGGATGCTTTGATTTTAGGCTTCTGCCATATTTCGTGATTTCCCCCTGTCCGAGACGGTGTGTGCTTTCCTTCTCCTGTCTTCCTTACTGAAATGCGCGGGTATACGAAGGGCTCCCCCGGCGTCAAAGCGGAATGCTTTGGTAAAGGAACTCGTCTCCCATCAACCAGGAACGCCTCCTCGCTGTTCCCTGGGCGTTCATACCGCAAGGTATCACCATCGAGACCAAAAATTCCACGACTGCCCGCAGTAGGCGAGGGCATCCTCGGGCATGCGTCTATTGGTTCAAACCTCACATCCAGCCCCGATCACCATACTCGCACTCCCATGGTGGCGTCATAGGCCCTCGCGGAGGTCCCCAGACTCCACCGCGACCCCTTGCCCGACCAACATCGTCTTTACACCAGGAAGTCATCCCCGATATGGAAGGACTCGTTCGGGTCGAGGACGAAGGAGGGGGGCTGCATCTGACTCTCCAGGCACCCCGGCTCCGGAACTCCCTTCTTCTCGTCCCTCCGTCCCCCTTGCGCCTTCCCCCCAAATCCATCCTCGAGCAAATGGTCCTCCTGCAAGGACTGCTGACTCTCATTATTGGGCGAAGAGATATGTGGGAACCCCGTGCCTGGCGCGTCCTCCTGCAGGGAGACTGCAGGGCCGGGGAAGGCTGGTTTATAGCTAGATTTGGAGGGGTGGGAAGGAGGTAGAAGTAGGGGTATCCCATCTTTGGCCCGCTGGTCGACTCCAGTGGTGGCGTGGAAGCACGATGGTGTGGGCGTCGCCCTTTCCGACTCATAGCCTCCTTTCCAGCCGTAGACGGCGTTGGACGAAAAGGGAGTGCCAGTGCCGCCGTGGGCGGAGGGCGGCCGGGCGTGCAGGGCCGGGAAGTGATGGGATGGAAAGGAGGGGTACCCCGGAGGGGAGTGTTGGGTAATCCCCAGGCTGCTTCCCGGGTCGTCGCTGATGTCATAAGGCTGATTTGGACCGTCAGAGCGAACCATTGCGTGCAAGCGTCTTGGTGGATAGGATAATAAGGAGGGCTCCCACGCGGGCGCTGGCGTGCGGACGGAGACGTGAAGTTCCTTGTGCTGCGCTTGAAGGTAGTGATGGTGCTGGGGATAGAGCGGATGATGGTGCTGCGGCGTGTTTTCCTCTTGCTTAAGAGGTCGTAGATTATGCGCCAACCTTTCGTTTTTCGGTTGCGACGGCTGTGTTGGCGGGCGGCCGGATACATGGTCAGAATGCCTGGCATGAGGAGCAGCCGCTGTCGACGGATTCTTAGCTCGGGAGCGAGCCCTCTCCAAGGACACGCTCATGAAGGACGCTGCCAGGGACCCGTCTTCCCCCTCTTCTCGTTGCATCCTCTCTCTCGAACTCTCTCCCCCCGCGCAGGCCCCCTCTGGCCCCAGAAAGTAGCTGTCACCCTCCGCGCTCTTCAAGAAGTCTTCCAATGCCCCCTGCTCCAGACCGTCCAAATCCGCCCAATCCTCCAAGCATGAGTGCTCGAAGGCCCCCCGGCTCCCACACCCCGACCCGGAGGTGTCTGTGGGTGTGGAGAGCGCGGGTTGCGAGGCTGGGGACAAAGAGACAGGCAAAGGTGGTGGGCCAATGCTAGTACCGGCTGTCGTTCGCGCCATATTTCCCTCCGCAGACTCCGCCCGTGCCAAGCATCTAGTTGAGTCCTTGACTACACCGGATGCGTCCACCTCCTGTCTTCCTTTGGAGGACATGGCCCTGCCGCCTTTGTCGCCTTTGTAGGCGACATGACCGGCGCAAGAATTCAGACGCTTGGCTACCGCGTCTCCGCCATGCCCACGCCTCTCTTTCTCCGCTGGTGGATCCCTCACGGACGGATACGAAGCCGCTGCTTTCCATGACTCCTGGTTCCCCAAATCCCGCTTCTTGGTCGCCGCCCGCCCCGCGGCTTTCTCCCGCCGTCGCGTCGACGAGTTCCACCTGTGGCCGGGGGCGGGGGGGGACGGGACACGTTTAAAACTTTTTCCACGCGCTTTCTACACCCCAGCCACGCCCTCTCTCGTTTCGTGCCCACCTGTTTTTGACCGCATTCTCCGAGCGCCCCGGCAGGGAGCGAGCAATCTTGGTCCAGGCGTTCCCCCACTTCGCCTGCGCCTCCGCCAGGACTCGATCCTCTTCCTCCGTCCATTCCCCTTTCTTCAAGGCCGGGTCCAGGTTGTTGTACCACCGCTCCCGGCATTGCTTCCCCAGGCGGCCCGGGATTAAGTCTGCGATCGCCGCCCATTTCAAATTTCCTTCCTGAACACATCGCAGAATGATCTGGTCCTCCTCTGCCGTCCATGGCCCCTTGACCAGGCCTGGCTGTAGCACCTTCTGCCAGCGATGCAAGCACTGAACGTCCGAGCGTTTCCCCTCCAGAAACTCGTCGGAGATTTGCTTCCAACACTGGGGCCCTTTGCTCGCCACGGCCGCCCGAAGCATGGCGTCCTCCTCTTTGCTCCATCGCTTCCCGCCTCCGGGACCGGAAGACGGCTCTTTCAAGGGGCTTTCACGCCTTTTCTCCACGGCGATTATGCCTCTCTTCCCGCTCTTCTCTGCTGTGTCAGGCTCCGGAGTGAGCTTTGTTTCCTTGCCGTCGGGTCGTAAGGGACGCTGCGAGTTGACGTGGATCCCGACCTTCGACGACGAATGCTGGGGAGCCGACCGGGAGGCGGAAAGAGAATATGAGCCTTGTGATAAGCTCGACTTGCTGTGATGTTCTTCGCGGCGTGTGACGATGGGAGGATTCTTGGCGGAGCTCGCCGGCAGGAGGCCCAAGGTCCCCAAGGGCAACGTCGCCTCCCTCGTCTTCGAGCCTTCACACGACGCAGGATGCCCAGCTGCCATCGCATCGCTCTCTTTTTTCACTTGAATCTTAATGTCTATTGGCTGTTCGGGAGGTCCCAAAGCACTGCTTGCTTCTATATGGTCTGGTGCTGAAATGTCAAACGATGACATCTTGGCCGCCAGCTCCGCCTTGCTTTTTGAAACCGGCAGCCCATCTTCTGTATGGTGCCATACAGGTGATGGGCGGGAATCAAGCTGTCATTCAGGGAAAAAATGAGGTGATATGAGGACGGTTGGAGAACGATGAGAAATTTCGTATAGCGGAGTTATTTGGGCCAGTTTTGGCACCCATAACAGGGCCGAATTTACCTTTTTCGCGTAGGGGGCGGTAGTTACGACTAAATCGTGCATGTATAGATTATCTGCAGTCGAGACGATCAATGGCGGTCGCTTATTACTGGGAGCGTTTGGTGACAAATGCTCGTCTCGTTGGAATGCCGTTGATGGCAGACCCACTGATGAAGAGGAAGAATTGCAAGTACGGCCTCCGATCTGGGAGTGGCTTGCTTGGACATCAACTTCGTTCGATGACTCCATTCTCCAATACAATTTGGTCCGCTGATGTGGCCTTACAATTTCCCTCAATCGTGACTTGGTGCAGACAGCTTTGAGAGACCTCTTCGAATTTCACTGCAATGATGTTCGCGTCCTACGCGCATACGTTGAAAGTGTACATCCTTCCACCGATCCCCTGTTTGAGCAATTGCATGTCACTGTTATGATATGCGCATACTTACACCCACTTCACGTCGTATTCCCCCCTCAACATTCTTTCAGCCTGGGTAATTTTGCTGAGCCATGGGCCCTAGGGGAGGCTTGCTGGCCTCGCTCGGCGAAGGCTCAGCCCACTCAGCCCAGCTTGGCCCATATGCCCATATCCATCCCCGACGGAGAGGTTATCGGCCCGGGGTGGCCTCGCAAAGGTGCCCGGGCCACTTTTATCTGTCTGGGGCAGTCGTAGAGGTAGCTTGGAAAATTGTGCCGCCTCGGACCCTACCTACCAAGTGTTGCCCTTGGTGTTGTTCCGTTGTTATTCCTCTTTCCGAATATTAGACGAATCTGGTCCATTCTTTTAGGGAACATAGAAGATGAGGGTTTTTTGGTCTTTTAACAAGAGGGTTGAATGAATTAAAAAATGGCAATCACTATAACGGGAAGACACATATGCGCATTATCGCAGATGCGATGTCGACATTGCTTTTTAATTTTATCGACACAGTTGTTATTTGTTATTTGCTATTCCAAGAGAAATAGTGCCTCTATATTTTCTTTAATGTATTAAAGGCGTACAATCACCCACATCGCCACCATCATTCCCAATCTTATTTTTGTCGCTTCTTCGTTACTTCCTATCCACTTTCCTTTTCGCACATTCTCCTGCCTGCACTCTTAATCCTGCCAGGTCGCTCCTGTGTTCTTTGCGATGAAAGCCATCACATCGCTCTGCTCTTCAATCACTTTGGAAGTCGGCTTCCCCGCGCCATGGCCAGCTTTAGTATCGATTCTGATTATCAAAGGCCGGGTCTGAGCTGGATTATCCCCATGCGCGTGCTGAAGGGCTGCAATGTACTTGTAGCTGTGCAGAGGGACCACACGATCGTCATGATCTCCAGTAGTAATGAGGGTGGCCGGGTATGTCACACCTTCTTCTTTGTTCACATTGTGGATCGGAGAGTAGCCGAGCAAATTTTTGAAGTCCGCTTCGTCCTCGTCCGCGTTTCCGTAGTCGGAGCACCAGGCGTATCCAATCGTGAATTTGTGGAAGCGCAACATGTCCAAGACGCCGACTTGAGCGACCGCCGCGCCGAACAAATCCGGTCGTTGGTTGATGCAGGCAGCAACGAGCAACCCTCCGTTGGAACCTCCATTGATCGCAAGCTGGGCTGGTGTGGAGAGCCCTTCCTTGATCAGATACTCGGCCGCCGCCACAAAGTCGTCAAACACATTCTGCTTGCGCCCCTTGGTGCCCCCGGTGTGCCAATTTTCTCCATACTCCCCGCCCCCCCGGATGTTCGCGACTGCCACCAACCCACCATAGTGCTGGATGAAGAGTAAGCGGGACAGGCTGAAGGAGGGTCGAATGCTGATGTTGAACCCACCGTAGCCATACAAAAAGGTCGGCCGCGCGCGCTCAGGCCCGCCATTCATCTTAGACCCCTCCGCCCCACGCACCAAGAACATGGGCACCTTCGTTCCGTCCTTGCTCTGATAAAACACTTGGGTGGTCGTGAACTCCTCGGGATTCAAGCCCGGGATCACGGCACGGAACAGCACGGCCTTCGGGACCTCCACCAGAGCCAGCAAGTCTGACGCCTCGCTGTCCTTACCCTCCCTCTTGTCCGACTGCGTGCTCGCTTTCTCCTTCTTGCCCCCTTTCTTTTTCTTTCCCTTCGCCTTCGAAGATTCCGGTGACCTGCTTCCGCCTGCTTTGGTGCCCTCCTGTCCTCTCGTGGCTTGTTGACCTTCCCCTCCACCACTTCCCTTCCCAGCCGCATCGGCGCTGGCTTCTGGAAATCGAATTTCGGCTCGGTAAACTGTTCCCGGGTCGCTGAAACTACTGAATTTGAAGAAAAACTCCGCCGTCTCCTTTCGGGCGCAGAGGCTATCTACCGTGCCTGTCCCTGGCAAGGACACAGGTAAGCGGGCTGGCCCCCGAGAGATGGCGCCCGGCCCCTCTGCCTTCCCTTGTCCGCCCTTGGCTTCCACCACGGGTTCTCTGTCGAGAAAACAAAGCTCGAGCTCGTCGGTCACATTTCGCAGGTAGGAAAGCAGCAAGAAGCGGCCCGCCACGGGCTGGACCCGGGTCAGGACCCCGCCCTTGCTATCCTCTGGCACCACGTCCACGAAAGTCACGGACTTGGCCAAGGCATCTTTGTCCTCCTCCAGGACGTCGCCCGGTGCGGGAAGCTCCGCCCGTACTATTTTGTAGTTTCCAGCCCCACCAGAGTTGGTCAAGAAATAAAATTTCCGGCCCTCGTTGGTGACGTAGTCGTACCTGTGCGCCAGGGTGTCCACCAAGCGCACGCAACGACCGATACTTTTCATGTCCCTGCCGTCGAAGCCCCGGAGGTCAAAGTAGTACAATCGATTGACAGGGTCGCAGCTGTCGTTGCTCGTTAGGAGCAGGGTCTCCCCGTCATCCGCTATCTCCACGCCGTACATCCACTTCGGCTGCGATGGGTCGTGCCAGAACAGGACATCCTCCTTCTCATCCGTGCCCAGACGATGGTAGTAAACCATTTGACTGGCAGCGGCGTCGGTCTCTGTGCCGGCGCCATCCTCCTTCCCCTTGGAAGTAGGTGCCAAGTACTTGTTGTAAAAAAAGCCCTGTCCATCCCGGGTCCACGTCACACTCGAGTACTTGCACCAGTGGACCTCGTCCGGCAAGGCCTTACCTGTGACCACGTCCATGGTGTAAATAGTCTGCCAGTCTGAGCCGCTTAAGGAGATCATGTAGGCCAGAGTGTTTCCATCCTCAGTGACGTGCACGGAGGATAAGGCGGCAGTCCCGTCCGCACGGAGAGTGTTTGGGTCAATAAGCATGCGAGGTGGCGAGCTTAAAGTGTCTTGGGTGTACAAGACGGCTTGGTTTTGTAAGCCGGTCTTCTTGTAAAAAAAATATCGGCTGCCCTTTTGCCAGACACAGCTAAATTTATCATAGTGAAATAACTCGCTCATCCGAGACTGAAATTTGAGCTTGTCCTCTTGCAAGCAGGCCTTGAAGTACGCGTCAGTAACTTTATTTTGCGCATTCACCCACTTCTGCACATCTTTGGCGTCAGGATCTTCTAGCCAGCGGTAGGGGTCAGGTACTGCCGTCCCATGCAAGGTATCAACGACTGGGACTCTGGCTGTAGAAGGATAACAAAGTCTCCCGGTGGCCTTATCGTAGTGGACCTCTGCTTTGTTGCTCAGCCCTAGCAAACGTAAAAATGCACACAAGGTGCTACTCTTCGATGCATTGACTCGCTTGCTTCGGCTCCGAAGGAAAAAATACACGTGCGAAGCTACGAACGCTGTTCCCACGACCCCGGTGGCAAGCAGCAAAGCGTCCTTCGACGTAGTCGTAGGCAACCCGTTCGGTCCGCGCTTTGCCAAAGGCAGCGACGGAAATGCGAAGGGCCCCATGTCGTAGTCCTAAAATCTGTGGTCTGATAGGAAAATAAGGTGTTCAAATTTCGCCTTCGCGTGTTCGGTGGCGTATGTGCTATACACTGGATGCTTTAGGTTTCACGAACGTCTCAGCGACCGACGGCGAGCTCCTGGCACTGGCGCATTTTTAGAAGAGGATTAAAAGCTCATTTATACTCTTATTTGTAAGAAATGTGTCTTTTTGATATGTGCGTGTGGTTCATTTTCTTCTTAAAGTCTATGTAAGAATGGATTTTCGAAAGAATGAATTTTGCTGTGATTTTTTAACCATTAGCTCAGGCTGCCTCAGGTTATTCCTGAAGCCGGAGGTAGTTATGAAGGTGCTTTGTCATATTCAAAGGTCTTTGCAGCGGTACACCGTGTTTAAAACTAGACTCTTCATCCGTAGTCGCCCAGTGATGTACCATTTCATTTCCTTTCTCCTCAGACTAGGTGTTGCTTGCCTTGTCAGCATCTGCGCTCCACTTTGCGGGTAGCCGGTGCAACACGTCATCGCTCTCATTTGACATCGGTGGGGACCACAAAGGATGCTGTACCGTGCCATAAGCAGCTGGCGGAGGGAGTCAATGAGCCTTTTCACTGCTGGCGCCAAGAGGCGGAGGAGAACAATTGTACCGGTCGGGGGCATTTGGTCTCAAACCTGCAACGCAGGGTGTGTGTCGACTATCATGCCTGCCAGTCCGCAAACGGGAGGATCTTGCGTTCGATCGGCATCATTTCGCCGTGGATACTTGCCCCTGTCTTCCCGGTCCGCTCTCCTCGGCGCCTTGGGCTGTTCCTACCCCCAACCTCAAGTGCGGCTCCTTGGGACGGCGGCGAGCCTGAATGCACGACCGTCTTCACCTCCGCAACCCCCCTTCGATTGGATAGGCTTGGAGGAAGAGAAAAAAATATGGGGCGATTTCGAAAGCAATGGCGAAGCTGTTTTGGTGCAAGATCTGCGAAGTGACCATGCGGGAGAGACCGGTGCGGTGTACATCTACGCAGGAGCCCAAGTACGTGAATTGGGAGGCCGTCAGACACCACCATTCGTGTGTGATATTTAACGTGTAATCTATATTTTTGGTCACTATATTGTACAGGCGGCCATGAAATGGGGAGGTGGGGGCCGCTTCTCGGCGGAATCCCGGGCCTTCGTTCAGACGCACCATGCCACAGAGTCCGAGCACTTGGCTTACTTTGAAAGACTCCTGGACCCAGGCATGAAATCCAAGCTCCTCCCTTTCTGGCGAATCAGTGGCTGGTGCTTGGGATTCTTTCCGACATTGTTGGGTGGGGAATCGGCACTGTTTTTGACCGTGGAGGCGGTCGAGACCTTCGTGGAAGCACACTACCAGGAGCAGATCTACCCTTTGCAGTGCAGTGGGCGTTTTCCTGAGCTTCTCAAACTCTTGAGGCATTGCTGCGATGAAGAAGTACACCACAAAGAAGACGCACAGGCCCGTTGGCTGCAAGGGCGGGGCTTTGGGGAGGTTGAGGACAGGCCCCGCCTTGCGCGCTTGTGGGCATGGGTGGTGGGAACGGGGAGTAGGGCGGCTGTGGCCGTGTGCCGCAAGATATGAGGATACTGACATTTGAAATATAGAAAAATAAGGCAGGTGAAATAGTTCTGGGCAACCCCTTCAGCTTATCATGCGTCAAGTTTATCTTCATTTTCGTTTTGTCTGACACGATGCAATGCTGTGCAGGTTTGCAGTTCCCGGTACCTCGCCCTTGTTCTCCTCCCTTTCAAAATCCAAAGGTGTTGATGACAAACGCCTTGTACAATGCCATAAACTTGGCCACAAACGCCTCCAGGTGGAAGATCTCCTTGCTCCCGATCCGGACCCGATGCTCGTAGAACGCAGCCCAATGCACGACCTCGTGCTTGAGCTGGTCATCGAGCTTGGGCAGGAGCTCGCGGAGCAGCGTCTTGAGGATCACGTCCGAAGGGATGCAGTTCGTCAAGAGCTCGTACAACATGTCGCGCGCCAAGACTAGGCGTTGCGGGCTTTGCTCCTCCGTGAGTAAGACGGCGAGCTTGGCAATGTACTCCTCCCAATCCGGTACTTTTACCTCCTGCTCGGCCGAGAAAGGATGTTGCTGCACGCGGCAGGCCTCAAGCATGAGGAGAGCCCGACGCAAATTGCGGCCTGAGGTTTGAGCGATGCGTATGGCCAACGCCTCTGGCAAGACCCCGCAGGACTCTTTCTTGGAAACTTTGTTGAGAATGGCACAAATGCTTTCATGCGACGGCGCCGCCACCCTGATCCCCAGGCATCGTGAGCGGACAGGCTCGATCACTCTGGAGGCACTGTTACAGCATAAGATCAGGCGGCAGGCGGCCGTGTATTTCTCCATTGTTCGACGCAGGGCTGCTTGGGCCTGGCGACTTAGCCTGTCGACTTCCGTCAGGATAACTACCTTATACGCTCGGCCCCCCGCCTGCCCCATGGCTGCAGCAGGGTTGTATGACTGAGCTATTTCCTTGATTACCTCCTGCACAACAAATCTATCGCCTGACCCGGCCTCTGCGGCATTGATTTCTTGATGGAAGGCCGATGCCAAAATCGTTAGTTCGATCGTTCTTTTAGTTGGCGTCTTGAACGTTTTGTGTTCCAATCTGGTCTTCTCCACGCCAGCCCCGAACACTTGACGAAGCAACGCCATGATTCGCGTCTTTTTGCCGGCCCCAGGTGGTCCGTAGAAGAGCAAATGTGGTACTTCTCCGTCCTCAGAAAGGGCCTCAAGACGCGCCGTCAGGTCCTCGTGATAGTCCATCTTCGCCAAAGTTGTAGGCCGGTGTTTATCCACCCACAACATGATTCCTGCTCAGGCAAATAGACGAGCAGACTTCTGAGGGCATGATGCGTCGCGGATGTATAAGAGACAGGCGTATCATCCAACAGGGCGTGTAATACACACAGGGGAAAGCTGGCTTGGGGCGCTTTTCCGCGGCTGCTGACATCGCCGAGGCGCGAAAAGCCCGACGGCCTTGCTCCCCAGGCCCCTTCCAAGAAATTAATGTGTAGCCATGGGCACGGAGTTCATCCAGCGGTGACAGTATTTCAGGGCGATGCAAACATTGATCGTGAAGCTTGCAAGGAGTAAAAAATGTCGAGTGTCGGTAATGGAGGAATTTTGGCTTCTTTGTGGTTGCTACCTCCTCGCACCGCCATCATCAAGTACCCGTGACGTTTGAGGTGAACCACCGTTTCACAAGACAGCAACATAGAATGATTAAGCCGACGCCAGACTGAGTGGGCACTGTGAAAATATGCTCGTCAGGTGATACTCTGGTTCACTATTTCCGCCGTCAATGGCTGGAACATATGAAAGCATTTTTACCATCCTTACATTGCCCCGCCTTAATCTCCATCATTCGCCCGAAATAGACCTTCCATTTTCTAGTGTTTTCAGAGAGAGTTCAATTTCATTCTCTTTCTAGTCTCAAAAAGAATTCCATTCGATTCTCCACCACAGCCGGCCCAATCTTTTCACCCTTTTCTCTTCCGGCTGCCTTCATCAGTGGCCAACATACTATCTTTACCTTCGGATTCATGTACACGATTCCTCGAACCTCATCGCATCAACCCCTGGCCTCCCAACCCGCCAATCCTACATCCCCCACTGCTGCTGGTGCCATGCTTGACGGCTGTTGCGCCGGGTGGCCAGCGTGCGGTGGTCCTAAGGCAAGCGACGCCCCGTGAGCCTGAGTGGGGTGATGGCTTCCCTGGGGGTGGACGCTGTGCATCGGTCCGTGTTGAAAGTGCTGCTGCTGTGAGGGCTGTTGATGGATATGGTGCTGGTGTGGTGGGTGATGGATGCTGTAAGGAGGAATGCCCCCCCTTCCCCCTGCCGTCATGCCTGGCTCTATTTGCGCAGGATGTGCATGACCGTGGGCATGAATATCTCCGAAGAAAGGGTGAGAGAGGGCGTCGCGGGCCGAGACTCTTTTCGCTGGGTCGAAAGTCAGCATTTTGCCCAACAGGTCAATGCCGACCGGCGGGAGGGTGGGGACTAAGGGGGCCCAGGATTCCAAGGGCGAGTAGCGGGGAAACTGATTTTTGACTTTTTGAAATTCTGGTAGCTCCACAATGCCTGGATACATGCCTTCAGTGGGCGTGCCCAGGGCGCGAAATATCCTAGTCAGAAAAATAGCCAGGTAAAAAGAGTTGAGAAGGGAGAGCGCGACAAAGAGCGGACACGATGCACACAGACATCCATGTTGGCTTGACCGCTGCCCTGCCCCTCCCTTCCTCCCTCCAGCCCCAAATGCGTTTTCCCTCTCCCCCTTCCATCCCCTCCCCGCTACCCAC